>ENA-OSEO01005593-OSEO01005593.1-sediment-metagenome-genome-assembly--contig:-NODE-5593-length-11938-cov-3.723632_pt1 | contig 11938 bp, 13 predicted proteins | sample MGYA00237883_ERZ534232 | MGnify/ENA metagenome assembly ERZ534232
CAGCGAGGCCGTGCCGTACAGCATCATGCCCACGAAGAGCGTGCGCACGCGATTCGGGAACCCACCTGTTGTGCCGAGCAGCAGTCCGCCGAGCAGCATCCCAGCGAAGGCCACTGTCTCGTTGATCGTCAGCAGTGCCACCTCGGCGCCGAAGGTCCGCTCGATCATGAGCGCTGTAAGAAACCCAGATGGCACGCACAGGAAGATGTAGATCCCGTAGGTCGCGAGCATCCGCCGCAAGAAGCGGTGGCTCCAGGTATAGCGGAAGCCTTCTCCGATCTCCGCGAACACCGAGGCGCCGGCCACTCGTGCGACCGGTTGGTGCGGGGGGATGTGCAACACGGCGAGGACGCCGATGCCGATGGCCGCGGTGGCGACGTCGATGAGCAGGATGCGGTGTAGCGGGCCGAGCGCCAGCAGCGCGCCGGCGGCGAGCGGCGACACGAGCTGCACGGCCGACTGGATGCTGCCGTTCAGCCCGTTGACGCGCATCAGCTCGCCTTCGGGGGCGAGCTGCGGGAGCAGCGCGTTCACCGCCGGCCCGTGGATACCGCCGCCGAGCGAGCGCACCGCCGAGGCGATCACCAGCGCCGGCAGGAGCGCCTCGTTCAGCGCCCCCGACATCAGCAGCACCGCCACGAGCAGCGTGACCGCCGCGATGGCCCCATCGGCGGCGATGATGATCCGCTTCCGGTCGTAACGATCCGCCCACACGCCGGCGAACAGCGAGACGATGACCTGCGGCACCGTCGCCGCCAGCGTCAGTGCGGTGATCCACAGCCCCGACGACGCTTCCAGCGCCACGTACCAGACGATCGCGATCATCACGACCTGCGACCCGAATAGTGAGATGCCCTGCCCGCTGAGAAAGGCGCTCACCATCCGCCACGACTGTCGACCCTGCTTTCTCTCCATTTCCGCAGTCCCCCTCCCACGCTGCGCGATTGCAGCGAAATCCTGCAACTTGCCATAATCCAACCAGAGCGCTCCACTGGAAGTGCCGCTGCTATTCCCGGTAGTACAAGCCGCATCGCTGAGCGGCAGTTCCGTGAGGCGCACTGCGCAAAAAAGTATACCACCTGCAATTTCACTGGTGGTATACTGGAGGGTCTGTGAACTTATGGTGTAGTGGACCGGTCAGCCGGCGCCGGCGATCAGCGCATCGAGGAGGTCGAGCACCTCGAGCGCATAGTCCTCGGCCTCGCCGAGTGCGGTGATGTAGCGATCTGCGGCGGACACGATATCCTCGTCCGCACCGGGCGTATCGATGACCCGGCGCAGGTCGGTTTCGCCGGCATCCAGGCGGTTGAGCATCCTGAGGATGGACATCATGGAATAGTGCGCGTTGCGCAGGATGCGGATCATCTTCAGCCGGGCCATCGCCTGCGCGCTGTAGCGCTTGCGTCCCCCCGGCCGGCGCGGGACCTGGATCAGCCCGTTGCGTTCCCACTCGCGCAGCACGTCCGTGGTGACGCCGAGCGCGGCGGCGGCCTCGCTGCGGCCGCGGCACACCGTGTCCCCGTCCGGCGCCGGGCAACGCTCGCTGAGAGCGACGGCGAAGCCGATGGCCTCTTCCGCTTGCGCGCGCTCCGCGCGCAGCCGCTCCAGGTAGCGTTGCGCGCGGTACCGCGCCCCGGCGAGATCGCCCGCCGCGGCCGTCCGCACGACCTCGACGGCCTCCTGCCGCAGCCGGTTGCTGACGATCTCCGCGCGAAACGCCGCGCGCAGCAGCCGGAGCTGTGCCAGGTGCGTGTCGTCGAACAGGCGGTAGCCGTTCGGCGCGCGCGGCACTGGCGGCAGCAGCCCCATCTCCTCGTAGAAACGCACGGTATTCGGATGGACCCCGACCATCCGCGCGATCTGCGCGGTCGTGTACGTCACAGCGGACCTGCCTCCTCTGTTCTACGCCGCATGGCCACAGGGCCGGCCGGTGCGTCGTGATCCCGCGCGAGACCACCGGGGCACGGCATGCCGTGTCCCTACAATGCGATTGGTGTTCGACGTTGGTCTGCGCAGCCGGCACGCGGGCGCGATGCATCGCGCCCCTACGCCGCTCGCCACGGCGAATCCCGATCCGCCCCATCCTGCGCATCCGCGGTTCTCCGCCGTACGGCCACAGGGGTAAGCGATCTCGCGAAGGGGCCGGTCCGTGCGCCCGCGCGGCGATGAATTCGCCGCGCTATTGCGCAGCGCCCGATGAATCGGGCTTCGTCGCCGTTTCATCCCAACGTAGGGGGGGGCGGACCCTGCGCCCGCTACGATCATCGATTGCCCTCCCCCGTGGCCGCCCTGTGACCACAGATCGCCCTCCCTTGGCCTTGGGAGAGGGTTGGGGTGGGGGGCCGTTCGCCGCGGCGAATCGCGCTCCGTCCCATCCTGCGCATCCGCTGTTCTCCGCCACACGGCCTCCCGTGGCCGCCCGCCGCGGATGTGCGGACACGGGGGCGCTCTATCCGGCCCGCTTGAGCAAGCGCAGCGCGTCGAGCGTGATCCACTTGCTGGGCTGGTTGCGCTTTTCGATGGGCCAGGTGCGCGAGACCGAGCCACACCGCCACCGTCCCTGCCCGTCCTGGCGCTCCAGCAGCAGCTCGAGCAGGGGAGCGAACCGTGCGTTGTGGGCGTAGCCATGCGCAGCCAGCGCCTTGAGCGCGCTGAGCAGGTCCCAGGCACGCGGCACACCCAGCGTGAGCCAGCGCTTGTGCTCACCCTGGAAATCATACCGGGCGTCCAGGAGCGCAGCGGCCAAGCGCTTCACCACGCGCGCCGACTGCTCGCTCGCCGGGACCATGGCCAAGCCATTGAGCGCCGCGATCGCTCCCCACAGGCAATCGCGATGCTGGTAGCGCCCGCAATCGAGGGCAGCGCCAGTCGACATGTCTGCGATGAGAAACGCGGCGGCAGCCTGCACGCGCGGATCATCCCCCAAACCGAAGTAGGCCAGGAAGGGGAGATGCTCGCCCGTGGTGCAGGGGAAGATCGCGCTGCGCAGCGTCCTCGTCAGCGAAAAGCCGCCGCTTTCGTGCTGGCAGAAGCGCAGAAAGGAATTGCAGCCGGCAGTGGTCCGCTCGTCCGGAACGACGCCGAGCATGTGCAGCAGCGTGAGCGCGGTGACGGCGCCCTGCGCGGTATACGGCTTGGTCTCGTCGTCGCCCCAGTGCCCATCGGGGTGCTGGCGGACGAACAATTCCTCCACCAGCGGTTGCCGGGCGATGGCCGCCCTGGTTTCTTGTACTTCCGCGTCACTGGCAGACCGGCCGAGAATGTCCGTCAGCGTCCAGTAGCGGACGGAGGGATTTTCGGGATCGAGCAGCCAGGGGAGCGGATCGCCGTTCAGATGCTTTTGCCAGTTCTGCATTGCGTGCCTTTCACCGTGTGCCGGTTTGCTTTCCGGGAAAGCGGGCCAGCCGTTGAGTCGTCCGGCCAACCGCAGCCGATTGGTCCGGATCCCCATGCCGAATTCGGGCGCGGCGACGATGGGCTTTCCAGGGCGAATCTGATTTGCAGTGCAGGTCTGCCGGCACCTGGATTTTGCAGCCGAAATCGCGCTGAGTCAAGCTGGAGGGCATTGCCTCGCGAAACCGGCCGGCATTCGGCTGGGCTCCCCACGAGCTTCGCGATCTGTGCGGTGCTGCACGTCACAGCGAGTCTGCTCCTCCAGAGGGCCTGACCGTCGCAGGATACCGTGGATGAGCGGCAAATGCCAGCGGTCGCGGCGCGCGCCATGGCGTTGTGGAAATCGCGCTGGACCAGTCTGTGATGTCGCCGTCACCGGGTCGGCTGCGCGCTCAGCGTAGGGCCTCATCCTCACGGCACTCTTCGTTGCTCTCCTCCTCGTAATCCTCGTCGGACTCGGTAACCATGGAATAATAGTCGGGATAGAGATCCAGTGTCAGGTCAATCTCGTCCATGAACACGGACTGGCGTTCTGACATCATCTCAAGCAAGTAGTTTCGTTCCACCTGCTCTTCGGACATACCTTCCGGCCAATAGCTTGGTTCACGTCTCCATGCGTTGATGACTTCGTCGAGCTGTTCCTGAGTTCCATAGGAAAGGTAGCTGCGCGTACGGTCCCGTAGCATTTGTCGCAGCTTCTCTGTCGGCAGTTCCTTCAGAGCCTGCCCCGCCTCGTAACCCTTCAGGTAGACAGCATGGAGGTAATGTAACTGCTCATGGGTCAGCCGCTCCTTGTCGACACAGTACGTTGGCGTCGGTGAATCGAAAGGCTCCGGATCTTCATCAAAAAGCCTGTCGCTGACGCCAGCGTAAAAGGACCAATCTTCCTCGTACCACTCCACGAACTTCTTTGTCGGCATGCCGCATCTCCTTGATATTCACGTCGATCTACTCAGTTGTGCTCCTGCAGGTGGGCCACCGCAGGGATTTCTCCGACCGCGTGATTCTCGAGCGTAAGTCGTGGCCCGATACACCGCACTGATCTGCTCGACCGTGTTCCCCGCTGCTATCCAAACAGATGCGAATGCGAGCCTGTCCCGATCAGCACGATCTCCGCATCGTCGCGTTCGTAAATCAACAATCAGTCGGGCTCGATGTGACACTCCCGGGTGCCGCTGTATTGACCGATCAGGGTGTGATGCCGATAATCGGCGTCATGCCTTCTCCTTCGACGAGCGACACGAGCACCGCCTTCAGCTTGCCCATGTTCCGGCCTCGCCGTCGCAGGCGCTTAACGTCTCGCCTGAACTGCGACGTCCGCCTGACTGTCCTCATCAGATCTCCAGGTCTTCGAACAGGTCATCAAATGTGTTGAAGCTCTCCAGGTTCTGGCGGGTCTGTGCCTCCTCCAGCGCAGTGCGGGTCGCTTCGTTGAGCAGACGGACCTGGAACGGGAGTCCGTGTTCGGGCTCTACTTGTCCGTAAAACAGTGCGGTGGCCTGGGTGGCAGTGAGTCCCGGCGCGTCGAACATGGCTTTCGCGTCGTGCTTAAGATCCGGATCGATCCGTGCCGAAATGACAGCCGTCTTGGGCATGATGACGCACCTATTTTCTGATCCGTCTTGCTTTTGCATATACATTATACATACAGTGACAGTCGCAGCCAAACGCGGGGAAATGGCCCGGAGTGCCATTTCCCCGGCTGGCAGTGACTATCTGCGACATGGAGCCTACACGTTTCGTGCGTTACGAGAACGTAGGGGCGGTCACGCCGGACCGCCCCGCAGATCGTGCTTACTGTCGATCGGATCCTGGTGGGACGTGTGCCCGATCCGTCCCGTCTTGCGCATCCGCGGTTCTTCTTCGCCCCGCTCTGGTTGACACCGCACCCGAACCGTACTATACTCGCGCCAGCCATGAACAGATATCTGCTAACAATCAGGCCAAAGGAGCCAACATCACCATGAAAAAAGTAGGCATCATCATCTGTAATCGCTATCATACCTGCGCCGGGGGAAAGTGTCTGCGCTCGCTGCGCAACCGCGAAGGCGGATTCGCCCGCTACCAGGGCGAGGAAGTTGAGCTTGTCGGCTATACCACCTGCGGGGGCTGTCCCGGTGGCAACGTCGAATATGCCCCGGCCGAGATGAAGAAAAACGGCGCGGAGGTCGTCCACCTGGCAACGGGTCTGGTAGTCGGTTACCCGCCCTGCCCGCGTCTGCAGGATTTCCGCAAATTCATCCCGGCCAAATACGGCCTCGAAGTCGTCATCGGCACCCACCCGATCCCGCAGAACTACTACCTGACCCACAGCACGCTGGGCACATGGCAGTCGGAGCGCTGGCAGGAGCTGATCCAGGATGTGCTGACGGATGACGAGACGCGCAAAGCGTATGACTAGCGCCCTACGCGAGGAATAGCAGGCCATGCTGGCCTGGAACGGAGGGGCACATGTCAAGGGGCAAGTGCCCCCGAGCGCGTCCAAGATTGCGAGCAACAAGAAAATCCATTTCGACACGACAAATCCGCTGGAGTGCATACCCGCGTTACACAAGACTGGGCCAATCTCCGCCGCCACCACTGCAATACCGGGTCTGATGTTCTTGGGGGGACACACACCGGATCGAACCGTGGGAGGTTGGCCCAGTCTGAACGGACAAAAAGAAACCATGCATTTGCCAGGCCACGTTTACAGCGTGACAAGTCTACTGGAGCATGTTCGGTGGGATTGGCGCAGGAAATCGACCTCGTGCGGTCAAAGCACACTCACTCTACTCCGCCTCCCAACGCATCACCAGGCGTGACTGTCCCGGCGGCGTGACGTCGCGGAAGCCGGCGCGGCGGAATGTCTGCGGGGAGCCCATGTAGGTGTAGGACGGAGAGCCCGGCTCGACCGGATACCCCTCGACGATACGTGCGCCCTCGGAGTGCGCGTACTCGACCGCCGCGTGCAGCAGTGCGTGGGTGACCCCTTGCCGCCGGTAGGCGCTCGCGACGAAGAAGCAGGCGATCGCCCACACCGGCGCGGCGTCGAGCCGTGGCAGGGCACGGTAACGCTCGAGCGCGGCGCACGTCTCGCGCGGCGCGACCGAACACCACGCGACCGGCTCGTCCATTGCATAGCCGAGTATGCCGATCGGTGTGCCCGCGAGGACAAGCGCGGTGAGGGCCGCCAGGCGCTCCGGTGGCGTGGAATCGCGGAACTGCGTGCTGGTCATCCGCCAGCGCATGCACGCGCAGTAGCGAAACTTCCCGTGCCGGGCGGCAAAGCGCTCCAGGTCGGGCAGGCGCTCCGGCGTCACCGGCCAGAATCCGAGTGGATCGTCCGATATCATGCTGCCCTCTCCGTAACGGGCCAGCTGTCGCAGCGGATCCCGTGCCTCACTTGAGTGCCGCCGCGAGCTTGTCGAGGGACTGCTCCCAGCCGGTGCGCGCTTCGCCTGCGTCCATGGACGCAGGAAAGCCGGTGTGGTGCAGCGTGAGCCTGGTTTTGCCGTCGCGTTCCTCGAACGTGGCGGTCAACTCCAGCTCCAGCTCCCAGTCGCCCGGCATGCCGTAGTACGACGCCGGAACCACGTTGCCCGCCGGGTCCGCGAAGCTGTCCGTCGCGACGATCCGTTCCTGTGGGACGACCTCGCGATACGTGCCTGTACTCCAGTAGTCCTTGCCGTCAGGTCCTCTCATGCAATAGAGGTAGCGGCCGCCGACGCGCAGGTCGTTTTGAATCACCGGCGCGGTGAAACCCTGCGGTCCATGCCACAGCTTCAGTTGTTCGGGGTCCGTCCACGCCCGCCATACCCGCTCGCGCGGCGCGTCGAAGACGCGCGTGATCGTCAGTTCGCCCGGCTGGTCGTCCTTCGCCTCGTTTTGTGTATTGTTTCCCATGTCGAATGCCCCTTTCATCTCTCGTCGGGGACGGCGTGGCGAATGCTCCCATGCATCGCCCCCGGCTGGACTGTGCGATATCACGAAAGAAGCATACAGCCGATCGAGCGAGCGGGGTATGATTCCAGTCATATCCGGGTGGAGCGCCACTCGGTGGTGAAGTTCCCGCGTTATTCGGCGTCGTCCGCAGCGGCAGGCTTCGTCGTGCGCTCTGACGGCTGATTGCCCTCCTCTGACCTCGGGGAGGGTTGGGGTGGGGGACATTTCCGGTGGCCCGCCTGTCGTGAATGCTGCCCGCCTCACTTCAGTGCTGTTTCGAGCTTGTCGAGCGATTCTCCCAACCGATCCGCGCGTCGGCGATGCCCAGGACGGTCGGGAAGCCGCTGTGGATCAGCGTGAGCTTTGTCTTCTCGCCCTGGTCCTCGAACGTCAAGTCCACCATCTGCTCGAGCGGCCAGCCCTCGGCGAATCCGTAGCATGCTGCCGGCACAGCGTTCCCATCCGCGTCGGCGAAGCTGTCCGTGATGACGCAGTGCTCCATCGGGATCAGCACGCGGACCTCGCCGGCGCTCCAGATCTCCATGCCGTTGGCCGACCTGATGCAGTGGCGGTAGCGTCCGCCGACGCGCACGTCGATCTCCGTGGCCGGAGCGGTGAAACCCTTCGGTCCCCACCACCGTCGGATCCACTCCGGCTCCGTCCACGCGCGCCACACGCGCTCGCACGGCGCAGCGAAGACGCGCGTAATGACCAGCTCGCTGAGCGGCTGGTCCTGCGTCTTACCCGCAGTGTTGCCTGTCATTGCCCGTAATCCTTTCATCCCGTCCGGCGGTCGCGCAGTGCGCGGCGAATGCCCCCGGAAGGGATCGTGCACTGCGCTTACGATAGCCCTGCTATGCGATGTTGGCAACGATCTGTGCGTGAGCCGTCCTCGAATGGCACACGAATACGCGTATTTCCCCTCGACAATGCGTGTCTTCCCCACATTGGACTGCATGAATCCCCTCATGACCAGGAATGGCTAGAATGCTATACTGAATCTACACTTGAATCATGTTCCTGGCGTTTGGAAAAAGAACATCACCAAACACCGCAATGGTATACGACGGATCTTCCACTCGGAAGGGTATTGAAAGGAGAAAAGTGCAGCCAAAAGAGAGGACGCGAAAACCTGTAACGCAACGAGAGTGATGGAATTTCAACAAATCACAAGCAAAGGAGCATGAGATGCAACCGACAGCGAATATGGAATATCTGTGGCGACCGGAAGGGCGCGCAGAGGCGGCAGCGAAACTCAAAGCAGCCAAAGCCAAGAAAGGGGTCTCCTACGCCGAGATGGCTGAGAGGCTCGGCGTCAGCAAGGCTTGGTTGGCATGCGCTATCGATGGTCAGCAGTGGGTCCCGCAGGAATACGCTGACAAGATCGCCCAAGAGCTGGGGGTCGCGGCGGCGGATGTGACCTATCTGACTCAGCATCCCTACAAGGGCTACGCGGATCCAATTTTGTACCGGCTGCATGAGGTGTTCGATACCTTCGGCCCGGCTCTGAAAGAATTGATCCATGAGGAATTCGGCAACGCGATCATGAGCGCGATCGATTTCAAGGTGGATGTCCAACGTCGCCCGGATCCCAAGGGCGACCGGATCATCATCACCTTCGACGGAAAGTGCTTGCCCTACAGCCTTGCCGGAAAATACCCCTGGTGAGTTCTTCGGCGGGTCCCAAGTGGGCCCTTCTGAACAAAAGAGCCAGAGGTCCGTTCTGAGAGATGGGTAATCACAAGAGCGTTAATGGTGATTACCCATCTCTCTTGAGGAGGCAAAGATGACAACTGAAGAAAGGCCCCTGACCTATCTTGAGAAACTCAAAGGCGCCAAGATCCGTTCCGGTATTCCCTGGCCAAGATGGTATCTACCGATTATCGGCGCTGTGGGAGGTTTCATCGGGATCGCGGTCCTTCAACTTTTGGGCGTCGAGTGGGACCTGCTGCCGTGCTTCATAGTGCCGTTTGGCGCTTCTTGCGTTTTGCTCTTCGCCGCTCCAGCAGCGCCGTTTTCACAGCCCCGCAACGTGATTGGTGGACACGTACTCTCTGCTCTGGTGGGTTTGGGCGTGTTCGCCATCTGCAATGAATCTTGTTGGTGGAGTCTGGCTCTTGCCAACGCCTTGGCAATCTTGGTGATGGTATCAACCAAGACCGTACACCCGCCAGCAGGGGCGACAGCATTCTTACCCCTGCTAAATGGGATCACCGATTGGACATGGGCCGTCGTCCCCGTAGGTGTGGGTGCCGTGATCTTGGTGGTGATCGGTTTGCTGTATAGTAACCTGTTCAAGAGCCAGAGGTACCCTGCTTTCTGGTGGTAGCGTCCCGCCAGTTAGTGCAGACTCCTCTGCAAAATCACAGTTGCCCACCAACAGGGGTAAGTGTGGTGTGTCCCTCAGGTCGGCACGCAACTCATCATCGGCGAGGACCATGCCAGCCTGGTCGAACTGACCATAGTCGAGAGACCCAGGACCCGTGGCCGTGACGGCGTCAGGGACAGGGGAAAAGTGGGCACGGGGGCGAAGCGGTGTCCGCTTCTCCACACCCAACGAACCTCGTCCGCGACGGATGCCAGACCGTCTTGGCAGAAGATAAGTCACACGACACACCGCCGGACTCCTGGGCAATATGAGGCACAAATCTCTCCGGCGGGATTACGCGATCTGTTTCGGCACGTTGCAGAGGGGAATCTCAGGTAACCTGTGATCGCAGGAAGTCGCTGGGGTCGGGAGTAAGCGCAGAGTGGCTGAGTGGAGAAGTGTGATTGATGACGAAACGCACAATGCCGGAATTGACCATTCAGCGAATTGATGTATAATACGGCAGTAAGTGAGCAGCGTTACCACCTGGTTTACCCCCAAAGCCGACATCACACTGACTGCTGGCCTCCAGCATGCTTGCTCGTTCTTCGACTGCCTCCGCAATGCAGTCTGAACAACTGCATTGCGGAGTGACGCATTCTGAATGCCCACCAGACCGGGCAAGGTCAGATACAGGCTATCGTAGGCTTCCCACATCTTACGACGGGATGACTCTCATGGATGAGATTCTGGAAATTCTGCCGATTGGCGTATTTGTGCTGGATGCGGAGTTTCGAGTCACTGAGACGAATAAAACCCTTGAAGAATTCTTCGGCTTCTCCAGGGCAGAAATGCTTGGGCAGGACAAAAGAAGGCTGCTTAGTGAGAAGATTGCCAGGATATTCGAGAACGGAGATGATTTTCGCAGCCGGGTGCTCGCTACCTATGATGATAATACCTACATCGAACGTTTCGTATGCCATGTCCTCGCAGGCGATCACCGGGAAGAACGGTGGTTACAGCACACCAGCCAGCCGATTGTCACAGGAACTCACAAGGGAGGAAGAATAGAATCCTATTCCGATGTAACGGACCTAGTTCTGGCGGAACAGGAGATCCATTGGCTAACAACCCAATCAATGCAACTACTGGAGAAAGAGAAGTCGAGAATTGCTGGTAATTTGCATGATGAACTCGGTCAGACGATCCTGGCAGTCAAGCTTTGTCTTGAAAACCTTCAAACCTCTTTGAAGAAACATGGCGGTTCGTTGCGGAACGAGAATGAGGAACTCCAGAAATCACTCGAATGGATCGAGAAGATCGGCATCGAAGTACGGGACATATCCAGCGATTTGATGCCTCCGCTGCTCGGCCCATTGGGGCTGGACGAAACGCTGGCTTGGCTAAAGGATCAGTATTGTTCGCTGTACGGATTGGACATCAGCCTTCAAATATTCGGAGTGTGTGGAAAAAGGCTTCCTGAATCCCTTGAGGTTGCGATTTTTCGCGTGTTTCAAGAGAGCCTGAACAACATTGTGAAGCACGCCAGCGCCCAGCATGTGATCTTGAAACTTGTCTACAGCTATCCGAAGATATTGGTGACCGTCACTGATGACGGCAAAGGCTTTGATCCTGAGAATCATAACGCGGTCGGGATCGGGTTGAAACTGATGCGGCAGCGAATCCTGGAATGGAACGGACGGATGAAGATCACATCAGAAATCGACAGAGGGACTACGATCCGGGCTGAGTTCTTAGTCCCGGATGAACGACATGAAAAAGTACAAGGTGCTTTTGGTTGATGATCACCCGTTGATTAGAGATGGGTTGCTGGATGTGATCAACGCACAACCCGATATGGTTGTTGTCGGAGAGGCTGAGAATGCCGCACAGGCTCTCCAGATGACACGTGAGCTCAAGCCCTGTGTCGTAGTACTAGACATTGCCCTACCGGATTTCACTGGCATCGACGTCGCGGCCAAGATTCGCGATTACAGTGCGAGCGCCAGTCAGCCTGTTAAGGTTATCATTCTCTCAATGTTCTTGAAGGAAAGTCTGGTCTATCAAGCGCTGCAGTGTGGAGCAAAAGCATATATCGTGAAGACTGCCTCAAGCGCGGAAATCGTCTGTGCGATTCGGCATGTTTGTCATGGCGATTACTACTTAAGCCCAGAAGTCTCCACAAGTATCGTCCCAGCATACCTGGAAAGCCATCCCAGGACCCAGTTGGGAAATCCGTACAATTCGTTGACAACGCGCGAACAGCAGGTATTGCGGCTCCTCGCTGAAGGTCATCCGAACAAAGAAATCGCT
>ENA-OSEO01005594-OSEO01005594.1-sediment-metagenome-genome-assembly--contig:-NODE-5594-length-11937-cov-56.470742_pt1 | contig 11937 bp, 9 predicted proteins | sample MGYA00237883_ERZ534232 | MGnify/ENA metagenome assembly ERZ534232
GAGGCCAAGCCCATTCTTGATGACATGCACCGGTGGCTGACCAGGAAATCCGTGCAGACGCCGCCCAAGGGGCTGCTTGGCAAAGCGGTTTCCTATGCGTTGAAACAATGGGATCGGCTGGTCGGTTATCTTGAGGACGGCCGTCTTGCACCGGACAACAACAGCGCCGAGAATGCCATCCGTCCCTTTGTCGTCGGCCGCAAGAACTGGCTGTTCTCCGGCACGCCCGAGGGAGCCGAAGCCAGTGCCCTGCTGTACAGCCTGATCGAAACGGCAAAGGCCAACCGGCTGGAACCCTATGCCTACCTGCGCCATATATTTGAGAAGCTGCCAGCGGCTTCCTCTCTGAAGGATTTTGAAACCCTCCTGCCCTGGAACATGACACCGAAGCATATCCCCTGCTCCCAGCAGATTAGGTGGGGTTGATTAGGCGCTTACTTTGCTTCGGATTCTAATGTCTTACTTGAGACTTAGAACAATGCAAACTTGAATAAACTGTACTGTTTTTGCTGCCCATTATTAAGGATAAAAATTGCTCCTCCATTATCAAATCGGTTCTGTTCTAACTCGTATGGTTAAAAGCAAGTTTATTGGTAATGTTGCTTTGCTGGCTTCAGGAGCTGTTGGCGCGCAAGTCATCACCATGGCCTTTGCACCGATTATTACCCGTTTATACGGCCCGGAAGCATTTGGGGTGTTAGGAACTTTCATGGCCACTCTGGCAATAGCTACTCCACTGGCAGCTTTCAGTTACCCGATTGCCATCGTGCTACCGAAGGAGGACGCCGAGGCCATAGGCCTAGCCAAGCTGTCGCTTGGAATTGCATTTATCACTTCGTCGCTCATGGCACTGATTCTGCTTAGCTTCTTGGATCCTATTCGCAATACTTTCAACCTGCAAGCAGCGGGATCCCTTATCTTGCTGCTACCTCTTATTATGTTGTTTTCGGCGTGCCTCGCTATAATGCGTCAATGGGCTATTCGCAAAAAGCTTTTCAAAATCATGGCCAAGGTGGAGGTAGTCCAGGCATTTTTTGTAAATAGCGCTAAAATTGGAATAGGAATCATCAATCCGTCTGCTTTCGTACTTATCATGGTAGCAACAGTTGGCAGTGCCTTACATGCTCTGTTGTTGTCTCTCGGTGTTCGTGAGTCTTTTGGGCTAATAAAAACACGTAAAAGAGAGCCTGTTCCGATGCTCGCGCTGGCAAAAAGTCATGCGGATTTTCCCCTCTATCGGACACCGCAGATTTTCATCAATGCGGCCTCTCAGGGATTACCTGTCATTATGCTCGCCAGTTTCTTTGGGCCGGCTGCCGCTGGCTATTATGCTCTAGGACGCACGGTTATGACATTACCGTCGAGTTTAATCGCCCAATCCGTAGGTGAGGTATTCTATCCACGCATTACGGAAGCAGCTCACCATGGAGAAAGCCAGTATCGACTAATCGTAAAGGCAACTTTGGGGCTTGTTTTCTTTGGCATCCTGCCGTTTTCCACCGTATTTTTTGTTGGGCCTTGGTTGTTTAGTTTTGTTTTCGGTCCGGACTGGGTCGATGCTGGAGAATATGCGCGCTGGCTCTCCCTAATGCTTTTCTGTAATTTTATCAATCGTCCCAGTGTGGCGGCAGTACCGACTCTTGGACTTCAGCGAGGGTTGGTAGTGTATGAAATCTTCAGTACAGGGTCAAAAATCTTGGCCTTGTACCTGGGATTTGTCGTTTTCAATAATGACCAAATCGCTGTAGCACTTTTTGGCATATTTGGCGCTGCTGCATACTTGGCTCTTATCGTTTGGATTACGACCGCGGCACGAAATGCAGATGCAGGAATTTAATATGCAAAAAAAACAGGTTGATAAAGATCACTATTGCTTCTCCAAATACGTCACAAAAAATCGTTGGGCCAGTATGTGGCACCAGTTGGACGAGGTTTTATCCCTCAAACCGAAATCCGTTCTGGAAATCGGACCTGGGCCAGGAACCTTCAAAACCCTAGCTAGCACTTTCGGCGTGATGGTGGAGACGCTGGATATTGACCCTGAACTCAAACCAGACCATATTACTTCAGCGAAAGCTATGCCATTTCAGAATGATAGTTATGATGTGGTATGCGCCTTCCAAATGTTGGAGCACGTGCCTTATGATAGTGCTTTAACCATATTCGCCGAAATGTGCCGCATCTCAAGAAAGAGCATAGTGATTAGTTTACCAGATGCAAGACCGCTTTGGGCGTGTTCATTTTATATCCATAAAAAAACAAGGGCAAATTTTTTTATCCCACGCCCCTGGAAAGGCCCCAAGGAACATTTTTTTGATGGCGAACATTATTGGGAAATTAACAAAAAAGGATATCAAGTCACAAAGGTTAAGAATGATTTTGTCAGAGTCGGCGGGGTCTTGCTAGAACGCATATATCGTGTCACTGAATTGCCGTATCACCATTTCTTAGTATTTAAAAAAACCAATTTACTCAAATGATGGTCGATTTTTCATAAGAATTTACACGGTAAGCTCCTTTCAGCTTACAAGATAAGCCAGACTTTGCCTGGCCCACCAAAAACTTGAGCCAACGCTTGATGATTTCAATAATTGTACCAGTATATAATGCTGAAAAATATGTTGAAAAAGCTATTAAATCAGCTTTACAACAACCTGAAACGGGTGAAGTAATTCTTATTGAGGATGGATCGAATGACAACTCACTTAAAATATGTAAAAAATTAGCAAGAGAATATAAAAAAGTCAGGTTGTTGACTCATGAAGGAAACAAAAACCTTGGAGCCAGCGCCTCAAGGAACTTGGGAATAACACATGCCAGACATCAATTTATAGCCTTTCTTGATGCTGACGATTATTATCTGGAAAATAGATTTAGACTTGACACATTGTTGTTCAAGAAAGACGATAGCATTGATGGAGTTTATGGATGTACTGGAATTGAATATGAAAATGAAAAATTACGAAGAGAATGGATTCACAAAAGGGAGCATGAAATTACAACCATTGAACGATCGATTCCACCTCAACACTTATTTCGCTCACTGTTATTTTGTCTTGATGGCTGCTTCAGCACTGATGCTATTACCGTAAAAAAAGAGCTATTTGGCAAAACGGGGTTATTTGATGAAAATCTCATTTTACATCAAGATACTGCTATGTGGATCAAAATGGCAGCAGTAGGAAAATTGGTTGCGGGTGAGATATCAACTCCTATTGCTATAAGAAGAGTTCACGAAGAAAATAGAATAACAAAAATTGATGACAATGATTTTAGATCGGCAGATTTACTCTATAATGAACTTTCGAAATGGGCCAAAATAAATCTTTACAAAAAACAACAAGAACTGATCAAGTACAAAATATGGCGAAATGTTTTATTTGGGAAAAAGTCATGGGGGAAAATAAAAAAAAATAATAATAATAGTAACTTAAAATCATTTGTCAGAATAATTGCTCTCAATTCAAACAATAAAGAAATATTTTTTTCAAAATATTTTATTTGGTTATTGAGAGACCTTATTATAGAGAAAATATACAAAAAATATTCTGATTACCATTAAGCCCAGCTTCGATTAGGGGGGTTCTCACTCCGTCTTTGCCAAGAAGCGGGGGCTGTCGGTGCTCGACGTGGACAAGAGTGCCTGGGTTTACAAAAAGCTGCGCAAACTTCCTGGCCGGTATCGAGGCAGGGATATCAACCCTCAAACGCACGTTCGGTCTTGATCGCTGCACATGGAAAGGCTGGACTAGATTCGGTCGGTACTCTGGAGTTCGATCGTTTCCTACAACCTTCTGGTCCTGGCCAGAACGAAGCTGGCTGCGGCCTGAGAACTCGAGGCAGGTTGCCATAATAAAGCGCAAGGGGTCACTAAGTCCAAAATTGAGAAAGAACGGCCCAAAACATTAAAATCACTTTACCGGGTAGCGGAAATTACGTGCGCCTCCAGCTACGAGCACCCCTTGTTGTCATTTCAAATCAGGGGTTTCCGGATGGACACTACCTAACTGAGTTGTTGATCTTTCCAATGGCAAAATTAAATAGATCAATTGGACGAAAACCCAGAGATTTCAGTGAAACTCCATGGCGGTGCCACTGGTACTAGCAAAAAATTTGTAGTAATGTTTATCTTGCGCCCTGCCCAAAAAAATAATTTCCCAAAAATAAGTGTCATTTTACCAGTTTATAATGACAGCGAATCACTTTTTAAATGTTTAAAAGCATTAAAGCTTCAGGATTTTGACAGTAAACAATTTGAAGTTATTGTCGTTGACAATGGTAGCAAATATCCTGTCAAAATTGAGGATATTCCACTTAAATTAAACATTGTAGTTGAATTATCCCCCGGTTCGTATGCTGCCCGCAACACAGGCATCTCTTTAGCTCAAGGAGAAATCCTTGCTTTTACAGATGCTGATTGCATACCTGCTCAAAATTGGCTTTCATCAGGATTTAAAGAACTCTTGAAACACGGTCATGACACTATTATTGGCGGAGAAATTGATGTTCAACCGGCAAAGCCAGAAAAACCAAATCTTGCCGAGTCATATGATATTGCTTTGGGACTCCGTCAAGAACGTTACATAACGATGGGAAATTTTGCGGCCACTGCAAATATGATAACTTGGAAATCATTATTCCAAGAAGTGGGGTTATTCAATAATAAATTAAAGTCGGGCGGAGACTATGAGTGGGGAAATAGAGCGATAAGGCTGGATAAAAAGATTGTCTATTGCCCAAATGTCATCGTGACTCATCCAGCGCGAAACAGTTTGGTAGATATAATAAACAAAACAAGAAGAATAACCGGTGGCATAGAAGATATCAAAAAAGAACCTCAGCTTGATCGTTATGACGGTATTAAAGGTACACCATTTGCCACTATACAATCAATCATAAACAACAAAAAACTACCGAAATTACATCATAAATTTGCTGTATTATATGTAGCTATTATTGTTTTTTCAGTAACTAATTTTGAAAAAATTAGGTTATTTATGGGTTTTGGAAGTAAAAGAGAATAAGAGACCAAGTTAGTTTTGAATATACCAATGAATAAAGCTGAACGCCAATCTCGTCCATGGTAATTAAGCGAAGTTTTTTATGCGCATATTATTTATCAGTAAACGCCAATATACAGGCAAGGATTTACTTGATGATATATATGGACGATTATATGAGATTCCCAAGGAACTTGCCCTGCTTGGTCATAAAGTAGTTGGTTTATGCCTGAGTTATCGTCCAAGATCAGAGGGTCATCTTAAGGGCACCGATATAGATTCAACTCCGGTAGATTGGAATTCAATTAATCTTGGCCGCCTTATCCTGCCAGGTGGAATCCGATACTTAAAAAAGCTTTCCCAACTGACAGATAACTTCAAGCCGGATATTATCGTTGCCTGCTCTGATGCTTTGCATATAATTAATGGAATCCGACTTGCTCGAAAATTTGCTCTTCCCTGTGTCGTTGACCTTTACGATAACTTTGAAAGCTTTGGCTTGACAAAGTTGCCGGGAGTCACGTCACGATTTCGGATAGCGGTCTCGCAGGCTGATGGTGTTATTTGTATCAGCCCCCTCCTTAGAGAATATGTTACTAAAATCTACCATCCTTCAGGAATCGTCAGAACTGTTGAAAATGGCATTCCTCTCAATCTTTTCCACAAAATGGCTCGCCAGGATTGCAGAAAAAAATTTCATTTACCTCAGAATGCCAAAATTATAGGCGCGGGAGGTGCTCTCGGCAAAAGCCGTGGAATCGAAGTTCTTTTCAGTGCCTTTCAGAAATTAAATGCTGAGAATCCTGCTATCCATCTAGCCTTGGCTGGACCGATTGAAGCGGGCACTGTTCTGCCTGATGGACCTCAGGTACATTATTTAGGTAAGTTAAATTATGAAGAAGTACCAGTATTCCTGAACACCCTCGATGTCGGAATAATCAGCAATCTCGATACCTCATTCGGCCGCTACTGTTTTCCACAAAAAGCTCATGAGATGATCGCGAGCAGAGTCCCTGTTGCTGCTGCAAAAGTTGGAGCTACGGAAGAACTGTTTAAAGATTACCCTGAGTGTTTATTTGCGCCGGGAGATTCACAAGATATGATAAGAGCAATAATAAATCAATTGAACACACCAGTTATTCCTGAAATCAAGGTGTCAACCTGGCCGGAATTGGCTAGAAAATTTGAATCCGTTTTGGTGGATGTACTGAAAAGGAAAGCTGAAAATTCAAGAAAAAATGAAACAAATTAAATGATTATCATCACAAAGGAAAAATTATCTTCTCGCTTCAGTCATCTACCGATAATCACGAATATATTCTACAATAATATCAGATGGATACACCTCTTTTGATGATGGAGATTTTCGGTATTTTTTATAATCTCGGATAAAATCATCAATAATGTTTGTATTATATCCTGAAAGCACAACGTTTCTGTTAACGCCTTCATTCCTTTCCGTTGCTTTTCTCATCAGGAGGCAGGGAATTCCGAGATAAGAGGTTTCTTCTTGGAGACTTCCTCCATCGGTCACAACAAACTGAGATTTTTTTAATAAAACCGTGAAGTCATGGTATGTGTATCTTCCTCGCAAATCAATATTCGGATTTTTGTTTAACCGATCGTATAACTCCGTCAGATGGAGTCTTTTCTCTGTTGGGGGATGAAGAATAAAAATCAAATAATGGGACTGAGCGATTCGCTCAATAGTTTCAATAAGCTGTCTTAGTTTTTTCTTTTTAAATAAATTTTCATACCGATGAATGCTAACTAACCCGTAATCATGATCCGGCACATGATCCTGTCTGCAAAGGTCAGAGGATATCAGGGCTAATGCGTCGGACATGGTATTTGTTTTGGTATCAATTTTAATTTTATTAAATGAATTTACGTTCTTCATTGCCCATTGCCCTGGACAAAAAAGAATATGGCTCAATCGAAAAGTTAATATTCTCGTTACCTCTTCCGGGAAAGGATGGAAAAAATTAAAGGAACGGAGACCAGATTCCACATGTGCCACATTTAAACCAGCAAATCTCCCCATTAATGCACCAAGCAATGTCGAGAAGGTGTCACCATGAACCAAAACAACTCCGTACCGGTCACTCCCGAAAATCCGGTTTCGGTGAAAAAAAGACTTCCAGAGAATACGTGTTCCCCATGCAAACATTCTGGTTGTCGAAACTATATCAGGCCCTGAATAGAGGATTTTATCAGGATTTTTTAAATTAAATTCCCTCAGCATATCACTCATTGTTTCTTTATGCTGGCCAGTGCTTATAAAATTGTATTCAATTCTTTTTTCAGTCAGGCGCTTCATAACCGGCGCCATTTTTATAAGCTGAGCCTTTGTGCCAATAACGATATGGATCATAAGTGTATGTAAGGAAAATAAATCCTGAATGGGACCTATTCCGTTTTATCGTAGCGCATCTGAGAGATCTGTTCAGAAACCAATCCCATCATAAAAATCATGATGGATGTGGTGAACAGCAAAGCGGACATGTTGGTAAAACGATTCATGGTGATGAAAGTGTACAGGTAATAACAAATGCCGATCAAGAAAAATAGTCCGCTGACCGGCAGGAAAACACGCATTGGGGAATAAAGAGTAGCAATCTTGGCAATGATCAGAAGGAAGCGTGAACCGTCTTCAACGAGTTTTATCTTGCTCTTCCCCTTTCGCATCTCAGTCCGAATAGGTACATACTTTACGCTGTGGCCACTTCTCAGGTAAGCCATTGTCAGGGTCGTGGGGTATGAAAAGGTGTTGGGCAGCAGGTAGATGTAATTTTTGACGGTATCCCTGCGAACCAACCTAAAGCCCGAAGTCAGATCCTTGATGTCAAACTTGGTTACATACGAAGCAAGCTTGTTGTAGAACCAGTTGGCGCAAAAACGATGCAAGGAGGAATTCCCTCCTATCGACCGAGCTCCGACAACCATTTCATATTTATCCTTATGCTCCAGGAGAAGAGCAATATCCTCAGGACGATGTTGACCGTCGGCGTCCATCATCACTATCCATTGGCCTGCCGCGCAACGCAAACCGGTTTTCACCGCTGCCCCGTTCCCAATATTATAAGAATGCGGCCAGACATTCGCGCCGGCCGAAACCGCTTCTTGAACAGTGTTGTCGGTTGATCCGTCGTCGATTACCAGGATCTCGAAATCCGGATACAATTTTCTAATGGCCCTGATAGTCTCGCCGATGCTCTCTTCCTCGTTAAAAGCCGGCAGGAGCACGGTAACTTGTAGCGCTGGGCCTGTATTCATATTTTCATTAATAATGCTGAAATTTACAACGCTCAAATGCTGGGGGATTATTCAATGTTAGCATATAACGTATTGATTGGAAAGAGATATGTCAGCGCCTGACATAACGAGTGTGCCCTTGCGGCCAACTGGAATCCTTTCAATGAGCACAACGATTAATAAATATTCTCAAGGCGATTGCTAATGTTCGCAACTTATTGAGTTTATGGATATTTGCAATTTGGGCAAAGGAAAAAAATTCATTGTAGACACATACGTTAGAAATTACTTGTACATTAAGCTCAGAGGACAACACAAATAATCAACGTGAACTGAAAATCTGCTGTATTTACAATATCTCTCGTTGAAGATATTTTATTTCCCAACAGGACTTCACTTTATCCTAACCTTCATTTTGATGTATTTCAGTCTTCATGAAGGGTTGTTTGTGTGTTATCCTTACCTAGATTAGCTTTTATCAATTTACTTATTTTGAGGGCATAAGCATTATAGAGTTCTTTTTCGTAGGGAGATATGTCAGGAGAAATTATTTGCAAATTTTTGTTGTCACTTAAGTTATCGATTAATCTCTCAATACTTATTTGGCGAGTTGATAACAAATTTACGATTTTTGATATTAAATCATCCTTTTCATGTTCAGCAACAACTACCAATCTATATAACCAGTATAGCAGGTCATCGTCTTTCGCATCCATTACGAATAATACAGATCTAGCCTTTTTAAATTCTCCAAGTGCTAAATAGCTGGCAACACTATTTAAATAAAGCACTCTTTCTTTTTCTAATTCCATGCCTTTATCAAAGGCTTTTACTGCCAGGTCGTATTTACCCCCTGCGTACAATATACGACCCAGGAGGTTATAAATAGGGACTTCCCCTGCTTGGAGCCGATCAGTATTAATAATCGCTGTTTCGGCATTGCTCAAGTCTCCCAGTTTGAAATAGGCGATCGCCAGATGGTAATGTATCATAAAATTAGATGGGAATAACTCAGCACTTTTCAGAAGGAGTTGAGTTGCTTTTTCAATTTCTCCTTTCGAATGCAGATAGATAATTCCGGCGTTACAATAAATATCGGCGACGGAGTTTTTCTGAAAATTGTCTGGATATTTTTTATAAATTTTTTCAGCTTGTTTTAAATATTCAAGCGCTTTTTCATTCTGGCCGAGCCTCATATATTCAGCAGCCAAATTATTATAAACCCGTATATTGAGCGGAGCTTTATCTAAATTATCAGAATATAATGTTATATCATCTTTCCAAACATCATTTCTTAAATAAGTTGCATTACCCTCAGCAACCACTATGAGAAAAATAAAACATACAAACAAGTAGTACATAAACTTTTTCCCTTCCATTTTATAATGCCAACAAATAGACAAGAAAAAATAAGAAATAACCAAATAAATAAATACTGAGGGCAAATAATTTCTGTGCTCAAAATACAACTCAAGCCCGATAATCGTTGATTCAACCAGATGATTAATAAAATAAAAAATGATAGCAAAGCAAATTAGGGGATATTTCCGGCTAAAATAAATCGATAAAATTATCAAAATAAAAATAAAAAGATTAGCAACAATAGTCATTGGCGGAGAAAGCAAGCTCTTTGAAGCAAATATATTGGATTCAAGAGTCAAAAAATCCGCCACGGGAACAAGCAGCAAAAAAATATAACGGGTGAGAATTATTGGCTGAGTAATAAGCCTTTCCCACATGGTATAAGGCCTGGCTGAATAGTTCTTGTCGAGATAGCTGATAATGTCACCTGACATAAAAATAAGAGAAAAAACAACCAGGCTAATTAAACTTCCAACAAAAAAAAGCCTGAATCGCAGATCGTTTTTCATCGAAGTTCGAAATATTATAATTTCATATGCTATTATGGACAATGGCAGCAACGCGGCATTTTCTTTACTTAATATTCCTGCACCCCAAAACAGAATACACAGCACTAAAAAAACTACTTTGAATTTTGTTTCATTTTGTAGGCGAAATTTTAAATAACAATACAGAGAAATCATGTAAAACATGGCAGCCATTGAGGCCATGCGTTGAACTATATACGTCACCGCCTGAGTCTGGATAGGATGTATGGCCCAAAGTACTGCAGCAAGAAGCACAATATCATTAATAAGATTCTCAGTAATAGAACTTTTATATTGTTGTCGATATAAATTTAATGTAACGATGAAAACCAGGTAGACAAAAAAAGAACAAATAATATGAATAAGAATGTTTACAACATGGTAACCTGTTGTATCCAAGCCAGAAAACAAATAATTACCTGCAAAACTTAATACGGCTAAAGGCCTTCCTCTTATATCACCATCCTTGCTGTATATTGGTTTTTTTATCTGCTCCCAAGACAAACTATCAATTCGAATATTTTTATCATCAACTATGTTGATATAATCATCAAAGTGCCATGAATTGTTAAGTGTTCCTGAATAGCAGGTTGCTATGATTATTGAAAGCAGAAAAAAATGAAATATTTTTTGATATGAATCAGACGTCATGCTGTATGTATATACATATTACTACATGAGATGTATTGAATAATAAAATGTGGAATGGAAAAGAAGGAAAGACAACAGAAAAATTGTTATTACCATCCAGCACCAGGAGGGCCTTTATCTCCGTTTGAATCAAGCCAGATAGTTATGTCATCTTCGACAACGCCTCGTTGAGGAACAGCGAGTATTGTATATGAAGGTGAAGGGGAAGCAAAAGTTTTAATTTGATATTCGTACAGGATATTATTGCCTAATTGGGTAATGTTCGAGAGTTCGCTCAAGTCCCCACCGAACGATCCCCCAAAATATGTATAGGTGCTTACAGCACCGTAATCATTGTTTTCGGCCATATATGATTCCAAGGCCAAACTCAACGCCTGCAGGTTGCTTTTTGCTTCTGACCGTGCAGCTCGTTTCTGAATGCCCAGATAACTTGGGATGGCGATGGCGGCCAAAATGGCAAGGACCGCAACAACAATCATCAATTCTACTAAAGAGAAAGCATCCTGCCTGTGCAATAATTTCATGATCCTGCAACCTTGACAATTTAAGCGCCACCAGTACTGTATCAATACCGGTGGCGCTTTGGCTAACAGAGCGGACCCTGCTTATACCTTTTAGATTTAGTCTATCGAGACGGAGTCCTTATATATAATATTACCATCTTTGTCATATCCTTCGATAAGAATACCACGGCCATCATTAACCCTGCTGAACGTAATTGCACCATCAACAGCACCAAGTGCACCTACATTGAACAACTCAACATCATTAAACCAGGGTGACCAGACGGTTGACCCTCTTTTTTCCTTAAAAGCTGTAATCCATTGATCTGGTATACCTGTTAAATCCAGGTTAAACAGATCGGTATCATCGCTGGCATCGACAATACCACTTCCATCCGTATCGACAACCCCTCTCTCCCCGCGAATGCGAGCATCGAGCCAACTATGCAGTTCTGCTTTGGCCGATGTAGCTGCCTCCTCAACCGAACGCCTCTTGGCCTTTTCCTGCATACCGAGGAAGTTCGGGATGGCGATGGCGGCAAGGATGCCGATGATGGCCACAACGATCATCAACTCGATAAGGGTGAAGCCTTTTTCATTCGCCCTCATTCTCAACTGATTCAGTTTCATTTTTTTACC
>ENA-OSEO01005595-OSEO01005595.1-sediment-metagenome-genome-assembly--contig:-NODE-5595-length-11937-cov-29.864755_pt1 | contig 11937 bp, 12 predicted proteins | sample MGYA00237883_ERZ534232 | MGnify/ENA metagenome assembly ERZ534232
GACAATACTGTTTCTTTGGGAGCGGGAAGATAGGCCCCGCTCTGGTCTTGAATGTAGAGCATGTCTTGCCTCCATAAAAAAAGGGCAAGACACCCCTCAGGGGCGTGTTGCCCCGTGGGGATTTTTTCTTGGTTTATGCGTTAATCACTGCACTTCATTTCTTTCGGTGATCAAGGCTATGCCCGCAACGTAATCTCCTGGTATGCCACCAGCCTTCTGCAGCAGCAGGGTTGCCTGAATGTTGATCTGGTGAGGTTTGAACTTGCCTTCCTCGTCGATCCACATGATGCGGCCATCCTGCAGGTACACTGCTTCTATGCGGGAGCACTCCAGAAGGGAGTACATCTCGTCCAGGGAAAACCAGGTATTTTGAGCGGAAACCTCGGTCACTGTGCCGTCATTTGTTATGAGTGTTGCCATGCTTTGCCTCCTTGAGTTAAGGGGCAAAGCCCGTAAGGGCGTGTCGCCCCTGTCGGGTTGATTGTTTTCCGTACATATTTTCAGTTATGCATTCCCATCTTTTCCGCCTCAAAATGCAGCATGGCCATTCCGGAAAGAACGATTCCGTCCAGGTCTTCCTTATGGGCCAAATGCATAAGGTCGGTGATCAGATCGGTTATGCCGGTTTCATAGCTGTCCAGAAGCTCGCCTTTTAAGCGGTAGTACTCCTTCAGGACTGCCTCAGCCAGTTCTATTCTTGATTTCATATTTTCACCTCATTGTAGTTGACGGAATTTCTCGCTTTTTGGACATGCATACTTTGCAGTGTCCTTCGCGACACTCTGCATATCGTATGGGTCTCCAGGCAGAGCAGCCGGAGCGGCCTGCAGCTGATGACCTTGAAGCGGGTTCGCGCCCGGCCGTCCAGGAAGGAAATCGGCCTGGTTTCGATGACCGCATCCTTGGTGAGCCGGAACGCCTTTTTGCGGGCGATGTTGTCCCAGCAACGCTGCCGCCAAGCCAGAGCATATTCATGGTCGGTCGGGGTAAGGAGATTGAGGATCCTCTCGGGGCACTCGCTTTCGCAGGGCCCCATGGATTCGTCCATATCCTTGTATCCCATGTCATAGTCCGGGTCACTCGGCCGGTAATCCAGCAGAAAGACAAAAGCGACAACCTTGCGGGTCGCCATATCCAACTGGCCGGTTTCCTTGTCGCGCCGGATGATCTCGACCGCCATGTATGCCGTTCGCATCCTGACGATGGCGATATCCAGGATCAACCATTTGGCATGTTCGTTCTCACAGTTGACATGATCTGCTAAAAATTGTTTTACCGGGGTTCTGCCCCGATAGGTGTATGTCCATCCCATTTGTCTTGCTCCTTTGTCTGAGCTGGAGGCACGACCCCCGTTGAGGGCGATTGCCCCCAGCGGGGTTTGAGGATGTGTTACAGTTATATGTTCCTTGATGAAAAGCCCGGACTCTGCCGGAGCAGGATCCAGGCTTTTCCCGGTGTGCAGTGGTGATCAGAACGGCACGTCATCAGCCGTTGGCGGCTCAGGACTTTCGTCCGGCAGGGCCGGAACGCTTTCCGCCTTATCGCCACCGCCGAGCATTTTCATATCACGCGCAATGATCTCCGTGGTGAAGCGGGTAATACCGTCGCCGTCTTCCCATTTTCTTGTTTGAAGCCGGCCTTCGATATACACCCGGGAACCCTTGATGAGATATTCATCGCAGATTTCAGCCAGGCGGCCAAAGGCAACCACCCGGTGCCATTCGGTAGCTTCCTGTTGGTTGCCCTCGGCATCCTTCCACCGTTCGGTGGTTGCAATCCGGAAGTTGGCAACCGGCACCTCGTTTTTTGTGTAACGGGTTTCCACGTCCGCTCCTAAGTTTCCGATCAACATGGTCTTGTTCAACATGGTTTTTCTCCTTTTGCGTAAATAAAGGGAAACAGGCCCCATCCCCACCATGAGGAGAAGCTGCATCCCCAAGAAATGGGTTGGCTCCGTCCGCGGTAGGCAACCGGTTCCATCTGTCAATAAACCTGTTTGAGGTTCTGAATCCGGCTCTCGAAATCAGCGGCAAGCGTTTTTGCCTCTTCCAGTTCCTTCCTGGTTGCGAAGTCCGGCATGTCCAGGTCATAAACCTGAATATCCAGTTCCAGTTCGGAATACACTGCCTGGACCAGCCCACCCTCCAAGTGAATGATCACTTTGGGGAGTGGTTCATCATCCGGCCGGCGTTTACGCTTGCCCTTGGTAAAGAGTCGTTTCAGGAATGAGAATGGTGTTAAAAGAAGTTCCTTGAGAATGTACTTCGTAGGAACCATTAATGGATCAGTCATGCTATCCTCCTTGGTTGCAAATACAGGGAGGATACGGGAATTCCCGCCGAGGGAATGGTATCGCTCCCTCTGGTAAAGGGTGTTCAGGTATTTGCCCGAGTGGGGAGTATGACAACCTCCCCGATACAGGTAATGGTGGGAATGAATGGCCCTGACTACGATTCAGGCCGCCTTCTTGATCTCCAGGAAGGAATAGGTGCTGGTCACCTGGAAGTCTGCCAGGGACTGACCATACCCCTTGAGGAAATCGGCAAGGCGGTTCAGGTCCAGGGTTTTTCTGTTGCGGATCGCCTTCTGCAGGAGCCGGCCGTATGCTTTGATCGGGCCGCGCGCTGAAACAATGGCCAGCAGGTCCTTCTTGCGGAGGTCGATCTCCGCGTTCAGGTCCTTCTGTTGTTTCTGCAGTTCGGTGAGGATCTCGACACTTTCGGTAAGCTCCCGAACTTCTTCCACGTCGAACTTCGGGCAGTCGGTAACAAACGGGCAGTAGCCACACAGGGGACCGATCTCCATGGCCGGGATGGCCGAGGCGTCGGTCATGACCTGCCGGTACTCGTCCCAGATGTTCCTGGCCCGCCCCATGAGCCCCTCGAAAAGGGTCGGTTGCGGCGTGTAGCCGTTAAAGAGCGCCATCCCTGAAGCCCCGAAGTTGACGGCGAGGATCGCCCCCTTCTCCACGGTGTAGTCAGGGTTGGCCGCGGCCAGCAGGCCCATCTGCAGATAAAGCTGGGTCTCCCAGGAGCCGAACGGTTGTTCCGGCAGGGTTTCCGGTGATTTCACCTCCAGCACGGCCATGGTTTTCCTGGCCGCGGAGGTAAAGACGAAATCGATGTGGGCCATGACCGGGACATCGCCGGGCGCACGTACTTCCACCTGTCGCTGGAAATTGGTGAATCCTGCGGCGGTGAATGCAGCGGCCACGATATCTTCAGCCATGTGCCCGCGCCGGAAACGGAGCAGGGTCACCAGATCGACTTGCGGGGGATTGAGTTTGGAAAGAATGGTCTTGCGCGGGCATGCCCCGATTTCGGATGCTCCGAGATAGGCGGCACGGTCGCCAAGCGTTTCCACGGTGTGCTGCACGGCCAGCTGTTGAAGAGCGGTCTGCAGGGTGAGCAATAACTGGTCTGACATGGTATCCTCCTTTCGTGTTGCGGTTGGGGAGGATACACTGCTCCCACGAGGGGAAAGGTATCCCCCCTGGGTTACGGGTGGTGGGTTGTTTATGCTGCCTTCTTCATCCAGGTTTTCTCGGATTTATCCCATTTGAAGCCGGCCGCCTTGAGCAGTTCCTTTTTGTCGAACAGCCTGTCGCCGATGGCCACGATAACACCCTGACGGGTCTCGAAGGTAACGCCGGCGATTTTGGGCATGGCTGTCGCGGAACTGTCGGTTTTATCAGCAGGCTTTTCAGCCGGCTGGCTTTTGAGGGGTTCGGTTTTCCTGAGAGTATTCTGATAGACTTGTTTCAGCAGGCCCTTGTAGGAATCGCTGCCGATGGAGAGAAGCGACATGCATTTCTGGATGGCATCGGTGATCGCGCCTTTCTGGGCGTCGCCGACATTACCTTTGACGATCTGCATCTGCCCCTTGTGGGAGCCTTTGCAGAGCCATTCGCCATCGGCCTTGAGGAAGAGTCGTACCTCGGCGACCGCCTGGGTCTCGAAAAGTTCCTCTCTGGCCAGTTCATACCGCCAGTTTTCCGGTCCAAGGATCTCGTTGACGCTGTCAAAGACGAACTGGGGCCGGTAGCCGTATTTGATCTGGCCGATGACCTTGCCGTTCTTGTCGGTCATTTTGATTTCCTGAACCGCTTCCTTGCCGAATGAACGCAGTCTTTCGTTGATCTGATCGATCTTTGCCTTGAGTGTTTCCGCCATGGTTGTTTCCTCCTGGTTGTTGAGGGAGAGAAACAACACGGCCCCTTACGGAAGCATGGATGTTTCGCTCCCGGTTAATGGGCTTGCAAGAATTGTGGTTGATGAAAATTATTTTAAATGCCGGGCATAGCAAGAGACAGCACGCATAAAGTTTAACGTGAAGTCACACCGCCGGACATTAGGTAAGGGAAAAATACAAGGAGCAGAGATTCAAGACAGAATCCTGCCATCATGATTGTCACATCTCCCTGCGAAAAAAGAAGTTCGCCTCTGCGATGAAACTATTTTTCTACAGGTGTAAAATGTGACTGTAACGTGGTTCCAAGGGCAACCCCAAAAGATACAAAAAGCTTCGCTTCTACGAGTAAAGTCCTGTACCGGGCAACCCAGCTATTTCCCTACAAAGAGGGATTACTTGTATGAAACAAGTGGAATATTACCTCTATTTTGTTACCCGAGGCTCAAAAAATCAAGGAAAAAATTGATTCCTCCTTGAAAACACTGTTGGAAAGATGGGGGATAGGCGCAAGATAACAATTGACTGCCAGCGCGATTAACTGATATACAAAAACGTTGTATCATCAAGGGAATAGACAGAAGGAGTGCCAATGACTAAATCAGATTTAATCGCACAGATGGCCCACAAATTGGATGTTCCGTCCAGGGAAGCTTCTGCCATTGTCAGCATACTTTTAAACAAAATGATCGAGACCTTAGCCGAGGGTAGGAGTATCGTTTCATTTATCAAAATATACTTCAGATATAACCATTGGGGGTTTTCTTGCAGTGAGAAGGGTTGATAAAACAGCGACATTTAATTGAATTTATTGTGCACATATGTAAGGCTTTTGATATTAAGCTTTCCCCCATTCGTTTGCCCACATTGTCTGGAGCAAGGTCTCTCTACCTACATTAAAATTATTATCCATCTTTTCGCGAAACGGAGAAAAACATAGCTTTTGACTTTTACGAATCGAATCAGTCCAGGTTGGATTTTTCTTAAGATTTTCCCACTGTTCGGGATAGAAATTTGAAACAACATGTTCACACATAAGAACTATATCTAATGGCATAATGTTCCACCGTGGTCTTCTTAGTGAAAAATTCTGTTCTTCTTCAAAACTACTTGACCAGGCGCCGCCAAATTGGAGATGAAAAAGAGGGCCAGCTTGAATAGCATCCCCGTCAGTATTTGCTAAATCTATATGCCATCTAGAAATGTGCCTCCCCGCAATATCAACAATCTCAAGAACAGAATTAAGTGATTCGAATAAATATGAGTTAGTGCTACGAACCCCAATTTTTGCATAAACTCTTGGAACAATTTGGCCTAGTTCGCGTGTTTCTGTAGGTCTAAAGACAATTGGAGATGAAATTGAAACGTCGTATTTCCAATCTTGACTTCTATTTTGTGAATTCAGCCAACGTACAGCTTCAGAAAAAGCGTAAACACCACTCGCATCAATTAACCTTTCAGACAAAAGCAAATTACCAAGGGGTTTGATAATCTTAGCCATTTCTTTCGCTTGGGGAATTGCCATATACTCTGCACCAATTATTCGATTTCGCCAGATGCGATTTTATCCGTTATAGATTGATCGTCTTCATGGATTGTTAAGGGTGAGGAGGCGTCTAGGTATTCACCAGTCTGAACACATTTCCAACAAATGCGCTTTTGCATCGTCAGGCCGTAATGTGGGAGTGGATCATATGCAGCGACTGAGTGTTCCCGCTCTGTTGGATTTGAGCATGAAGCACAAGAAAAAGCAAACAGGACATCGGTCCTATTTGTCCATCTTGAAACTGCTGGTGTTAGATTTAGGCCTAAGCGATCATTTATACAAGCTATTCTTTGTTCTGCATTTAAGTTGCCAATATTTTCTCCACACAATTCTTGTGCGAAAACATTCAATCGTTGACTCCACCAACGCTTCCATCCAATTGCCAATGGACCAGAGTAGTTAATATTACGATCAATTAATATTCGATATAAATTTTCAAGACCTTCGGAGTTACTTTTAATTCCCCATTGTGCTAAAAGATTATTGTCGTCAAGTAGGATACCAGAGCGATCAATAAAATAGCGCAGGAACCCACGGATTATTTGATGAGGTGCTTTCAAGCGATCAATGTTTTTTAAGGGTTGTTGATCGATTTCAATTAATTCGTCATCTGTTGCATTCAGCAACACTGCTAATTTATTTGGAAAATCCCATTTTTCCTTTAAAGCTTCATACCCTAGAACCAAGCCGAATATCTCAGCCTGACATCTGCCCGCGTTAGTTGAAATTTCTTCTTTTGAATAAAACCTATCGAATAGATCGTGTGCAGTTAAATCAGGGGCAAAGTCATTTCTAATCTTAACTTCGTGTGATACTAGGATAATAGGGAAATCTTTATTGATGTCTTCAAGTGCAACTTCACGAAGGTGTTGTGCGAGTGGTCCAGCTTTATACCTGTTTGGGGAATCTACATGGTCTCGCTCTTGATCTAAACGGTAATCAACAGCAATGAAATCTGGGTTGCCAGCAAGAATATCCTTCTCAGCAAAATCAACAACTGACTTGTCAGGTTTTAAATATGTTACCTCAAGTTCATCGGAATTGAGTTTCAATCCAATGTCTCTATCCTTTTCTGCATCATCAATAAAAAATCCTTTACGCATAAGAATTTACCTTTTTTGCTTTTTTGAAATCGGTACACCAAAATCAAAACGGCAATTGAACCCGGGATCAGGGGCAACGAGTTGAACATAACCACCATTCGCACTCGCGATATCTGAAACAATTTTTAGCCCTAAGCCAGAGCCGGGCCCCGCAATGTCGTCTTCGTGATAATCAGTGGTTGTGTAAAAGGCATCAAATATGTGGTCAGAAATTTTTTCTGATACTCCAGAACCTGTGTCTTGGAAACTTATAACCGCTGAACCTTCACGAATTGTTGCACTAACATGAATTAGTCGTTTATTGTTCTTTGATCTATCAATCGCCTTTATTGAATTTGTTAGAAAATTAAAAAGTACTGAATCAATTTCACTTCTATGCATAGGTATTGTTCTTAGGTATGGAGGATCGACAGAATAAGTCAGTTTGATGCTACGAGTTTTGAGATAGTCGCTAAACTGTTCCGAGAATTTTTTTATCCGCCCTGAAAGTGGGATTTCCTGCTTCTCTCTTGCACCAGTGCTATCAATCTGTGCAGAGATATATGCACCTAAATCGTGTAACCGCTTAAGACCGTCGTACATCTCATCTAAGTAAAGGTCTTTAGTCTCGGTTTCGTATCCAGGGTGTGTTTTTTTCAAATAATCATTCAGGGAAGCGAACGTACTGGCAAGTCTCGTGAGGCCTCCTTTAACTTCATGGCCAAAAACTGAAATTGAAAGGCCAAGGGAAGCTAGTATGCGTAGCATTTCTTCATATTGGATACGTTTTTGTTCTTTTTTGTCAGTTTCTTCTTCGAAACTTTTTGCTTTTTCTCTGGCCTGATTTAGGCGTTCCCTAGTTTTTTCTTTTTGTTCTTCAGACGATACCCCCGAATATTCATCCTCTTCAGTTTCATCTAAAATTTCCTGTATAAAGTCAGATGGTTTTTTCCGAGGTATAATTGACTCAAAATCTTTTTGGCCTGCAGTTTGTTTCCGTTCACGTATAGCCGCAATTCTTAATGCTGCGCCTTCAAGACAAGAACGAACAAAAAAACGCATTTCGTCGTAAGCTTCATTCTCGATCAAACCCTCTCGACTACTGGTTTCTTCGAATAAAGGGTTGTCCAAACTTGACAGTTCGATATGCCCGAAAAAATTATTGTTATTTGCCGGAATCAACAAGTTCCTTCGCCCAGTATCATAGGCAAGTTTCAACCAATCATCATGGGATTCGCCATATGGCAATACTCTGAAACCATCCCTGTAAATTCTTATGCCACCCCATTTAGATCCCATCTCCACGGCTTTTTTATAAGTAATTCCTGATATCAGTTCTGAAGCATATATAAAATAACTAACTTCAAACTCCAGTGGTCCAACAAGTAGGAACTTCTTATCAAGCCCTACTTCCTCTTCAAAGCCTAGCTTTTCAGATATAATGCAATAGTAAGCATTACCTTCTTCATCGATTCGCCCCTTAATTAGGGCAACTCGGTTTTCAAGGAATGTCTTTTCAATAGATAATTCTTGTGCAACCTCGTTACCAAGTTTGCCATTTATAGTAACCTTAAATCCTGGGTCAACTTGATAGGTTTCTGTCTCTGCTCGAACCACGCGAGATTTAGAAGGGGCATTAAATGGAGGCTGTAACAGTAGAACCGACTTCCATACTCTCTCTAAAGCTTTCTCAGTCCACCGATCCCTTAATTTTCTTACAGTCAGCTCTGTCCCATGATCTTCTGTGGGTTTTTCAAATCTTTCTATTTGATTAGTAACTTGGGTTAATAATTTTCCATGCTGGTATTGTTCGTCCCAGTCAAAAACAATGCGGATACCGTAATCACTACCCGCTACTCTGGTTTTTAATGTTAACTTTTCACCCAAACGCTCAACAGCGAAACGGCCAATACCTTTCCGACCAGCACGAGATCGACCAAAAAGTGGAGAGATTGGGTTATCTTCTTTGTCGCTAGTAGATAGACGCATCCAAGTGTCACGGATAACCTTTTCTGACATTCCATGACCATCGTCACTTATTATGCACATGCCACCTGATTGGTGATAATCTAGAAATTTAATATCTACACGGGTAGCATCAGCATCATAGGCATTTTTAATCAATTCTGACAGAGCTGTTTCCTGTTTTCCGACAAGCTCAAATCCAAGCCTATGTATATGTCTGGCATCAACCGAAAATCTGACGGAATGCTTGTCTTTTGAAAGAAGAGTCTCCGTAAGTTCGGAAAGCTTGCGGTAATCAACAGAGTCTTTCTCAAGCTCGGATTGGATTTCTTCTTTTATTTTTTTATCATTTTGATCAGGCATTTCTTTGTCGTGCTTTATGTCTAAGTTCCTGAAGTATATCAATGTGTTTTCTAAAATCAGAAAAAATCCCTGATTTATCGTTACCTATTGCGTTAAGAAGAAATCGGTCAGCAATAATGCCCACCTTTTTCTTATTTCCTTTCTTTAACAAATTATTTATTTCTGAGGAGGTCTTCCTGATATCCTTCGATGGAATATTAGAAGGGAGCAGTAAAGCTATTCTTTTTGCATCATTAGGTTCATGCTTTAGTACACCAGAGCCATATACTCTCCCTTCAATCTCAGCAGACAATTGGCTAAATGATGAAAGTAGCGAAATAGCAATCAACATTTTTTGGTCATAGCTAATCTTGTTAACGAAATAAACGCGATGTATTGAATTTGTACAAGTTGTTTTGGCAGAGTTAATTACAATTCGAGGCCCGAAAGTGCTCATATAAGAAAAGAATGCATCAGGGATTCTTCCATCATCAGGTTGATGCCAAACGGATCTTTTCCTAAATGTTGCTACATTTTCAATATTAGAAAATGTCTCCAGATATTTTTGTATAGCTTCATCGTTTTCATTGTTCCCTCTGGTATCGAGCAGAAGACATCGTTCATTGTTAATAATTAGTTGCTTAAAAACACTTTTCCTGAGTTGCAAGCTATTAACCTGGTGAAATTTAGTGAAAATTGGTCGAAGAACCTCGAAAGGCAAATTGTTTTCCCGTGCTAATTTATTGTTTAGAAGAAAGAAATTATTTGAACCAGTAACTATGCCAATACCTATGTGAGCAATATCTCCTAATAGCTTAGAGTTTTGTTCCTCTTTCATTTTTTTTAAAGCAAAATATGTTGCTTTTGGGAGCAAAGATGAAAGAGATCTGTTTTCTAATCGTCCCACGTGAGTTTGAACAGGCCATGAGTTAATGATATTTGTTAGATCACCCATTGAGTGAATATATTGGAACTCTATACCGAATTTGGCAGGCCCTTTCCCCCAGCCCTCTGCTAAAACAATGACAGTACTTTCTTCTGCCCCTTCAGGTAAAAAAAGCCTTTCCCGTAACGATAATGCGATGACTCTTTCAAAATTACTTTCAAATATTTGATGAATGTACTTTGCATAATCTGTGTGCAAGAAACTACCAGGCAGCAACCAAGCAATTCTCCCTCCAATTCGGATGAACTGAAGAGCATGCAAAATAAAATAGGCCCATAAGCTAGCCTTTCCACCGAGATCAAACCCTCCTGACTTCATTGCCCTAACAGCTTCTTTCTTCTGTGAGATAGTCATATTGTGAAGGGATATGTAGGGTGGATTTCCTACGACTACATCAAATGCGTGTTTGGGAAAGTTATCAGGTGTTAACGAAAGAAAATCACCAAGAATGAACCGTTGAGTGCCATTACGTGGTGATATTTTCTCTTTTAGGTGTTGAAAGGCAGCTTCATCTGTATCACAACCAAATAATCTTTCAGATGGCCTTGACGCACCAAGTTCATCAAACCTGTCACGCAATGACTCTAGAAAACCACAACCACCAAAACTTGGTTCAAGAACATAATCGCTTTTGTGCCTTACAGCCCAATTGGATAATAGACGACTAATTTTGGAAGGCGTATAGAAAGCCCCGATCTTCTTTCTTTCAAGAACATTGTTTTTATTAAAATCATCCATCAGGTTGAACAGCACAACACCTTAATATGATAGAGAATTATTCATTCCACGATAACGTCCGTTATATTAACAATACTTGATTAATTAACCTACAAAAAACAAAACAGACCAAAAAATATCTCGGGGTTCCGGGGACACCATACTTATTTTCTCAGGCCTATACTTAAGCCGGATCTGCCCAATTTACAGTAAAAAAGCGACATGTGTATATCTTTGCCTCTTTGATTAAAAAGTGAAGGGGAGGGAAAACCTGCCTTTGGTTTTTGATGATTATCTGACTCGAATTATTCAATAATTTCCGTGGACACGGCACTTAATTCATTAAAACAGGAGGGTCAGATTCTGCAATACAACATGAATCACTTCCTCGGTCATCCTTTTTTCAACGCTTTCAGTAAAAAAATAACGAAAAAATTTCCGCCCCCGAAAAAGAATAGGTAGGAGGGATTTTTTTATGAACACTTCTTACCAGGACATCATCCGGTCATTTGTCGATAAATACGGCCTGAGTCGCGGACAAGTGATAGCGGAAATCGAAAAGACATTTTCATCCATGCTCTCACAATGGCACCGGAAAAATGCGGTTGCCATGTTCAGTGATGATCAACTGGTGGCCCTTGGCTATCATGAAAATATCGGGGTGGCGGAGCAGACTTTAATAGAATTATCCACCATGAGGGGTTGGAATACCATCAAACGAATCCTTGAGAATAACCTGAGCAAGGCAGCCTGCCTGCAGAAAGTTGCGCACTATAAGCGAATAGAGCAAGAAATGCGATGGGGCAAGATCATTAAACAAAAGAAGGACGGTGGTTTTTATGTCGAGATCGAGATTGAAAACGAAAGCCCGGTCATCGCTGTCTGCCCGGCTAATCATGTCGGGGTCCACGAACGGGATGAACTGATGGTTGGTCAACGGCGGGCTTTTAACCTGCGGCGGGTTGAGCCGATTTTTTTAAAGAACACCCCTTGTATCAAGGTTGCTGTGGACCGGGTATCCAAGATCCTGGTGGAAAATTTACTGCGAAGTCAGGTGGAAAAAAGGGATGTAATAATCCATTGTCTGTCCCGGTATGTAGGTCTCAAGAGTTTTGTGGAGTCCAGTGCATTTCTGCCCAAAAAAGCCATCC
>ENA-OSEO01005597-OSEO01005597.1-sediment-metagenome-genome-assembly--contig:-NODE-5597-length-11937-cov-3.974789_pt1 | contig 11937 bp, 11 predicted proteins | sample MGYA00237883_ERZ534232 | MGnify/ENA metagenome assembly ERZ534232
TATTGAGCTGCTCGACGACATTCGAGCTAGGGGTGGACCTGGGCGACCTGGACAACGTTTTCCTGAGGAACGTCCCGCCGGAGTCCTTCAACTACGCACAACGAGTGGGACGCGCAGGAAGGCGGCGAGGATTCCCTGGGCTCGCCATCACGTTCTGCCGCCGCTCACCCCATGACCTGTACCATTTTGCCGACCCTCTCGGAATCATCCGGGGCTCCATCCGGGTACCCGCGGTTCGCATCGTGAATGACAAGATCCTTCTTCGGCATGTAGCCGGGGTCATCCTTTCGGATTTTTTCAGGTATCACGGGGGGCGGTTCGGCAAGCTGGAGGAGATGTTCGGGCCTGATCCGACAAGGCCGACCGTCCTGAACGAGGTTCGTTTGCATGTAAGGAAGCATGTCGGCCGGCTCGGCGAAAGCCTGAAGGCCATCCTTCCTATGGAAACCTCCGGAAAGCTGGGCGTCGGGACTACAAATGCCTGGGTCGAGGTCATCTGCGGAGAAATGAGCCGAATGGCGGAAGCCCAGCACTCATTCGCATCGGATATCGCTGATATCCAGGCTTTCAAAGATGAAGCCAAAGCAAGGGACGAGCTCAAGGCTGCGAACTGGGCGAAAAGCATGGAGAGAACCCTACTCGGGGACGATTGTCTTTCGTTCCTTTCCCGCCAGGCCGTTATCCCGAAATACGGATTTCCGGTGGATGTCGTGGAACTGGACACCCGTTGGTCCCAGACCTTCGAAGGCCAGCAAATCCAGCTTCAGCGAGACCTTTCCCTGGCAATCGGGGAGTTTGCCCCGACGAGTTCCGTCATCGCGAACAAGAAGGAATGGAAGTCGCACAGCCTCAAGAGGGTAGCGGGAAAGGAGTGGGAACGGCGACACTATAAGCGGTGCAAAGTGCACAATTGCTACGTCCAGTGGAAAGAGGGACAGCCGGAACCTGCACTGGAGTGCGGAGACAGGGCAGAAAGAAGGACCTACATCATCCCTTCCTTCGGATTTGTCGTATCCCACGAGGAGCAGGCGAAGGAACCGCGATTCAAGCCGACCAGGCTCTTTTCGATGCGGCCCTACTTCGCGGGTCCCCTGCCGGACAATCCGAAACGCTCCGATGTCCTATTGTTTGACGAAAACGCCCCGATCTTGCGTCTCCGCCCTGCCCAACCCGGCTTGATGAGCGTCATTTGCGAAGGCAGGAGGGAAAGCGAGTTCCTCATCTGCGAAAAATGCGGGTTCGGGGCTATCGTTCCGCCGAAGAAGAAAAAAGGGGAAAAAATCCCCTCGCACGAAACCTACATGGGGAAGAAATGTACCGGGGCCCTGGCCAGGTATTCACTGGGGCACGAATTCATCACGGATGTGCTGGAGGTTCACTTCGTTCCCGAGGCAGAAGAAGGGGTGGATTTGCTTTCTCTCGCATTCTCGCTGGCGTATGCCCTTTCGGAAGGGGCTGCCGAGGCCATAGGAATCCCCTCAACCGATCTGAGCACCACCGTCGGGGAGGTTTTGCCGGAAAGCCGTAAAATTCCTCCAATCATCCTATACGATGCCGTTCCCGGCGGAGCGGGATCAGAACGTTCCGGTTCTCCTTCTGCAGCGGGTGCATGGCTGTACGAACGGATGAACCACCCGCCGATGTGTGCCCGATGGGGTGAGAAGCTCGTGATGCGGACCCAGTCCTCCGTCGTGGCATGACGATCGTCCGCACAGGAGTTGACTTCGATCTCGACGATGTGGATATCCAGAGTCGGCAACCACCAATCCGCCAGCCATTCCACGAAACCGGAACGTTCAACGTCCGAGCAGGGCGGCGTCGCACGGCCCGAAACGTCGAGCAACGCGACCATACCGAGAAGGAGCACGACGCCGAGTGCTGTGAGGCGGCAGGACAGACCGGCCCCCGCAAGATCCATCGGGCGAACTGCACCATCTGGCATCGCCCCCACCTCACATTTGCAGACTACGGAGACCATATGGGACGTCAGTAGGGTAAGTCAAGGGAGCGTTCGAGTACATTCCTACGTGAGGCAACACGGGATCCAGATCGTCTGCCTGTGGCATATCGACAGTTCGTGAAGGAAGCCAACGCCGTCACGGTCGCGGTCGGTTGTTGGACTGCAAGACTTGCCCCCGTCTCCTCTGCTGAGCGAGGCGTCGCAGCGCGTCGACGAGCACGCGAGTAGCGCGGCAGTCGTCCTCGTTGTACTCGAGGATCCGCTGCCGGACGCGCAGGTCTCCGGTCTTGACCCACTGATGGAACCACTCGATCGATCCCGCTCCAGACGGGTCGGTGTCCCGCCACTGGAAGCCGACGAAAGCGGCGAGCGTCTTCAGCGAGAGCGAGGTCGTCGGCCAGATCATGCGCGATCTGGTGACGTCACTGTACAAATCGACGAAGCGTTCGTTCTCAAACAGAGTCACGACGTCCTTCTCTCTTGCCACGTCTGGGTAGCGAGCGGCGAGCCGTCTCCAGATCGTCTGCTCGTAGTGGGAGTAGTAGTAGACGACCGCGTCCCGGCAAGCCTGAACGTACGCCCAGGCTTCGGCAAATGCGCCTCGTTCGGCCTCTTCGATCGCTTCCTCGGCGAAGAACGCGACGTAGCGCTCTGTCGCACGATCCCCGCCCGTTCGCTCCACAAATCCGTGAAGATAACAGAGATTGCGGAACGGATCGGTCTCCACATCGAAGAAGAGCTCCACTGCACTGGTGGGGAGGCTGACCGGCTCGGTGAAGTGGGGCTCTGGAGAGGCCTGCTTCTGCAGCACCGCCCGCGCATGGTATTTCCGCAAGGTCTTCTCTCCGATTCCGGAGATCATGCTCTTCCCAGCAGAGACCCAGTTCGGCAGGCTCGCGTGCGCAAGGGCCGAAACCGTGGCAATCTCGGGGGGGAACTTGTCCCGTGCGCTTGTCCCGAGCTCCGGAATCAGCGTCAAGTCATCCGCCGCGACGATCTCTCGGCGGCAGTGCAAGCGCCAAGGGCAGAGCCCGCACTGGCTAATCAGGCCCGGCTTCGTCTGGATTCGCCGATCGACGATCTCCTCGACGTGCGCGAGCACAGCCGCGTATTCATCCCCCATGGACACTCTCCCCCTGCGGCTTCGGGGCCGGCGGAAGTCGTAGGGCACCTCGTTTCCGTGGATGTCCCACACAAACGCGCGCGTCGACACGGACAGGCCCTTCTGCCGGAGGATGTCGGCGTACAGCGCAAGCTGGACAGCATAGTGCTTCTTCGGCTTGCCGTCGGAGTCTTCACTGACACCCTCCATGCCGGCGCCGCTCTTGATGTCGCCCGGGATGTACCCGATATCCGAACGCCGCAAGAGGTCTGGCTCGCCGAGCAGCCTGCCGTGTGAGATCCGTCCGCCGTAGATCAGGGGCTCGCCCTCTCGCATCGCGCGCAATGTTAGTTCCTCTCGCTCCTCGCGCGAGACACCCTTCAGATTGAGGTATGGGGCGTCGAGGGAAGCGATCGTCTGTTCTTCAAACGCGTGTCCGCGCTCCCAGAGCAGCTCGACAAACGGGCTGGTCTTCTCTCGCTCGCTCGGATCTCCGAAGATGTCGAGATACACGCGATGTGGGCAGATCGTGTAGTCGTACAGCATCGAGGCAGTGATCGGGTGATCCATTCCCACCCCCTCCCTAATCGGGGACACAAACCTCATTCCTTCCGCTTCCGCCCAGGCCGTCGCGGCCGAAGGTCTCGGCCCGTGACCTCTTCGACGTAGCTCAGAAACGACTCGCTGCCGAGCGGCCGTCCCGTCCGAGTCGACCGGCGGATCTTCTCCGTTCCCGTGGGGTCGTCAGCAAGCAGCGCCCGCCAATCGTCGACGTCGTGCAGCATCGGGGACGGCTCGGCGAGCGGATCGGCGTGCGCCGCCCCGACCATCCATCGAGCGCTCGACCAAGCGTAGTCCCACGCATGCTCCACGAGCCCCGCGCGAACCGGGTTTCGAAGAGCATAGCGGACGGCGGCCACGGCATGCGACTCCTCGAGCGGGCACGAGAAGAACCGACCCTGAAAAAGGAAGCCCCGCCATTCTTTGTGGGCGTTGATCCGGCGCGTGTAGCGGCGGTGGGCCTCGCCGATCCCCTTGGCGAGGCTGGTCTCTTGACCGGGCACGGCGATCAAGTGCACATGATTCGCCATCAGGCACCACGCGATGTAGTGCAGATCAAATCGCCGTCCCTGTTCCCGAAGAAGGTCGAGATAGATGCGCCGATCGGCATCGGAGAAGAAGACGTCCATTCGCCGAACGCCGCGCTGCGTGACGTGATGCGGTATCCCGGGTACAACGACTCGAGCAATCCGGCCCATGGAACGAGTATAGCATATGCGCTCTGATATGTGCATGTCAGATAGGACCGGATGAATCAGCGTGCCCGCACAAGGAGGGGAATGAGGTTTGTGTCCCCGGGTTTTTGGTTTGACTCGGAGGCGAGGGTTCGGGTCTCATTGGGAGGATGTCAGAACGGAGGGAACGGAGGTTGGCTCGTGAAGCGGGAGGAGCGGAACGCGTTGCTGGGATTGCCGGCCCTGCTCATCGTGGCGGCGGGGCTGTCGTGGGCGGGCAGCCGAGGTGGGGGCTCCGTGGTCGGGATCCCGGTCTTCGCGCTCTGCGTCGGGCTCGCGTTTGTCGTGCAGTGGCTCGCGTTCGTGCCGGCGTACGTCCTGCAAACGGAGCGATTCTTCGACATCACTGGGAGCTTCACCTACATCTCCGTCGCGGCGGTCGCGGTCGCCTTGGGTCCGGGGGCGGACGCGCGGACGCTCGTCCTTCTGGGGTTGATCAGCGTCTGGGCGATCCGCCTCGGGTTGTTCCTGCTGCGGCGGGTTCGCAAGGCCGGCAAGGACGAGCGATTCGACTCGATCAAGCGCTCGTTCCCACGCTTCCTGTTGACGTGGACGTTGCAGGGGATGTGGGTCTCGTTCACGCTGGCGGCTGCGCTGGCGGCGTTCTCATCGTCGGCGCGACGGCCGTTCGACGGTTTCGCGTGGGCAGGGCTGGTGATCTGGCTCGTCGGATTCGGGATCGAAGCGACGGCCGATGTGCAGAAGAGCCGGTTCCGATCGGAGGCGTCGAACCGGGGGAGGTTCATTCAGTCCGGGCTGTGGGCGTGGTCGCGTCATCCCAACTACTTCGGCGAGATCGTCCTGTGGGTTGGGATCGCCGTCATCGCGGCACCGGTTCTCCGCGGGTGGCAGTTCGTCACGATGATCTCGCCCGTCTTCGTGGCGGTCCTGCTGACGCGGATCAGTGGGATCCCGATCCTCGAACGGCGCGCCGACGAGAGATGGGGAAAAGAGCCGGACTACCAGGCCTACACGCGACGAACGTCGGTGCTGATCCCGCGGCCGCCGAGGCGATAGCGTGGGCTCGTCCACTCGGGCGGGACTACAGGGCGAGGCGGATGACGACTTCGCGCCCCTCCATCTCCCCGGTCGGCTCGAATCCGAGGGCGCGATAGAACGGCCAAGGCCCGCCGGGGACCGGAACGTAGCTCGCCTTGAGTTCCTTTGCGCCGGGGCGCCCGCGGACATACTCGATGACCTGCTGCATCGCCCGGCGTCCGAACCCCTTCCCCTGGTGCGGCCCGGCGATCATCAAGCGCCACAGGTAGTACTCGCCGGCGGACGGGTCGTCGTAGAGCATGACGAAACCGACGGGGGTGTCATCGGCGTAGATGCCGCGGAACCAGGCCTTATCGTCGAAATGGGCCTGTGCGACGGAGACCGCGTTGGAAGCGACCATTCGCTGTTGACCGGGAATCATCTGGTCGCTCAGCGCGAGGACCGGCCCGAGCGTCTCCCCGGTGAGGACCCGCAGCCGGATCTCCGCGTCGTGGCCCGGTTCGGCTGCTCGCTGCGCGGCAGGGTCTGTCGCCCACCACGCGGCGTACAACTCGGGACGGCGGTCGGGGAGGAAGCGCGTGCGCGCGGCGGACCCGGGTGTCCGCGCGAAGTCGATGTCGCAGATCAGGACGTCCTCGTGCAAGGCGGATGCCCGGGCGACGACGCGCCCGTCGGGATCGCAGACGAACGACCCGCCGGCGAACTCGAGCCTGCCCTCTCGACCGACGCGGTTGCAGAGCGCGACGAACACCCCGTTCTGGAAGGCGGCGACGCGCATCTCCGCCTCGAATAGATCGTCCGGCCACTCGCCAACGGCACCCGCCTGCGGGACGAGCACCAGGTCCGCCCCGCCCAGCGCGAGGGCACGCATTGCCTCCGGGTAGTGGCGATCGTAGCAGATGGCGACGCCGATCCGGCCGACGGCCGTGGGGAAGACGGGGACCCCGAGGTTCCCGGGGGCGTAGTAGGACGTCTCGTGGAATCCCTCGTAATCGGGGATATGGACCATCCGCTGCGCTCCTAGCAGGCGCCCGTCGGCGTCGATCACCGGGCTCGTGTCATAGGTCTCCGCCCCGTCGAGTTCGTAGAGGTTCGGCACGATGACGACCTCACGTTCTCGGGCGAGCGCACAGAGCGCGTCGGTGGTCGGCCCCGGAATCGGTGCGGCGAGCTTCTGCTGACGACCGTCGGAAGGCCGCTCCGGGTAGAACGGCTCGAACGACAGCTCGGGGAAGCAGACGAGTTTCGCGCCGCGCCGGACTGCGTCCCGCACCGCCTCGATCCCCCGCGCCAGGTTCGCCGCCGTGTTGTCGGTCGCTGTGTGCTGCACGAGCGCGATTCGCATCCGCGTCCTCCTTTTCGCCGGGCGGCAGCGCCCTCCAAACCCGCCGCAGTGCCGTTATCTTACCCGCTCTTCATGCCCGGACTCCGGGGACATGCACCGCATTTCCTCCCCGGCCCTCCGGGCCATCGCGACGACGGAGCCCCAGCCCCAGAAACGGCAGGGCGCCAACGCGCGCGGCAAGGGACGGATCATCCCGTCGGCAGCATCTGTTCGAGGCGGCTGGGGCCTCCCCACGGTGCACGGCCGCGAGAATCGGACCGGCGATCAGCAACGGCTACGATGAGGCGGGCAATCGCATGATAGAGGGATGGAAGTATCGGGAGGAGACCACAAGCGCTTGGCGCTCTGGGCGGCCGACTGCGCTGAGCGCGTGCTCGCGTGCTTCGAGGAGGAGCGCCCGGGCGACGTCGGCCGCGGAGGGCGAGCATGAGCGCGGGGGAAAAGGACGGTCCGCGAGGTTCGTGCTGCTGCATTCGCTGCGCACGGCGCGGCTCTTGATATCGATCATGCGGGGGCTCGCGCGGCGGCCCGCTCTGCCGGTCATGCTGCTGCCGCCGCTCATGTTCCCGCACACGCCGCCTACGCGGCCCGCTACGCAGTCGCTGCCGTCATTGCGGCGATGTCGAGTCCGGATGCCGCTGCGAGAGAACGAGATCGGCAGCTCCGATCTCTTCCTGAACGCCTTGCGCCGGTGGCGTTCCCTCCGCGAGGCAATCGGTGAGCGCAGCGGAGCGGGACGGGGGCGGCTCCCTTCACCGAACGCGGACTCGTCCAGGCGGCCGGATGGCGACTCCGTACCCGGCTGCGCGATCCCGCGGTATCATCGATCCTCCGCGGTCCTTGCCGCATCGCGTGGTCGCATGCGCGACTCGACTCGGCTTGGGAGGAAGGGGTGGAGATGCAGACGCTCGGCGCGTTGATCCTGATCTTTCTCTACGAGGTCGGGGCAGCGGTCATCCTCCCGACGCCGAGCGAGCTTCCGGTCTTCGGATACTCGTGGATCCCGATCGGATGGGTCTTCGTTTTCGCGGTGGCGGGGAAATTCGTCGGATCGTACATTGTCTTCTTCGTCGGCGATCGGGTGAAGTCGACGATCCGGTTCCAGCGGTTCGCGGAACGGGTGCGCTGGATCGACGCCATCCTCCGCTGGAGCGAGCGGTTCGTCCGTCGATACGGTGCATTCGCGGTCTTCGTGCTATTGAGTCTGCCCGGGTTTCCGGACACGGTCTCGCTGTACCTGTTCGCGTTGGTCGGACGGCGGCCGATCCTGTTCGCGGCGGCGTCGGCGCTCGGTACAGCGGTGCGAATGGGCCTCGCGCTCGCCGGGCTGATCGGGATCCAGCGCGCCGCCGGGTAGGCGGCGCAGGCGGACGAATGCGGATCGGCAAACGCATCGAAATCGGGTTTGTGTCCCCGGATAGGGGGGCGGCTCGGGTTGCTGGATGGCGGTCGATGCGACAGAATACGTTCCGGACGCGCGTTGCGCGACTCAATCTGCGCGGGGGGTGCGGGAATGGCGTATCATCGGACGAGGGGGACGGGGACGTCGCGAGGTTCGGCGGGGCGGACCCTGCCGCTCTGGTTCACGTTCCTCCTGGGCGGGGTGTTGGTCGGGGCGACGGTCTACGGTCTGCTCGTCCCGGACGCGTATCGGGTGTCGGACGGGGTCCGCGAGACGCTTCCTGAGACCTTGCGGGGGCAAGACATCGTGACCCTGTTGGCGGCGCTGGCGCTCGTCTGGGGCGGACTGCGCGCCCGGGCGGGGTCGTTCATCGGGCACGTCGTCTGGCTCGCGGTTTGCCTGTACTCGATCTACACGTACCTGATGTACGTGGCGATGCCGTTCAACGATGCGTTCCTGCTATACGTCGCGGCGATCGGGCTCTCGGGGTTCGGGCTGTTCAACGGGCTCGTCCGGATCCGGGTCGAGGCGGTCGGCGGCGCGTTCGACGCTGCTCCGCGGCGCGCGTTGGCCGGGTTTTTCCTGGTGGTCGGCGGCCTGTTCGTCGTTCTCTGGCTCGCCCAGATCGTGCCCGCAATCCCCGGTGGAGTTCCGGAGGGGCTGTTCGTCTATGACATCCCAAGCGCGGTCCACGTCCTCGATCTGGCGTTCATCCTCCCGCTCGTGATTGGGACGGGGATCCTGCTCCTGCGAAGCCACCCGATGGTGCCCGTCCTGGCGGCCTTGGTGCTCGTCAAGATGCTGACGCTGGGGCTTGCACTCGTCTCGATGAACGCGTTCGTCGCCGCATCGGGCGGAGGGCTGAACGCGGGCGAAACGGGGATCTGGGGCGTGATTGTGCTGGCGTCCCTCTTCTGGCTGATCATCGGGGTGCGGCGGATGCGGCCGGTCCGGGGGGACTGGCTGCGGTCCACCGTCTGGTAGGCGCAATCGGCGAGACATGACGAAGGGCAGCAGGGCGACGGACGCCGGCGGGCGAGGGCAGACGGACCGGAAGAAGGGCGATCTTGCCCCCGAGGCGTGATCGCGGGACTCAACAGGAGGGCGAATATGCACATCGGGTTGATCATCCATTCCCAAACGGGAAACACATGTTCCGTCGCCGAACGGCTTCAGGAGAGACTCGTCGGCGCGGGGCACTCGGTGAAGCTGGAGCGGGTGGAGGCGGTCGGCGAGGCGCCGCCGAGGACGAGGGACGTGAAACTCAGATCGTCGCCCGACCCGAGCCCGTACGACGCCGTCGTCTTCGGAGCGCCGGTTCACGCGTTCTCCCTATCGCCCGTCATGCAGGCTTACTTGCGTCAGACGACGTCGCTTCAAGAGAAGCGGGCGGTGTGCCTCGTCACGCAGCACTTCCCGTTCGCTTGGATGGGGGGGCGACGTGCCGTCCGGCAGATGAGCGCCGTGTGTCGTGCGAAGGGCGCTGAGGTCCGTGGATCGGGAATCGTGAACTGGTCGCGCCGGAGGCGAGAGCAGCAGATCGTCGAGGTGGTCGAGCGCCTCGGCCGCTGTTTCCCCGCGCAGGGGGAGACAATGAAAGCGGGAGGCGCGTAGGCCGGATCCTCCCGATTCGCGCCGAGGGCGCATTGTGAGATACTCACAAGGGCCTCGCCTGCTCGGAGGAGGATCGATGCAACTGACGCTTCGAGAAGCGCTCACGCTCGCGGAACCGTTGCGGAATGCCCGCGTGGTGGCTGGGGCAAGCGGCCTCGACAACGTCGTGGGATCCGTCAATGTTATGGAAGTCCCGGAGATTGTCGATTGGGTGCGCGCGGGGGAGCTTCTGGTATCGACGCTCTACCCGCTGCGCGATGACAAGGCAGCCGTTGAGAGCCTCATCCCTCGGCTTGCTGAGAGAGGCCTCGCGGGGCTGGCCGTGACTCCCAAGTCGTACATCGATGAGCTGCCTTCGGCGATGATCCGCGATGCGGATCGGTTGGGGTTCCCGCTGATTGAGCTGCCGCCGCGCGTCTCGTTCGTGGACATCATCCAGCCGCTCACCTCGAGGATTCTGGAACTCCAGGCGGATGAACTACAGCAGTCGAACACCATATTGCGCCGGTTCCTGGATCTTGTGTTGGTGGGGGGGGACTACGCGGACATCGCGCAGGTCATCAGCGAGGTCACAGGCCACCCCGTGTCCATTGTGGACCGATTCCGCCGCGTTCTGGGGCAGGGGGGCAATGTGGGGGAGTCCCTGGCGCGGCACGTCATCGAGGAGGATCGGGCGGGAGAGAGGTACCTTGGAGCTCCATTCGACTTCGAGGCGGCGGCCGTTCAACGCGACTCGCTCCCGCGCCATTCCGTCGTCGAGGTGAGGGGCGTCGCGCTGGACAGGTTGGTGTACCCGGTGGAGGTCAGCTCAACTCAGCTCGGTGGCATCGTCGTTTGGGAACACACGGGCGCTGATGTCGATTCCAGAACGCTGATGGCGGTCCAACACGGGGCGACGGTCGTTGCGCTGAAGATGATGGAGACGCGGTCGCTGGGGCAGGTTGAGCAGCAGTTCCAGAATGAGATCCTCGAGGGGCTGCTGTCGGATCAGGCTGCCGCTCAAGCGAGCGCACTGCGCCTGTCGGAGAGCCTCGGGCATCGTCTGGATCCTCCATTCGCGATTGTGCTCGTTGGCTCGGACGTCCCTTCGCACCGGCTTCTTGGCTCAAGGGTGCGGCAGGAACGCAGCTACGTGGATTCCAGTCTGCATCTCGCCGAGCGATACATTCGGAGCTATCGGGAGGGGCTCTCCTTCTGGCGGCGAGGTTCGCACCTGGTGGTCTTTTGCCCGTTGGACAGCAGGGATCTCGCCGGCGCGCGGGAGTCGCTCGCATCGATCCTCCGGAAGGTCTGCGGGCGGGTCGAGACTGAGAATTCCCCGTATACGGTCTCCTCGGGAATCAGTCGAGCGGCGAAGGAATTGGGCAGCTTCCGCCCTGCCTACGAAGAAGCCAAGCAGAGCTTCGAGATCGGCCGCGCGCTGGCGGGTGAGAAGAGCAGTACCGTGACGCACTACGAGGACCTCGGTCTGCTGCGGTTCGCGCAGGTGTCGGAGACCTCAGTCGGCATTCACAATTACTGCATGGACATGCTCGGGCCGCTGCTCGAGCACGATCGGCGCAGCCGGGCGCGTCTTCTCGAGACGCTCCGCGTCTTCCTCGAGGCGAATCAGAATCACGCCGAAGCGGCTCGGGTGTTGGGGATTCACTACAATTCGCTTCGCTACCGACTCAAACGGATTCGCCAGCTGATCGGTGACATCTTCGAAGAACCGCAGAGGCGGCTCGCCGTCGAAGTCGCGCTCCATCTCTTTCCCCTTCTCGAGAGCGGATCCCGCTCTGAGGGATTCGAAGATTCAGCTCACTGATTCTCTGCCGTTCCGCCCGAACGGCGCGTTCTTGTCACGTCATGACAATATCGCGGCGCGGTGTTGTCGCGGTTTGACGTTTCCTGGAAACCGAATTCGAGCCATAATGTTTGGAGGAACGGGAGGCTAGATCCGCATTGAGGACTCAACCCCTGCCGACGAAGCTGCTCTCGGGCCTGCAGTGGATTCGACTCAGGATGCGCAATGCCGGGTAGTAAGGATGTGACAACAGCGGTGGAGACTCCTCGCACTGATCTGCCCGTACCGATGGTGGAGCTGCGCGGCATCACGAAGCGCTTCCCGAACGTTCTCGCGAACGATGCGGTGGATCTGGACCTGTTTCCAGGGGAAGTCCACGCGCTCCTCGGCGAGAACGGCGCGGGGAAGAGCACGTTGATGAAGATCCTCTACGG
>ENA-OSEO01005600-OSEO01005600.1-sediment-metagenome-genome-assembly--contig:-NODE-5600-length-11933-cov-3.278003_pt1 | contig 11933 bp, 11 predicted proteins | sample MGYA00237883_ERZ534232 | MGnify/ENA metagenome assembly ERZ534232
GAGAGGGTGAGAGCGTTCCGTACCTCGCGGGAGTGTTTCTTGTGAAGCGGACCGCCAAGCTGGTCTGTGTTGGAGCCGTTTTCGCTCTCGCGCTCCTTTTGCCGAATTGGGCTTGTGGTGAGGACGTCCCGGAGCAGCCGCGGACCCTCAGACTCGCGAGTCTACCGCTCGAGACCTCCACGCTCGTCTTTGTCGCCGAGGCGCAGCGGCTCTTTGAGAAACATGGCATCTCCACGATCACGCAGTACTACGACACCGGACGTAGCGCGCTGCTGGCGATGCTCGCCGGAGAGGCAGATCTTGCCGCTCCAGTCGGAGAATATGCCATGGTGGGCGCCATTCTCGATGGTAAACCCGTTCAAGCCATCGCAGCCATCGACGAAGTGGACTACCAGAGTATCGTCGGTCGCAGAGACCGCGGGATAGAGCAGACATCCGACCTCGAGGGCAAGCGAATCGGGGTCATTCAGAAGACTCAGCAGGAGTTCTACCTCACACGCTTCCTCGCCTTGAACAACATCCGAATTGGGGATGTCGAGCTGGTTGATGTGACTCTTGACGAGTCCGTCAATGCCCTGCTGACCGGCGAGGTGGACGCAGTGATGCTGGTGCCCCCCTACACCTGGGTGGCTGAGAAGGATCTCGCGGCCAACGCGGTTGTCTGGCCCGCACAGAGCAGCCGGCTGACCCACCAGCTTGTGATATCCCGTGGCGACTGGATAGCCGGCAATCACGAACTAGTGGTAGATTTCCTCAAGGCCCTCCTGGAGGCCCAGGACTACATGAGAACTCACCCCTTCGAGGCGAAGCAAATCGTCAGGGAGAGACTGAGGGTGACAGACGAGGAGATCGAGAGAATGTGGTTTCAGAACCATTTCGGTTTGTCCATGAGCCAATCGCTGGTTGCTTCCATGGAGGATGAAGCCCGATGGATGATCGAGAACGACCTCGTGGGCACGGCCATCATGCCCGATGTAACCGACTTTCTCTACTTGGATGGTGTGCGGGCCATCGTCCCTGACGCCGTGGACGTCATCAGATAAGTTGGATCGCCCGGCGAAATCCAGACTCACCCACCGGCGTTGAAGCTCAGGACGCTGTTCGTCGTCGGGGTGGCCATACTGGCCGTCTTGCTGCTTGTGATAGCAGGTCTGGCGACCTACACCGGTTTCCATGTCAAACAACTGAAGGATGCCCAAGCCATAGCCATAGCGCTTGAGCAGCAGGCAGGCGATCTCAGCTACATCTCAAACACCTACCTTCTCTATCGCGAGCCGGCCAAGGTGGCCAAGTGGAATTCGACTTATGCATCCTTCTCGGAGAGCATTCGTGCCCTGGAACTCGACGAGTCTGAGCAAGTCGAATTGGTTGAAAGCATCCGAGCGAACAGCGAACGAATCCGGACCGTCTTCGAGCAGGTCGTTGCCGCTCAGCAGGCGGGGCCGGGTGCCGCCGCGGGTCTTCCCTTCCTCCAGCTCTCGTGGAGCCGCATGCAGGTACAGAACCGGCAGATCATTTTCGATGCATCTCGGCTCGATGCCCTGCTTAGACGGCGCGTGGACCAAGCGGCGCTGATGACCAACGTCGTGTTGCTTGCCGTCATTGGAGGATTTGGCGCGTTGCTTTTTGCAGGCTACTTAGTCATGTACAGGAGGACGATTGCGGGAATATCCGCGCTGCAGGCGGGAAGCGAGATCGTCGGAACCGGTGATCTAGACTACGTCCTGCCCGAAGACAGACGCGATGAATTGGGAGATCTGTCGCGGGCATTCAACAAGATGACTCGGGACCTCAAGAAGGTGGGTGAGGAGTACGAGTCACAACGGACGATTGCCACGAAGCTCCAACAGACTCTGCTGGACATTCCAAAACAGATTGATGGCGTGGAGTTCGCTCACCTTTATCGCTCGGCCACGTTGGAGGCGGCAGTCGGCGGCGACTTCTACGATGTGTTTGGAGTCAAAGAGGGGAGGATCGCGCTTCTCATTGGAGACGTCTCCGGTCATGGGGTGGAGGCAGCCAGGATCGCGACGCTTGTCAAGGACGTCGTTCATGCTTTCGCCCATCAGTCCGTCTTGCCAAGCGCCATAATCAGAGACACAAACGAGCTCCTACTAAAGAGAGGTATTCCGGGCTTTGTCACGGTGTTTCTAGCGACTCTGGATCCGTGCACCGGATCGCTGCTCTACTGTTCGGCCGGGCACCCAAACATACTGATTCGAAGGTCTGAGGAACAGGTGGAGATGCTGGAGGCGGCTTCACCTCCCGTGGGGGTGTTCCCCGATCGGTCATGGGAAGACCGCGAAGCGTCGCTGCCGCCGCGCGACATGCTCTTCTTGTACACCGACGGCGCGATCGAGGCGCGAAACAATGGCGAGTTTTTCGGTCAGACACGCCTAATCGAGACGGTAAGACGGTGGAGCAGGCCCTCTCCAGAAGGTCTCACGCGCACGGTCCTCGACGCTGTTCTTGATTTTGCCGATGGTGTTCTTGCCGACGACGTTGCCTTGCTTGCGTTGCGAAGCCTCGGTGACCTGGGGTACAGTCGGCCTGCGGAGTGAAAGGGGATCAGTGACTGGGCTAAGAAGATATTGGGATCGCGTTCTCCTACCCGTGGTCCGCCGCGAGGTCAAGGTGTCTTCAGCGGTGATGTCATGCTGATGACCGACTTTCACAGAGCGCTGGATCGACTGGCTGCTGAGTTTCTGGCAGAGCCGTGGGACAACGCCGGTCTGCAGATTGCGAGTGGCTCTCAGACAGTCCGTCGGGTGTTGGTGGCGCTCGAGCTTACGGAACCGGTTGTGGCCGAGGCGATTTCCGGCGGTTACGACACGGTGTTGACTCATCATCCACTGTTCTTCACGCCGCTCCGTTCTCTGGGTCGCTTGGGTTTGCGCGAGACGATGATTCGGCGCTTGGTCCGGGGGGACATTCGTCTGTTCGCATGTCACACCAGCCTGGATGCTGCGTCTGGCGGCCTAGCTGATGAAGCGGCGCGAGCGCTGGACCTGAAGAATCTTGGGCCCATCCGCAGGGCATCGGCCGGATGGTACAAGTTCGTCGGTTTCATCCCGCCCGAGCACAGTGAGCGCGTGGCCGCCGCGGTGTTCGAGGCCGGTGCCGGCGGCATCGGCAATTATCGGGAGTGCGCCTTTCGCGGCGGAGGAGAGGGCTGGTTCACGCCCCTGGCTGGAGCCGACCCGGCCATAGGCAGCGTCGGCCATGCCGAGCGGACGCCCGAACACCGTTGGGAGACGGTCGTCCCAAGGCCGGCTCTGGACCGTGTCATCACTGCTTACGTCAACGCTCATCCCTACGAGGAACCTGCCTTCGACGTGTACCCCGTGGAGGACGTCTTGCCGAAGGTGGGCTTGGGTCGGGTGGGAACACTCAGCGACGAGTTGAGCGTGCGCGAACTGGCTATCCTGGCAGCCCGGACCTTTCAGTTGTCGCGCATTAAGCTCTCAGGCGATGAGCGACGAGTCGTCCGTCGGGTTGGGATTCTACCGGGGAGTGGGTCGGGCTTAATCGAAGACGCGGCAGCGAAGTGCGAAGTGCTGATCACCGGTGATCTCGGCTACCACGACGCAGAGAGAGCAGGTGACAAAGGCCTTGCCCTGATAGGCTTCGATCATGGCGAGATGGAATGGTGGGCCTTGAGTCGATGGGTGGAAGGGCTGCGGATGGCGATCGAGGACGATAAAGGCGCGGATGTCACGGTTGCTCTTTCAGCCAGGTGGAAGCCGGCGTGGACAACTGTTCCTCTCGACACTCTGACTCGAGAAAATGTGCCGGACTCGGTCCACCAGACCCCCGCAACTGCCTCGGGAGGCGTGATCGAGATCTGGATCGACGGAGGGTCCCGCGGCAATCCCGGGCCGGCCGCCATCGGGGTGGTCGCGAAGAGTGTCCAGGGTGTCTGTCTCCGCTCCTTCGGTCGCACCATAGGCAGAACGACCAATAACGTAGCCGAGTATCGTGCACTGCTTGCGGCTCTAGAAGTCGCTCAGGAGCTTGGGGCGCGTGAGCTGAGAGTGTTTTCGGACTCCGAACTGCTGGTGCGACAGATAACGGGTCAATACAAGGTCAAGAATGAAGGCCTCAGACCCCTTCACCAGGAAGCGGCGGCGGCGGCTTCCGGCTTCAAGATCTTCTCGATCAGCCACATCAGGCGCGAAGCCAACTCTGAGGCTGACGGCTTGGTCAACAGCGCACTGGACGAAGGCTTGCTGGCTGGTCTATAATCCACGGGCCGCGAGGTACGGGCGGATGTAGCTCAGTTGGCTAGAGCGTCTGCTTGCCATGCAGAAGGTCGAGGGTTCGAATCCCTTCATCCGCTCCATGTTCCTGCTTCTGGATCTTGAGGCGACGTGGCCGAGTGGCTTAGGCACGGGTCTGCAAAACCCGCTACACCGGTTCGACTCCGGTCGTCGCCTCCTCAGCTTGGTTCTCCGCCTTCCCCGTCCCCCTCATCACGGTCCCGGATCCGGGACTCAATGAGCCTCTTGAACGTGCAGAGGTACACGTGGGTATACCGTGTCGGCTCCGAGGAAGTGGTCGAGGGAATATTCACCTTGGCTTTGATCATGCCCGTGATGGCGTCTGCCTGCTTCAGGCCCCCGTATATGAGCACGTTGGCATCCTCATCCAAGAAGACCGGCTGGATCTGCACCAATTCCCACCCGTGGGCGCCATGATCGTTGAGCTTGGGGATCAGGGCCTGAGGTGCGAATCGGGGGGGCTCCCAACCAGGCCAGAGTGACTGCAGATACGCTTTCGTCTCTGGGTCATGCGCCTGCGCGCTCAAGATGATGGTGCGATACTCCCACTTCATGCCTTTGCTCCCTCGGTTATCGCCGCTTCCGCGCGTGTGGAGATTCCATGTTCGCGGCAATGGCGCCAGGTATCAAGGCCCTTCACCAACCGCGTTGGATTCGTTCGGGCTCCATCTGGGCATCACCCCGGCATGCGCGGGCATCGCCATCAGCAATCGTCGTCTCTGGGTCGGGCCCTCTTGTTCTTGGGCTCGCTTATCTTACTTCTTCTCACTGTTGGCTCCCCACCGGTCCACGCGCAGACCTTCGCCGACATTGACCCGGCGGACTGGTATTACGACGCCGTTGAGTCGCTTGCCGATCGGGGAGTGGTCGTCGGGTACGAGGACGGAATTTTCAGGCCGGACGAGCCGATAACGCGCGCCCAATTCGCCGTGATGGTTGCGCAGCTTCTCGCTCTTGAGCCCGCGGTGGTCGATGTCTTCTCCGACGTGTCCCCGGATGCAGCCTTCTGCGGGGCGGTCGGATCGCTTTACCTAGCGGAGATAGCGCGGGGTAGCACTGGGGACGCCTTCTATCCGCTGGCCCCGTTGACTCGGCAGCAGGCGGCGTCTGTCATCATGCGGGCACTTGCGGTCCGCGCCGCTCTTGACCCGACCATCAATTCCGAGATGCTCTCGGATGACTCAGCGATCAAAGGCTGGCTACAGGGCCTGAAAGATCGGTCGTTCATCGCGTCTGACCACCGCGGCGCCGTGGCCAGTGCAGTTCGTCTGGCCCTCCTTTGCGGCACAACTGAAGGTTGGTTCTACCCCTTTGTCGATCTGACCCGGGGACAAGCCGTAGGGATTCTTCATAGGGCCCTGGTGCTTGAGCCCTATCCCATGCCTCAGATGCCAGTTTCCGTTCCCGTGGAAAGCGCGTATCCCGCCGTGGGACCGGGATCGAGAGGCAACCTCGTGCTGTGGATGGAGAGGCGGTTGAATTTACTCACCTACGAGGCCGGAACGGCGGAAGGCACATTCGACACGCACACCGGGCAAGGCGTTATGGCATTCCAGAAGATCGAAGGGCTTCAACGGACGGGTGTCATGTCCGGACAGGGGTGGGCCCGGCTCGCCTCCGCCCAGCCTCCCGAGCCGAAGCGTGCCCTCGGCGGCCACCGAGTGGAGATCGACCTGACCAAGCAGGTTCTCCTTGTGATCGACGATGGGATTGTAGCTAGGACCATACCTGTGGCCACCGGCAAAGAGGGCTGGCGGACGCCGACCGGATCCTTCACCATTCAGCGAAAGCTGCCTTATTGGCGCGAGAGCTACCTCGGATTCCTATACAAGCCTTCCTACTTCGTTGGTGGGTACGCGATTCACGGGTCGTATTCTGTGCCACCCTATCCGGCCAGTCATGGATGCGTGAGGGTCGCGGTGGACACCATGGACCGGCTCTATCCTTTACTGCCGATCGGCACGAGGGTGGACATCTACTACTAGCAGCGCGGCCCGTCGCGATGCCGTCTATCTTGCCATGCCGCAACGTCGCCTGTATCATGACCGCCCTGATGGGCGCTTAGCTCAGGGGGAGAGCGCTTCCTTGACGCGGAAGAGGCCACAGGTTCAAATCCTGTAGCGCCCACTCGACTGTCGGCCGTGTGTCGCCGGTCGATTTGCTGCTCATCCGTCACTCACTCTGCGAGGATCCATGAAGGTTACGCTCCCGGATGGATCGGACCTGACGGTTGCCGCTGAGGCCACGGCCTCAGACGTGGCCGCCATTATCGGCCCGCGGCTTCTGAGGTCGGCTGTGGCCGCGAAGATTGGTGAGAAGACGGTCGATCTCAGCACTCCTCTCAGCGAGGGAGAGCAAGTCGCCATTCTTACTGCCTCGTCACCTGAAGGTCTCGAGGTCATGCGCCATTCGGCCGCGCATATCCTTGCCGAGGCTGCGATTCGGCTTTTTCCGGGCACCAAGGTGGCAATCGGGCCGGCAATCAAGGACGGCTTCTACTACGACTTCGAATTTCCGCAGCCCGTGGGTGAGGACGATCTGCCTCGGCTGATGGAGGAGATGCATAGGCTTGTCGCCGCCGACGAGCCCTTCACGAGGCGCGAGGTGAGCAAGGAAGAGGCCAAGACGCTCTTCGCCGATCAGCCGTACAAACTCGAGGTAATACGCGATCTCCCAGACAACGATGTGCTGAGCACCTACAGCCAGGGCGGTTTCGTCGACCTTTGCCGTGGTCCCCACGTACCCAGCGGCGGCCGCGTGGGAGCTACCGCCTTACTTTCAGTGGCGGGCGCATACTGGCGCGGAAGCAGCGACAACCAGATGCTCACCCGCATCTACGGCACTGCCTTCGCCGGCAAGAAGGAACTGGATGATTATCTCCAGCGCATGGAGATGGCTCGGCAGAGAGATCACCGCAAGCTGGGCCGAGATCTCGGGCTCTTCAGCTTCCACGACGAGGGACCCGGATTTCCGTTCTTCCATGCGAAAGGTATGCGCGTCATCAACGCGCTACTCGAGTATTGGCGGCGAGAGCATGTCGTCGCCGGCTACGAGGAGACCAGGACCCCGATCATGCTCGAGCGGACACTATGGGAGCGTTCGGGTCACTGGGAGAACTACAAGGACAATATGTATTTCACGAGCATCGACGACGTCGACTTTGCCGTGAAGCCCATGAATTGCCCCGGCGGAACCCTCATCTACAAGAGCGATCAGCACTCCTACCGGGATTTTCCCCTGCGTCTTGCCGAGCTCGGGCTGGTCCACCGGCACGAGATGTCTGGGGTCTTGCATGGTCTCTTCAGGGTGCGGCTGTTCACGCAGGACGACGCGCACATCTACTGCCTTCCCGATCAGGTCGAAGACGAGGTGCTGGCCGTCATCGAGCTTGTTCGTCGGATGTACAAGACGTTTGGCTTCGAGAGGGTCCACGTGGAGTTGTCCACCCGACCGGATAAGTCAATCGGTACCGACGAAATGTGGGAGGCGGCCGAGGCCGCGCTCCGAGGCGCGCTGACGAGGGCCGACCTTGGCTACGTCCTCAATCCGGGCGACGGGGCCTTCTATGGACCCAAGATCGATTTTCATATTGAGGATGTGATGGGCCGGACTTGGCAGTGCGCCACATGTCAGGTCGACTTCGCGATGCCCGAGCGTCTGGAGCTCGACTACGTTGGGGAGGATAACCAGCGTCACCGTCCGGTAATGATCCATCGAACGGTTCTTGGAAGCATTGAGCGCTTTCTAGCGATCTTGCTGGAGCACTATGGGGGTGCGCTCCCCGCTTGGCTTGCCCCGGTTCAGACCGTGGTCATACCGGTCGCCGACCGTCACGCGGAGTATGCCCGGATTGTTGAGGCGTCCCTTCGGGCCGCCGGCCTGCGGGCCGACACCGACCTGCGCACCGAGTCGGTCTCGAAGAAGGTCCGCGATGCGGAAGTCCTCAAGATCCCCTTCATGTTTGTGGTCGGTGACCGGGAGGTGGAGAACAACTCGGCTACGGTGAGGACGAGGGGTGTGAAGGAGAACGTTTCCTTGGCCCTAGAACAGGCCGTGGCACTCGTCGGCGAAGGCTCGAAGATGCCGAATCCGATCTCTTGATTCTTGCAGGCCGCCTGCTCCTTGGTCTATACTACGCGGTTAAATAAAGAGGAAGCCACCCTTCCCACCTCGTGCCTTGACGGCGCCGGGTCAAACCATAGCAGCGCGCTCGCGACAGAGGTCGAGCAGCGCTATTTCATGGGGAGCGGTGGTGGCACCGCTTTTTTTATTGGAGAATGGCTCGGACCGGTGGTACCGGGGGAGGTGCAAGGCACATAGCCGACATCGTTCGCATTAACGAAAAGATCCGCGCAGACCAGGTCCGTTTGATTGGACCCGACGGTGAGCAGGTCGGCATCGTGGGGCTCCAGGAGGCGTTGAGCTACGCCGACAAGTTGAACCTCGATCTCGTCGAGGTGGCGCCGATGGCGACGCCTGCGGTCTGCAAGGTCATGGACTATGGAAAGTATCGATACGAGCAAGAACAGAAAGCCAAGGAAGCGAGAAAGCGTCAGACGACCATCAGCATCAAGGAGATCAAGCTGAGGCCGAAGATAGACGACCACGATTTCTCAACCAAGAAGGGTCACGTAGAGCGCTTTCTCAAAAAGGGAGACAAAGTAAAGCTGACGATCATGTTCCGGGGCCGGGAGTTGGTCCATCCGCACCTGGGCGAGAGGCTGCTTCGGCGGATGGCCGATGAGCTCGTGGACATCGGTGAGGTCGAGTCGGAGCCCAATCTCGACGGCCGAAACATGGTTATGATGCTGGCTCCCAAGCGTAGCTGAAGCCGCTCGGGCGCAGGCCCGCCCCGGTAACCCGATTCTGAGACTTTGGCAAGATCTGTGCTCGTGTATGTGAAGGGTTAGAAATGGTAAAAAACAAGACACACAAGGGAACCAAGAAGCGGATCAAGTTGAGCGCGACCGGCAAGCTGATGAGGCGACGTGCTTTCGGGAGCCACTTGCTTACCAAGAAGTCGGCCAATCGCAAGCGCAAGCTGCGTAAGGCGCTTACGATTGATGCCCGGGACGCCAGCAGGCTGCGCGACCTTCTGGGCAGCTAGGAGAAGACAGCTATGCCGAGAGTAAAAAGAAGCATCTCTGCGCAGAAGAAGCGCCGCAAAGTCCTCGACGAGGCCAAAGGCTATTGGGGTCTCAAGAAGTCGTCCTACAGGCGGGCGAAAGAACAGCTCATCAAGTCAGGCACGTACGCCTACCGCGATAGACGCGCCCGCAAGCGTGAGTTTCGTCGTCTCTGGATCACGCGGATCAATGCAGGCGCCCGCGAGCACGGGATGAGCTACAACCAGCTCATTCACGGTCTCAAAGAGGCTCAGATCGACATCGACCGCAAGATGCTTGCTGACCTGGCAGCGCGTGAGCCCGAAGTTTTCGCACAGATAGCCGCGCGCGCCAAAGAAGCACTCGGCGCCGGGTAAGACGGGCTGTCGGGGCTTCCACTCGAGCGAGGCGCCGACGTGATACGCGACATCGGTGGCCGTCACAATCAGGCGGTCAAACTTGCGCGAAAGCTTCAGCGCAAGTCATTCAGACGTGAGCGGGGTCTGTTCGTGGCCGAGGGCATGGATTTGCTGGTTGCCGCCGCGAAGGCGGGAGCTGATCTCCAAAGCGTCTTGGTTCGTAGAGACCTCGTTGAGGGATTGCCCGCCTGGGTGACGCGGGAGGCAGAGCGGGGGCGTGAAGACGAGCGGGCCGGCCTTCAGATCGGAGTGTGCGATCGCGAGACCCTCGAATACGCCAGCTCGCTTGGTGGTTCGGCGGACGTGATCTTCGTGGGGAGGCAACCGTCCTGGAGCCTCGCGGATTTGGCGTTAGCGGGTAGATTGAGCCTCTTTCTAGATAGCGTCGGCGATCCTGGGAACGTGGGCACTCTGGTGAGGGCTTGCGCCGCATTTGGGGCAGCCGGGATGGTGTGTTCGCCTGGGACGGCCGACCCTTATGGTCCGAAGGCGTTGCGGGCGGGCATGGGTGCCCAGTTCGCGACCCGCATCGTGGTTGAGGTGACCGCCCTCGATCTAAAGACCTACCTCGACGGCCTCGTCGCGCGAGGGACGCCAATCCCGCAGTTGGTCGTGGCGGATGAGGGCGGAGATCTGGACGTAGCAGCTGCCGGGGCAAGCGGCGGGGCGATTATTGTGCTGGGATCGGAGCGCGCGGGGCCGAAACAGCAATGGGGGGCCGCGAGAAGGGTGAGGATCCCGCAGGCCGCATTTGACTCGCTGAACGTGGCCATGGCGGGAACAATCATGCTCTATGAGCTTGGTCGTGCAAATAGACGTGGCGTCGGCTAGCATGTGACGCGGGTGAAGGAGGGGCCATCAGCGGCAGGGACGCGATCCTAGAGCAGATATCGAGGGCTGATCTCCGAGCCATCTACCTCGAGGGCATGGAGGCCATTGCGGCCGCCACCGACCTCGCCGGCCTCGAGAGTGTCCGGGTCCGTTTCCTTGGGCGGAAGGCCGACCTGGTTCTGCTTCTTCGCAGTATTCCAGAGCTTCCCGTTCAAGAGCGACCCGAGGTGGGACGCGTTGGAAATCTGATTCGCCGCGGGCTGGAAGGCGCAGTCGAGCAGCGCAGGGTGGACCTCGAGGCACTGGAGCTGGTCCATGCTCTGGAGCGCGAGGCGATAGATGTCACTCTTCCCGGACGCTGGTCCCCGCTTGGCCATCTTCATCTCGTCACACAGACTCTGCGGGAGATCGAGGATATCTTCGTTGGCATGGGTTACGAGATCGCGGCGGGGCCGGAGGTGGAATCGGAGTACTACAACTTCGACGCTCTCAACACACCGGCTGATCATCCCGCTCGCTCACTGCACGACACCTTTTTTGTGGCGGGTGGAGCGCTCCTCCGAACGCATACCTCGCCCACGCAGATACGGACCATGGAGAAGCAGACTCCGCCGGTGCACATCATCGCCCCGGGGAAGGCCTATCGACGAGATTCCGATGCCACCCACACCCCCATGTTCCACCAAGTGGAGGGGCTTGTTGTCGGTGAGGACATCACGCTCGCGGACCTCAAGGGGACGCTTGAGGCATTCGCCCGAGCCATGTTTGGGGCCGATCGCCAGGTTAGGCTGCGGCCGCATTTCTTCCCGTTCACTGAACCCTCCGTTGAGGTCGACGTGTCGTGCATGGCCTGCGAGGGCGGCGGTTGCCGCCTCTGCAAGAAGAGCGGCTGGCTGGAGATACTCGGAGCCGGAATGGTCGATCCAAATGTGTTCGGTTTCGTTGATTACGATTCGGAGCGTTACACCGGCTTTGCTTTCGGGATGGGGGTCGAGCGCATTGGGATGCTCAAACACGGCATAAGTGACCTCCGCCTATTCTTTGAGAACGACCTGCGCTTCCTGCGCCAGTTCTGACCGGAGAGACAGATGAAAGCCCCAGTATCCTGGCTTCGTGAGTATGTGTCGATCGATGCTTCGATGGATGAGCTCGCTTCGCGGCTGGCTTTGACCGGTACCGAGGTTGAACGTGTCGCCGAGGTCGGCATGCCCCTGGCGAACGACAATCTACTGCTGTTTGTGGTGGGTAAGGTCCTCGACTGCGCACGCCACCCCAATGCCGACAAGCTCTCCGTCTGC
>ENA-OSEO01005601-OSEO01005601.1-sediment-metagenome-genome-assembly--contig:-NODE-5601-length-11928-cov-3.338199_pt1 | contig 11928 bp, 9 predicted proteins | sample MGYA00237883_ERZ534232 | MGnify/ENA metagenome assembly ERZ534232
CGCCTACACAGGAGCGCTGAACGACCGCGGGGAGACCCTCTTCCTGTACGACGCGGCCGGGGGGCTGGTCGACACCGCAAACCGGTCGGCGTCGCCCGGCGATCCGCCCCGTTGGCCGGCGGGGACGGACCGGTTCGGCCACCCCCCGTTCTGCACGATGGAGCGGATCGACCCGAGGGCGGCGGACGACCGATCGAACTGGACGAACGGCGCTCCGCCGGCCGACCCCGCCGACGGGGCTCCGGCGGTCCCCGGGACACCGAAGCGGGAGAATCGGGCGTTCAACATCGCGCCGCGGATCGGGTTCACCGTGACCCCTCCGACCCCGCGCCCCGGCGAGCCGGCCCGGTTCGACGCGTCGGCGTCCGTCGATCCGAACGATCAGATCGTCTCGTTCTCGTGGACGTTCGGGGACGGTGAGGCCGGCTCGGGACAGACACCGAGCCACACCTACGCAGACCCCGGCACATACATCGTCACCCTGGTCGTGCGGGACGCCAAGGGCGGCGTCTCCCGCCTCGCGGAGGAGGTCACCGTGGCGGATTCGACGCCCCCGGTCGCCGACTTCAGCGTCCTCTCCCCCGGCGGTCGCCGGACGATCCGGACGGGCGACCCGCTCGAGTTCCGCGACGAGTCGACCGATGCGGACGGGCCGATCGTCGATTGGCGCTGGACGTTCGGAGACGGGAGCGAAGCGTCGGGTGACCGCGTCCTGCACGCCTACCCGCGCGCCGGCGAGTACCTCGTCACGCTGACTGTCCGGGACAAGCAGGGCGATACGGCGGTGCAGACGGGTTCGTTGACGATCCTCAACCGGCCGCCGACGGCTCGGTTCGATCGGACTCCACGGGTCGCCGAGGTCGGCCGTCCCGTCCGCTTTGACGCCTCAGGGGCGTCCGACCCCGACGGCTCGATCGTCGAGTACCGCTGGGACTTCGACGGCGATCGATCGGCGGACCTCGTCGCCGAGGCCCCGGTCGCCGAGTGGACGTTCGATCTGCCCGGACCCGCGAAGGTCTCCCTCGTCGTCGTCGACGACGCCGGTGATCCATCGCTCCCGGAGCTGCGGGAGTTCCGCGTGAACGCGCCGCCGATCGCCCAGTTCCGCGTCTCGGACTTCGAGCCCGCCGAGATGGAGCCGGTCCGCTTTGTCGACTGCTCTCACGACCCCGACGGGTCGATCGTCGCATGGGAGTGGGCGTTCGGGGATGGATCGAGGTCCGAAGATGCTTCGCCGGAGGTGGCGTACCGCACGGCCGGGACGTATTCGGTGCGACTGACCGTAACCGACGACGACGGTGCGACGGCGTCGGCCGCTGCGGAGGTGCGGGTCGAGAATCTCGCGCCGATCGGGCGGCTTTCCGTTCATCCGTCGGAGCAGCCGACCGGCTCCCCGTTTGCGTTTAGTGCGGCCGCTTCCAGCGACCCCAGCCCGGGGGGATCGATCGTCCGGTACCTCTGGGACGTCACCGGAGACGGGACGATCGACTACGAGACCGACTCCCCGTCGATCACGCACGCGTACGAGGCGCCGGGCGAGTACCCAGCGATCGTCCACGTCGTCGACGACTGCGGGGCGAGCGCGGCGGCGCCCCCCGTCACGCTGACCGTCCGAAACCGGCCGCCCGCCGTCCGTTGGGTGACGTGGGAGCCGACGGCGCCGACAGACGCCGAACAGATCGAGTTCCGAGCCGATGCGTCGGACCCGGACGGTCAGATCATCGGGTGGGAGTGGGTGTTCGGGGACGGGAGTGGATCGGCCGACGAGCGCCCGGTGCACCGGTTCCCGGATGCGGGGACGTATTCGGTCCGCATCGTTGTTCGCGACGACCGGGGGGCGCCGTCGTCGGCGTTCACCGTCGACGTCGGGGTCGGGAATGCTCCTCCGATCGCCCGATTCGATGCGTCGGCCCCGACCCCGTGCGATGGCGGGTATGCCGTCCGGTTCGACGCGTCGTCGTCATACGATCCGAGTCCGACGGGTCGGATCATCCACTTCGCTTGGGAGTTCGGCGATGGGGCCTCCTGCCCGGGATCCGCCGGCGGATGCACGCCAGATCGGGTCTCCCCTGTCCACTGCTATCGGGCCTCCGGGACCTACGTTGTGACGCTCATCGTCATCGATGACGACGGGGCGCTCGGTCGGACACAGGGATCGGTCCGGATACCGTAGCGCCAGAGCGGGAAAGGATCGGCATGTTTCGCATCCGCGAGGCGACCCCCGATGACAACGCCGCGCTCCTCGAACTGGAGAAAGACAGCCCACAGGGGACGGGGATTTCCATCCTGATCGACCGCGAGGACTACTTCTACCGCTCGCGCGTCCACCCGCAGAGCCACGTCCTGATCGCCGAGGAGGGCGGCCGGCTCGTCGGCGTGATGGCGTACGCGATCAAGTCCGCCGTCATCGACGGCGCCCCCGAACGCGTCGCCTACTTCTACGATCTGCGGGGGGAGGCGACATACCGCCGCAGCATGAAGCGCGGCCTGTTCCGTCTGTGGCGCGAGATTCTCTCCGATATCGAGTCCCAGGATGCCGCCTTCATCTACGGCCACGTCAAGGCGGACAACCTCGCGTCGTTGAACGTCTCGTCGCGGATGGGGGCCGAGGTCGCGGCGGAGTTCGACATTCTCACCCTTCCCAGCCTCGCTGGACGTCCGATGGCGCTCGACCCGCACCTCGACGCGCTCGAGGCCGAGATCGACCGGATCGCGGCCCGGGTCGGCCCCCGCGATCTCCGGCCGTGGGACTTCGGCGCCCCGTACCGGCGCGGCCGGGAGCTCGGGTACCTGAAGGGGATCTTCCGGATCGAGGACGGGGCGTCCACCGCACAGGTCAGCGCATGGGACCTCTCTTCCATCTACCGCGGGCGCGTCGTCCGGATGCCCCTGTCATTGACGGCCCTCGGCTGGCTACTGAACCCGGTCGCACGAGTCCTCCCGACGCCGCGGGTCCCCCGCCCCGGGGAATCGATCCGCTACCTCCAGCTGTTCGACCCGATCTGCGAGGGACCCGAGGGGCGCCGCCTGATGAAGCGACTCCTCCAGCAACTCCGCCGGAATGCCTACGCGGACGGGATCGATATCCTCACCCTTTTTGCGTATCGTGACGATCCGCTCGCCCGGCTCCCCCGCTTCTTCCCCGAGAAGCGGCTTCACTACTTCACGATGGTCCGCCCGTGCCGGCGGCCGGATCTCCCGCAGCGACCCCTCTATCTCGATATCCGGGACATCTGACCGCTCAGACGGCGAGACGGTACCCGAACCCGCGGACGGTGAGGACGATCTTCGGGTCCTTCGGATCGTCCTCGATCTTCCGGCGGAGTAGGTAGACGTACTTCTGGACATCCTGTCCCGTCGCGTAGGCGCTCCCGGGCCAGAGCTCGGCGAGGATCTCGTCGGCCGAGAAGACCCGTCCCGGCGCGGAGGCGAGGAGCTTGAGGAGGCCGTACTCCTTCGGCGATAGCGAGATCGCTCTCTCGCCGACCCGGATCTCCTTGCGCGCGTCGTCGATCGCCAGGTTCAATCGATCGACGCTCGGGCGCGTCCGGCGAAGGACCGCCTGGATCCTCGCCTTCACCTCCTCCAGGCTGAACGGCTTGGAGATGAAGTCGTCGGCCCCGGCGGTCAACGCCCGCACGCGATCGTCGACCCGGCTGAGGGCGGTGACCATGATGACGGCCGCCGAGCCCTCCCGGCGGATCCGCTGGAGGAGATCCCATCCCGCGGTCTCCGACTCGGGGAGCATGATGTCGAGGAGGATCAAGTCCGGCGACCACGCTGGGATGCGCCGCTCCGCCTCGGCCCGGCTCCCGACGACAGCGACCTCGTATCCCGTCGCCACGAGCGACCGTCGGAGGATCTCGGCGATATCCGGCTCGTCTTCACAGATGAGAATGCGGACTCCGCTCATGATTTCGATCCCGGCAAGGATAGACGCGGCGGATCGCCGAGGCAACCGACCCGTTCAGTCGTCCGCCTCCTCGCGGTCGGCGGGCCCCGCCGCGCTCTCCCGCCGGAGGAACGTCGGGATCTCAAGGTTCGCGTCCGCCTTGATCCGCTCCCGCGGCGCGGCCGGCGGCCGCTTCTTCTCCGCCGGCGCGTCGACGCTCTGGAAGTCCGCGGCGATCACGGTGATCTGGACGTCATCCGCAAGGTCCTCTCGAACGACGGCTCCGAAGACGAGGTCGCACTCCGTCGCCGCCGCCCGCCGGATGTGGTCGGCGGCCGCCGTCACCTCATTGAGGGTCAAGTCGCTCCCGCCGGTCACGTTGAGGATCAGCTTCCGCGCGCCGCGGATCGAGTCCCCCTCGAGGAGGGGATTGGAACTCGCCACCTTCGCCGCGGCGAGCGCTCGCTGCTTCCCGGAGGCTCGCCCCATCCCCATCATCGCCTCACCCGCCCCGGCCAGCACGCTTCGGATATCGGCGAAGTCGAGGTTGATCAGGCCGCGGATCGTGATCAGGTCGGAGATCCCCCGTACCCCCTGGTGGAGGATCCCGTCGGCGAGCTCGAACGCCCGGGTCATCGGCATCCCCTTCGCGCTCGTCTCGAGGAGGCGGTCGTTGGAGACGATGATCAGCACGTCGGCCGACTCCCGCAGGCGCCCGATCCCCTCGTCCGCTTGCCGGCGACGCAGCGCGCCTTCGAATGAGAACGGGCGAGTGACCACCGCGACTGTCAGCGCTCCCGCCTCCTTCGCAATCCCGGCAATCACCGGGGCGGCGCCGCTCCCCGTCCCCCCACCGAGGCCGGCGGTGAGGAAGGTCAGGTCGATCCCGCGCACAAGGTTCGCGATCTCCCATCGGGACTCCGTCGCCGCACGCTGGCCCTTCTCGACGTTCCCGCCGGTCCCCCGTCCGCCGGTGATATCCAGGCCGAGCTGCAGCTTCTCCTTCGCCGCCGACGCCTCCAGGACCTGTCGATCGGTGTCGACCGCGACGAGCCGAACCCCCTGGAGCCCCTCCTCCCGCATCCGCCCGATCGCGTTGACGCCTCCATCGCCGATCCCGAGGACGAGGATCCGCGCGGCCGGTCCGCGCTGCGGGCGCTCTTCCCGCGCCTGCTCGACGAGCGGGGGCTCTCCAATCACGACCCGCCGGGGCCCGAGGACCCCGCGGACCGCTCCTTCCAGCTTCCCGATCTTGCGGAGGCAGTACTCCTTCTTGAACTCGCTGTCGACCGAGATGAAGACGCGATCCTCATCCAGGGTGACGGAGCGCACGTCCCCGGGGAGGCACGCCCGCAGGATCCGATCGTCGATATCGGACAGCACCTGCCGCCACTGCTCGCGCAGTGACGACCCCTTCGACCCGCCCTCGTTCGTTCGTTGTTCCGCCATTGCCGGACCCCGAGCCATTCTGCCCACCAACGACGGGAAAAGTCAACAGCGCCGTCCCTGTCGAAGGTTGCTGGCAACGGCCCCGTTCGCCTACCATCGCGGCGAAATGGATCTCGAGCGCATCTGGAACGTATTGAGGTGGATCCTCGCTGCGCTGGCCGCCGGGTTCATCGGGCAGTTCGGCCGATCCCTCGCCCTCCGCCTGATCGAGCGCCGCCGCTCGGCGCGCGCCGAGCCACCCGTCGACCCGGCGGGGACGGCGCCGTCGCGCTCGGGCGACGCCGCCCGCCTCGATGCGTGGGCGAAGATCGAGAAGAAGCGAGCGAAGGCCGAGGTGAAGCGAAAAAAAAGAGCGCGAAATCGCGCTCCGGGGACTGAGCGGCTCGATCGCCGGCTACTCCTTCTTCTCCTTCGGAGCAACGATCTCCATCCCGTTGTAGAAGCCACAGTGCGGACACGCGCGGTGGGGCCGCTTCGTCTCGTGGCAATGCGGGCACTCCGTCCCCATGACCGCATCCATGTGCCGCCAGTGGTTTCGTCGCATTCGAGCCTTCGACCTCGACGTTCGATACTTCGGGACTGGCATCCGTTCGTTCCTCCTCCCGCCCCACCCATCCCCGGTGGACGGCCGAGCGCGGGTCGCTAGCTTACCCCCTCGACTCGGGGCCCGCAAGCTCCAGGATCAGGGTGACCGGCCCGGCGTTGACGAGTTCGACGTCCATCCGCGCGCCGAAGCGGCCGGTCTCGACCTGCACGCCTTCCGCGCGGAGCGCGCCGACGAACCGGTCGAAGACCGCCGCCGCCGTCGCCGGCGGGGCCGCCCCGACGAAGCTCGGCCGCCGTCCCTTTCGAGTGTCGGCGAAGAGCGTGAACTGAGAGACGGCCAGGATCTCCCCGCCGATCTCACGGACCGACTGGTTCATCTTCCCCTCGGCGTCCTCGAAGATCCGGAGGTCGACGACCTTCTGCGCCGCCCGCGCCAGATCGAGCCCCCCGTCCTCGGGCGCGACGCCGATCAGGGCCAGGAGGCCTCGGCCGATTTCGGCGATCCGAAGGCCCTCGACGTCGACCGACGCTCGATCGACTCGCTGCAGGACGATCCGCACTCGCCTACCCCTCGTCCTGCAGGCGCTCGGCGAAGTCGATCAGCCGCTGCAGCGCCGGCTCGCTCAGCTCTGACGCCTTGGCGAGGAGGACGATCTCGAGCCGTTCCCGGCTCACCTGCGCTCGGATGCTCTGATGGAACGCCTGCTCCACGAGGCGGGGGGCGCGAAGATTCACGTCCCGATCGACGCAGTTCACCCGCCACTGCGGGAACTGGTTCAGCAACCCGAGTGCCATATCGACCAGGTATCGGAGGTGCGGCTCGCGGACGTCGAAGATCCCGTTGATCTGATTCGCGAGTCGTTGGTTGTCCGTGAAGAAGATCACCGACTCGGGGGCGTACGGGCGTGTATGCCGACAGGCCTCGATCAGCGCCCGATACTCGGCGACCTCCGGCGTTGCGCGTCCAATCAGCCGGGAAATCTCCTCGATCACGTTCCCCTCGGCATCGGTGATCGCGATCCCGATCCCCGCCTCTCCCGGGTCTCCCCGGGCGTCCCCGTCGACGTACACGAACAGCTTGTCCATTCTTGTGGGTCCACCAGGATTCGAACCTGGGACCGACCGGTTATGAGCCGGTTGCTCTCACCGCTGAGCTATGGACCCGCTCCCACCGGACTATAGTGGAGCGCCGCGATGCTGTCAAGCGAAATGTCCCTTCCCAACGCGCCTTTGCGCGTTCTCGGTCCCCCGCGTCACTCCCCGGCCTCCCCCCTGCAGGGGTCGAATCCGCACGCCCGCAGCGCGTCGAGCAGTTCCGACGGGTCGGCGAGCCACTGCCCCCACTTCCGCCCCATGTGTTCGGTCCACCCGTAGTCGTCGTAGCTGTACGTCTCCTCCCGGCCGCCCTCGAGGGGGATCATCGCACCCCGGGACCGGTAGTACCCCTGGGCGCGGTATCCCTCGTCCATCTCCTGCATCGCCGCGTCGACAGACGGCGCATCGAGCGACGGATACGCTCCCTCGAAGCGCGTGAAGTCAAGCGGGAAGCGCGGCCGGACCGGCGGATCCTCCGCCGGGAATCCCATCGCCAGTTGCACGAGCGGAAAGACCCGCGGCGGAAGTCGATACGCCTCCCGGATCGCTCCCGCGGCGAACGGCGCCCCGCCGAGGAAGCAGCTCCCGAGCCCGAGCGATTCGGCGGCGATTACCATGTTCTCCGCCATGTACGCCGCATCTTGCGCCCCGAACAGAAGGATCGCCGCATCGCTCGTCACGCGGTCCCAGCCCCGACGTTCGAGGATCTGCTCGAGCCGGTGAACGTCGATGCAGATGGTGAACAGCAGCGGCGCCGAGAACGGGTGGCGCGAGCGGTCGCGAGAGAGGAGCACGCTTCCGAGCTGCGCCGCGAACGGCGCCTGCTGCCCGGCCCGCACGATCGCATCGATCACGTCATCGGACGGGGATTCGTCGGTATACCGCCGAATCGATCGCCGCCGCATCATCGCATCGAGGACCGGGTTCGTCAATCCGCCCCTCGAGGCGCTCATTCAGCGACTCCGCTCGGCCCGACCGACAGGCGCCCGATTCCGATGTCGAACTCCCAGATCGACGCTCCCGCCCCGATCGTGATGCGTTCGCGCCCTCCGATCAGATCCGTCCGGCGAGCGGGGACGTCGGGGAACGGCCCGAGAGCGAATTCGCCGAGCCCGATCGAGACGTCGAGCGTCGCCGATGCCCCGGGGTGCAGCCGAACGTCGATCCCGCCCGTCCCGAGATCGATCTTTGCCGCGTCGAACCGCGCATCGGAGACGCGGATGTCGCCCACGCCGAGGTCGAGCGCCAGTCGCTCACCGGCGCTCCGCCGAACCGTCACCTCCCCGGTCCCCAGCTTGACGGCCGCTGACCCTGCAACGTCGAACAGAGAGACCCGGCCGGCCCCGACGACGATCTCGGTCTCGATCCCCGCCGGGACCGTCAGGTGGAGTTCAACGGCCGCGGCGTCCCGTCCCCGCGCGGGGAGGGCGGATCGCACCTCGAGGAGGTCCCCTCCGGCGTCGATCGACACGCGGATCAACTCGAGTCCCTCTTCGGACCCCGCCCGTTTCGTTGCGGCGATCCGGACCGACGGCTCGCTCGGGGTCTGAACGGAATCGGGCGGCCAAGTCGTCAGGGTCAGATCCCCCACGGGATGGTCGATCCGGATCCGAGAACCGACGAATCCGACTTGCTCGACGGTTCGTGCCTCGTGGGTCGGTCGAGGCCGCCCGCCGTCCGCCGTCCCGATCCCCCCAAACGCGATCGAGAGGCCGACAAGGGGGCCGGACAGATCGAGCGACGCCTCGTCCCCGCGCCACCCGTTCTCCCCCCATTGGATCCCGAACGGGGAGAGCCAGTATCCGAGCCGGAGCTGAAACCCCAGCCACGGAAGAAGCTGCACGTGCATCCCGATCGACGCTTCGATCCCCGCGAAAGCGCGATGGAGCAAGGCCGGTTCCGGGGCGGGGACGATCCCGCGGATCGCGGCCTGACCGAGCGGACTCGCGTCGATCTCCGGCGGCCACAGCTCGAGGGTGGCGCCGCCGGCGCCGAGCACGACGCCGAGGGTCAGCAACGACCGCTCGTTTCCGCCGAGCGCCGCGCCGATCTCGAGCCCACCGAACCCGACCGCGAGTTCCGCCCTCCCCGCCGGCCCACTGACGGACGCTCCGCCGCCCCATCCGCGCCCGCCGATGAACGGGCCAGGAAGCGCGCCGCCGTGGCCGAACCCGCCGGCCACGACGAGCGGCCGCTCGATCGCCCCGTACCCAGCCGTGCTCAAGAGGGCGCCGATCCCGGATAGATCGGGGTACAGCGCGCCGACCGTCGCGCCTCCGAATCCGAATCCGCCCGTCGCCGCCCCCGCCGGGAGCGCCAGGCCGATGCAGCAGACCACTCCCCAGACGCCGACGATCGCCCGCACTCGATCCCACTTCATCGTTGCATCGCCTCCTTCGATGGCCCCCCTCGCCGCGGCCGCCCGATCGCACCCCGGATTGTCGGCATCGCAGAACGCCGCGTCAATCCGACCTGCGAGGCGCGCGCACAGCGCGCCCCCGGATCCCGCCTCTTGACCTCGCCGCGGATCGCCGGTAGCCTCACGGAACCGCCCCGATCGATGGTCCAACGCGGCGGGATGGGGCGGCACCGCGGCCGGCGGGAGAGGACCGGGCGGCGGTCGGTGCGCGAGGGAACAGGAGGCGGCATGCAGGCGTTGTTGGAGGCGATCGCGGCCGAGGCCGGAAGCTGGATCGAGCTCCGGTTCCACGCTCGCAAGACGAAACGGATCAGCATTCGGAACGGGATCCTCGAGGAGTCATCGACCGCCCGGCTGACGGGCGTCGGAGTCCGCGCGCTCGTCGACGGCGTCCTCGGGTTCGCGGCGACGACGGACCTCTCCGAGCGAGGGATCCGGCGCGCCGTCGCCGACGCGCAAGCGGCGGCTCGGGAGTCGGCCCCGATGAAGAAGTCGCGGATCCCCGACTTCGGACCCGCTGCGTTCGCCCGGGGGTCGCATCCGCTGCTGACCGCCGATCCGCTCGACGATCACCCCCTTGAAGAGAAGCTCGAATGGGTCATGCGAGCGGACGAGACGGTGCGCCGGGGGGGCGCTTCGATCGTCTCGTCGAGCGTGCAGTACGAGGAGTTCCAAGACGAGAAGATCATCGTGACGTCCGACGGCGCGTCGGCGCACCTGATCGATGCGAAGCCGGAGTTCCGGGTCGTCGCCGTCGCACAGGCGAACGGCGATCAGACGATGGGGCTCGATTCGACGAGCGTCACCGGCGGTTGGCGGGACCTCTTCCGCCGCGCACCCGATGAGATGGCCGAGCGCGCGGTCCGACTCGCCGTCGACCAGCTCTCGGCCCCGCACCCGGCCGGCGGACGGGCGACGGTCGTCCTCGACCCCGGTCTCGTCGGCGTCCTGAGCCACGAGGCGATCGGGCACACCGTCGAGGCGGACATCGTCCTCGGGGGCGCGGTCACCGCGAGGATGATCGGAAAGCAAGTCGCTTCGGAACTGGTGACGCTCTGCGACAGCGGCCAATCCGAGCACCGACCCCACGCCACCGGCACGATTCCGTTCGACGACGAGGGGATCGCGGCCGGTCGAACGGTGATCATCGACCGCGGCGTGCTGCGTTCGTACCTCCACAACCGCGAGACCGCCGCGCACTTCGGCGTCGAGCCGACGGGGAACGCCCGAGCGTTCGAGTACAGCGATGATCCGATCATTCGGATGCGGAACACCTACATCGAGCCGGGCGAGACTCCGGTAGAGGAGCTGATCGCCGGCGTCCGCACAGGCTACTACCTGTGCGGGCTCGGGTTCGGCGGGCAGGCGGATTCGAACGCCGAGTTCATGTTCGGCGTTCGGGAGGCGCGGCGGATCGAGGGGGGTCGGCTCGGCGGCCTCGTCCGCGGGGCGACGATCTCGGGGAACGCGTTCGATGTGCTCAAGTCGGTCGATGCGGTCGGAAACGACTTCGAGTGGGACCTCGGCGCCGGGCGATGCGGGAAGACCCTTGCCGAGCACCACCGCAGATTTTTTCGCCCCCTTGTCGAACATCGGATGCAGAAGCTGATCGAGCTGTTCGGGATCGATGCGGGTGACTGCGGTATTTTCGTCGATGAGACCTTCCTTCACCATGTCCACGGCGATCTTCAGGGCGGCATGAACCGTGCGTTTGCCGGTTCTGGTCTGGAGCATCCAGAGCTTGCCCTTCTCTATGGTGAATTCGATATCCTGCATGTCGGTGTAATGCTTCTCGAGTTTCAGGTAAATGTCCTCGAGCACTTTGTACGCTTCAGGCATGAGCGATTCGAGGGTCACCTGTCCTTCACCCGTGACGGAGGAATCGTTCACCGGCTGCGGCGTGCGTGTCCCGGCCACGACATCCTCTCCCTGTGCGTTGACGAGGTATTCGCCGAAGAAGCGGTTCATACCGGTAGCCGGGTCGCGTGTGAACGCCACACCGGTCGCGCAGTCATCGCCCATGTTACCGAACACCATCGACTGAACGTTGACAGCCGTACCCCAGTCGCCGGGGATATTGTTGATCTTACGGTAGGTGATGGCGCGTTGTCCCATCCATGAGCCGAATACGGCGTTGATGGCGCCCCAAAGCTGTTCCTGAGGATCTTCCGGGAATTCTATTCCCTTCTTTTCCTTGATGAGTTTCTTGAATTTGACGACGAGATCCTTCAGATCGTCGGTCGTGAGATCGGTGTCGAATTTTGCGCCCACTTCTTCCTTCTTGGCGTCGATGACCACTTCGAACGGGTCTTCCTCTTCCTTCGATTCTGGTTTGAGACCGAGAACGACATCCCCGTACATCTGCACGAACCGGCGGTAGGAATCATAGGCGAACCGCTCGTTGCCGGACGCTTCGATGAGTCCCTTGACAGTGGTATCGTTGAGGCCGAGATTGAGGACAGTATCCATCATGCCGGGCATGGACACACGCGCACCGGACCGAACCGAGAGAAGCAGCGGATTTTTC
>ENA-OSEO01005602-OSEO01005602.1-sediment-metagenome-genome-assembly--contig:-NODE-5602-length-11925-cov-3.183406_pt1 | contig 11925 bp, 7 predicted proteins | sample MGYA00237883_ERZ534232 | MGnify/ENA metagenome assembly ERZ534232
CCAGGCAAGGATCAAGGAATTCAGGGGGCTGGAAAAAGCGCTGCTGAATGGCATTGCGGATTTGGGAACCATCATCCCCGAGCAGAAGGGGCTTAAGGTGCTGCCTGCCCGCAAAGGTGGGCAAGTGGAGGCCCTCACCCAAAAAACCAGATCCGCGTTCGATCAGTACGAGCAGTTGGTCAAGGCCATCATAGCCAAAAAAAGAGAGCAGGTGACCCTGGCCAATGTGGTTGGTTGGTACAACTCCGCCCAAGATTCCGGGGGGGCGCGCAAAAAAATAATCGAACTGGGCCGCGAGATGGAAAAACTGGCCAAGGATCCCCAAATCTCCTACCTGGTCAACCTGATCAGGAAAAATGAAAAAGATGTGTTTTTGCGGGCCGATGCCCAATACAACGCCAGGCTGGTAGATACGTACAAAAAGCTGGACGCAGTTGCCACCGGTGACTTGAAAAAAGTGGCGGCCCAATATTTCTCGATTTTTGAAAAGGTTATGGACAAGGTGCTGCAGGAATCCGCCCTGAACAGGGAATTGAAAGGGCTGGTGCGCAAGGACCTCAGGGACCAGCAAAAGATGGTGGACCAGGGCGTGGAGGCCGTGGCCGCGCGGGCCAACTCGCAGATGAACGAGGGCGTTAGTCTGGCGATGGACATCGAAAAGACGGCTCACAACCTAGTGATAATCATAGCCGCCCTGGTGGGTGTTTTCAGTCTGGGCTTCGGCTGGTTTATATCCAGCGGCCTAAGCAAAGTGCTGCGCACCGTGATCTCTTCCTTGAACGCGGGTGCCGACCAGGTGGTGGCGGCCACCGGCCAGGTCTCGGCGGCCAGCCAATCTTTGGCCGAGGGCACTTCCGAACAGGCGGCATCTTTGGAGGAAACCGCCGCCTCCCTGGAGGAAATGGCCTCCATGTCCAAGCAAAACGCGGATAACGCATCCCAGGCCGACAATTTGATGCGCGATGCCAAAAACACGGTGGGAGAGGCTAACAACGCCATGGACGAATTGACCGACTCCATGCAGGCCATCTCCAGCGCCAGCGAGGAGATTTCCAAGATCATCAAGACCATCGACGAGATAGCCTTCCAGACCAACCTTTTGGCCCTAAACGCCGCGGTGGAGGCGGCCAGGGCCGGGGAGCACGGCGCGGGATTCGCGGTGGTGGCGGATGAAGTCCGCAACCTGGCCATGCGGGCCAGCGAAGCGGCCAAGAACACCTCAGCCCTGATAGAGGACACGGTGCACCGGGTGCAAAACGGCACCTCGCTGGTGGGCCGCACCAATGAGGCCTTCAAGCAGGTTTCCACCAGCGCGGAGAAGGTGGCCGAACTGGTGAGCGAGATATCGGCGGCCTCGGCCGAGCAGTCCCAGGGAGTGGAGCAGATCAACAAGGCCATGTCCGAGATGGACAAGGTCATTCAGCAAAATGCATCCAACGCCGAGGAATCCGCGGCCGCCTCGGAGGAAATGAACGCCCAGGCCTCGGAGATGAAGGGGATCGTGAACCAGTTGGTGACGTTGGTGGGCGGATCGGCAAGCCATAACGGGAATGGCAAAAAGCTTTTAGGCCGAAAGGGTTCCGGCCAAGCGCAGCCCAAGGCCCTGCCGATGGCGGCGCCCAGAGGCAAAAAAGAGAGCATAACTGCCGCCCAAAAGGCCCTTCCCTTGGAAGATGGCGATTTCAAAGACTTTTAAGATAAGGTCCGCCGTCAGATGACCGACGGCGGAAAGACGGCGACAGGTTTTGCCTCCGCCAGATCAAACACCAGGCTGACCATCCAAAGGGAAAAGTCATGCTACTGATCCTGGTTATCACCTCGCTTACCATGCAGATAGCGGCGGCGGTTTTGGCCCTACGGTTAATCAAGTTCACCGGAATGCACCGGGCCTGGATCCTTATCGCCTTGGCGGCCAGCGGCCAAGCCGTCCGCCGGTTTTTGGTCTTCCATGAATTAATGGTGCCAGGGACCATGGAGACATCCCACTACTTATGGGAGGAAATAGTAGGTCTGGGGATATCGGCCCTGATGCTCATTGGCATTGCCCTGATCGCCCCCCTTTTCGCGGGGATCCAGCGTTCCCGGGGGATACTACAGGCCAGCGAGGCCAGGTACCGCGCCGTATTCGAGCAATCCAAAGACGGGATCATGGTGACCTCCCCCGGGGGCGAGATAGAGGATCTCAACCAATCCGCCCTGGATCTTCTGGGTTACGACCGGCAGGAGATGCTGAACCAAAACCTTGAGGAGTTGATTGACGATCCGGGTGAGCGGGCCGCATTTCAACAAGCCGTGGAAACCGGGGGATGGCGCCCGAACCAGGAGGTTCGGCTGCGTCATAAATCAGGAAATTGGGTGGCATGCGAGATAAGCGTCGCCACCCGGCGGACCCCCGACGGGGCGGCTGTGGGCTTTCAGATGTTCGTGCGAGACATCACGCTGCGCAAGCAGTCGGAGCAGATCCTTAAGGAAAGGGAGGAAACCTTAAGCGCCATCTTGGCCGCCTCGCCGGTGGGCATAGCCCTGATCCGCAAGCGGCGCCTGGTCTGGGTCAATCAGGCCCTGCAGGATATGCTGGGTTACAGCCCAGACGAGCTTTTGGGGAAATCCATCCGGATTTTTTACAACGACGAACAAGAATACGAGAGGCTAAGAAGACGGGCGATGCCTCCTCTGGAAAAAGGCGGCAAGGTCGCCTTGGATACCAGGTGGACCGACAAAAACGGCGTGGTTTTGGACGTGTACTTGCAAGTGCAGCCCATAGCCCCTTCGGGGTTGGAAAAAGGCATCATCATCACCGTAACCGATATCACCCAGCGGAAACGGGCAGACGCCGCCCTGCGGCGCTCGGAAGAGCAGTCACGGCTGGTTTTGGATCATGCCATGGAGGCCATCTTTGTGGTGCAAGACGGCCTCCTGAAATTTTCCAACCCCAAGACCATGAAAACATTTCAATATTCCCAACAGGAGATCAAGGAGACGCCGTTTTTGTCCTTTTTTCATCCTATGGACGCCGAGGCGGCCCGCAGCATGTATGAAAAGAACCTAAAGGGTGAGTTCGCCACCGGCGAGGGACCCATAAGGGTCTTGACCAAGACCGGAGGGTTTTTGTGGATGGAGATGAACTCGACTCCGATCACCTGGGAGGATAAACCCGCGGCCCTGTATTTCGTAAGGGATTTGACCGAACAAAAAAAACTGGAGCGCCAGCTTTGGCTCGCCCAAAAGATGGAGGCCGTAGGCAGGCTGGCCGGCGGAGTGGCGCACGACTTCAACAACCTTCTTTTGGTGATAAACGGACAGAGCGAGCTGGCGCTCAAAGGTCTGGATCAAAAACACCCTTTAAGCGCCAAGATCCAGGCTATCCGGGAGGCGGGAGAAAAGGCCGCCGCCCTGACCCGCCAGTTGCTCACCATCAGCCGCCGCCAGCCCGTGGATTACCGCCCTTTGCACCTGAATCAGCTGGTGGCGGGGATGGAGCAGTTCCTGAGGCGGCTCATCGGCGAAGACATCTCCATAAGGATAGACCTGCAAAAGGATCTGTGGCCCATAACGGCCGACCAGGCCCAGATGGAACAGATCGTGATGAACCTGGCGGTGAACGCCCGCGATGCCATGCCCTTGGGCGGGGCTCTCACCATCGAAGCCTCAAATGTCTTTGTCCACGCCGATCAGCGCATCGACCTGCCCGCGGGGGCCTATGTGCTTTTGGCCGTTAGCGACAACGGCTGCGGCATGGATTCTCAGACCGTATCCCGCATATTCGAGCCCTTCTTCACCACCAAGGCGCAAGACAAGGGCACTGGCCTGGGGCTTTCCACCGTTTACGGCATCGTGAAACAAATGAAAGGCGAGATCCTGGTCTATAGCGAGCAGGGTCAGGGGACCACCTTCAAAATATACCTGCCGATTGGAGAGGCTGCCGTGGAATCGCCCAAGATAGAACCTGAAATTTTGGCACCCACAGGGTGTAGCGAGGGGACCCTTTTGGTGGTTGAGGATAACGACGAAGTGCGGTCCTTGGTCCAGGAGAGCCTGGAGATGGAAGGCTACCGCGTCCTGGCCACGGCCAGCACCGAGGACGCCCTTAACATAGCCAAAAATCATCCGGAACCCATACCCCTGCTCATCAGCGACGTGATTATGCCCAAGATGAACGGTATCCAGCTTATCAATAAGATTAAGCCCTTAAGGCCCGAAATGAGATTCATCCTCATGTCGGGCTACACTGAAAAGGTGGTGACCAGCGAAAACTTGCTGAACCAAGGGACCCTTTTCCTGCAAAAACCTTTCACCTTGGCGGCCCTGGGGGAAAAGGTGCGTCTATCCTTGGAACATCTCAACGCAAAACAAATTTGCCTTGGCAAATAGAAAGAGAGATTAGTCATGAGCCCACAGGAGCAAACCATAAAAGACGATTGCAAAGAGGGTAAGTATCTAACCTTCACCTTGGCCGACGAGGAATTCGGCGTCGGTATCTTAAAAGTAAAAGAAATAATAGGCATGATGCCGTGCACCCCCATACCGCAGGTACCCAGCTTCATTAAGGGGGTCATAAACCTCAGGGGAAAGGTGATTCCGGTTTTGGACCTGAGGCTCAAATTCGGCATGGAGGCCGTTCCTTATGATCAGCGGACCTGCATTGTGGTGGTGGAGATAGAGGCGCCGGTCGGCCTTATTCTCATGGGAGTGGTGGTGGACGCCGTGAACGAGGTGGTGAGCATTAAAGAGGAAGAAGTTGAGAATCCTCCCGACTTCGGTTCATCCGTGGATACCGATTACATCCTAGGAATGGCCAAAACAGAAAAAGACGTGAAAATCCTTTTGGATATAGACAAGGTTTTAACCGCGGGGGACATGACCGCCTTGGTTAAGGCTGCCTAAGCCTTCCCATGATGGTCATGGCATGCCGTCACGGCTGCCCGTCAAGGAAATCCGTTCGAGGAAGCCCGATGGCGTTAAGCCATAAGGCCTCACCGCCGGGGTGGTCTGCAAAACCGCGGCCGGGAGGAGTGCGGCTAAAAGAAAAACTACAATCTCTGATTGGGGTTTTCCGCACGAAAAGCATCTTACCGCATGGGTTAATCGTTGGCGGCCATTTGATAACCTAGGAAGAAGGCCGGATTAAAAGCTCAAGTGGGGCGCGAAACCGTACTCCAGTTTCGCGGCCGTTTTGGTGGTTTGATCAGCTGCGGCCGGCAAATCTTCTGGTCTGCGGGCGGTTTGATCGCCACCGGCGATGAAGCTTTCCTTGTCAGCGACGGCAGAAAATTCACGATGGAGAAACGGTTGGCTCCTTTCAAGTGGATTGGCGCGGTGAAGGACTTTTTTCTCTAGAATGAAGATACGCTAAAGCTTCAACTTGACGCTCATAAATGCATATTAGGCGATTTTTTGTACGGGTGCGAGGCCCCGAAGGCGGCCGTATGCGATCCCGAGATGGACAAGCTTTTGCCGCTGCTACCGGGTCCGCACCCAAGCTGCATCAATCGGCCGCCACATTAATGATGATCAAACCTATCTTGCTGCAGGAGGTTTCCGCCAAGTACGCTTTTGGCAAACGGCTTACCAGCGCGAAAACCCGCCAACCCACGCCAAGATGGCCCCGATTTGGCGCGGACGCGGACAAGGTATTTTCACGAAATTTGTTTTTGGGCGCCAAGGGGTAGGGTCAATTTTGATTGCCCGATGATTTTTCCAAGTCCAGGATATGGGTGCCTTCGATGTACTCCATCGTCCTGAAACGGGTGATATGGTTGAGTTTTTGCGTGATGCCGGCGATCCTTTGGGTGCACTCCAATATTTCCTGCAAATCAGTGCGCAAGGGCCCTTGCATGTCTTTCGCCATGAGCGCCAGTTCGGCCCTGGCCATAATCACCTGCAAAGGCTGGTTGATTTCGTGGCTGGCTGCCCCGGCTGTCCTCACGGCAGCCTGCAGCCGCTCTCCCTTGAGTCTCTCCTCTTCCGCCCTTGCGCGTTCCGTAATGTCCTCGCACAGTGTCAAATATTCCCCGGTTTGTAAGGGAACAGTTATGAAATTCACGGCTCTGGCTACGCCGTCCTTGCCGCGCACCGTGAATATCCGCCGGTGGGCAAGACCGCACTCGTAGGCTTTCATATCGGTAACCCATAAAAATATAACCTGCTTTCGGTATTCCTCATCCGGAAAGGCCTTCTGAAACCAATCCCTGCCCGTTGGCACATCTTTAAGGTCGTAGCCGAACAGGCTGACAAAGGCGGGGTTCACATAGCTCCAACGGCCGTCGGGGTTTATCAAACAAATCCCCACCGGCATTCTCTCCACCAATATCTTGAACCGCTCCTCCTCTTTTTGCAGGGCCTCCTGGGCCCCTTTATGTTCGGTAATATCCTCCACCACCGAAATGACGTACTTGGGATTGCCGGAACCATCCCGCACCAAAGATACCGTGGCATGCACCCACAACACGGACCCGTCTTTTTTCAGATACCGCTTCTGCCGGCCGGGTATTTCAAGCTCCCCCCTCAAAATCCTTTTCCATAGGATCCTACCCGCCGGGAGGTCATCCGGATGGGTGATATCCCAAACCGTAAGATGGCTCATCTCCAAGGGGGTATAACCCAAAAGGTCGCAAAGCCTCTGGTTGACCAAAAGAAATTTCCCGTCCAAATCCCGATGGGCTATGCCCAGGGGCGCCTTTTCAAAGATGGCGCGGAACCTGTCCTCGCTTTCCTGCAGGGCCTCCTCGGCCTGCTTGCGGGCGGTAATGTCCTGTATCACTCCGATATGGTAAAGGGGCCGGCCTTGGGCGTCCCGCACCAGGGAAACCGCAAGATCGGCCCAGACGATCGACCCGTCCTTTTTTTGATATCGCTTTTCCAGCCGGTAATCATCAATCTCCCCGGCCTGCAGGCTTTGCAAAAACTTAAGGCTAGTTCCCAGATCCTCGGGATGGGTGACCTGGGGGATGGACATCTTGAGAAGCTCTTCGCGTTCGTATCCCAACAGATCGCAAAATCGCTGGTTTACCCTAATGAATCTTCCCTCTAAATCAACCTGGTCCATGCCCACGGCGGCCTTTTCAAAGGCGGCCTGCAAAAGAGCCTCGCTCTCTTTAAGGGCCTCTGCCACCCCCAGGGCGTTTTTTCCCTCTTCCCGCAGCCGGGCGTTCTCCCGGCGCAGGCTTTCCAGTTCGGAAAGCAGTTGCTTTGCTGTATTGCCATCGGAAGTTTTCATGCCCTGCCGAGCCTGAACATTTTTACCGATATTACTAATAATTTCCAGATATTGGGGGGGCAAGCGCAACCAAGATGCAGGAATAACCCGGAAAATATAGACTATTTAAGTTATTTTAACAAGTCATTCTTGCCGGTGCGGTATTTTATTTCCCGCTCAGGGCCGCGCCCCTTGAAGATGCAATCCATTTTTTATCGAAATTATTCCTCCCGACCTTTCCTGTCGGCCTTGCCGGCATATCATCGGTCGCTGGTCCAATACCCCAAAGGTTGCTTGGCTAATTTATTGGGTTTTGGCCGATACCCCAAGGCCTGCCGGGGAACTGGCAAATAAATTTGGGACGCTTAAACGATGCGATTTTGCGGTAGAATCAGATAAGAGGACTTTCCGGTCTTTCTTTGCGCCGGGCTGGAATCTCGCGGGAAAGGGTCTTTAAGCTCCATTAATTCATGCTTTTTTAACGGGGGTTATTTTATGGAAATCCTGGTGGTGCTACCCACCTACAACGAGGCCTCAAATCTGCCGCCCATGGCCGAGGCCCTGTTTGGTCTGGGCTTGGACCTGGGTCTTTTAGTGGTGGACGACGCCTCGCCGGACGGCACCGGGGAATTGGCCGAGGCTCTCAAAGACAGATACCCCTCGCTCATGGTCATCCATCGGGCGGGTAAGCTGGGGTTGGGCTCGGCCTACCGGGAGGGTTTCAAATTCGGCCTGGAGCAAACCGGTGCTCCTTATGTGGCCCAGATGGATGCGGATTTTTCCCATGACCCCCAGCGCCTGCCCGCCCTGCTGGAGGCGGCCCGCTCCGGGGTGGTGGCCATAGGTTCCCGCTACGTCCCCGGCGGAGGCACGGTTAACTGGGGGCTCAAACGGCGACTCCTAAGCCGCGGGGGCAGCCTCTACGCCCGCACGGTGCTGGGTGTGCCGCTTAACGACCTGACCGGCGGATTCAAGTGTTGGCCCAGACAAGCCATCGAATCAATTGACCTTTCCACAGTTCGCAGCGAAGGTTATGCCTTTCAGGCGGAGATGAGTTTCCGGGCCCACCGGGCCGGTTTCCGTTTCCAGGAAGTGCCCATAATCTTTGAGGACCGCCGGGTGGGCCAGTCCAAGATGAGCATGGGCATTGTGCTGGAGGCCCTGTGGATGGTCTGGTGGCTGCGTTTCAGCTCGGTTTTTTCGCGACAAAGACCATAAGCTCGTATGTGATCAGTTCAAAAAGGCGGCCGAAGAGATGGCCCGCCTGAGGCCAGGCGCCCTTGGCCAACAAGACCGTTTCCAGCTCCTTTTTAATTTGATTTTACAAAATATTTAAGTTGGGTAACTCGTTATAAAAAATATTATTGATCATCTTTATTTCGCCTTGCGAAATAAAGACAACGGCAATATCATTTGTCCGCGCCGAATATGACATTTTAACCGGCATATCTGCTAGGAAGTCAAAAACCACCAACCATCAAAATATTTCCAAGGAATAAAAGTCCCGCGCCCATCTCTTTCAATCAAATCCCAATATACAAAAACCTTGACTAATATTTTTATCTAACCTATAGTCTTGCCCGTTGGAAAATTAGGGCCTCGGCTTGTATTATCAGTGTTCAAGCCAACTTATAATATGGAGGGGGGGCTAACTAGTTACTCGGTTCCCGGGGAAGCCAGCAACTATGCCGTAGGTGGAGTCTTGCGATTCTAATTGGGGTGTTTGAATTATAAGCCCACAATACGGCTCAATTCCATTGTCATGACCGTTCGCAAAAGCCCAAGGCGACCGGGTATTAAACCCTTCTTTTGCGGACGCGCTTTTAAATATCATATTTAGTTAGATCTGAGATTTTTTCAGTTAATTTTATGCGATACGAAACCCTGACCATCGATAAAAAGGACCGCCTGGCGACTATCAGCCTGGTCGGCCCCTGGCAGGAACCGGACCGGATCGCCATCCTGTCCCAGGAACTGGCCGAGGTCTGCCAGGACATCGCCTGGGACGAAGATATTTGGGTAGCCATGATCTTGGGTGCGGGCCAGCGGCCTTTTGCCATGGCCCCTCTTGCGCCCTCATCCGGGCGGGAAGGTTCGCCCACGTCCTGGCCTCTGGCCGCCCATATAGCCGATCTGGACATACCGGTCATCGCCGCGATGGAAGGGGAAGCCCTGGGGCAGGGCCTGGAGCTGCTTTTGGCCTGCGACATCAGGATCTGCGCGGAATCGGCCTCCTTCGGCCTGCCCCAAATCAAGGGCGGCTTGCTGCCGGCGGACGGCGGTACCCAGCGGCTGGCCCGGATCGTGGGAGGGGCCAAGGCCTTGGAGATGATTCTGACCGGAGAGTCCATCGGCGCCAAGCAGGCCCTGGGCCTGGGCCTGGTCAGCCAAGTGGTGCCGGCGGCGGAGCTTGCGGAAACGGTCATGGCCCTGGCCCGGGCCATGACCGCCCGCGCTCCCATCGCCTTGCGCTATGGAAAGGAGGCCTTGACCAAGGGCCTGGACCTTTCCTTGGCCCAGGGGCTTCGCCTGGAGGCCGACCTTTATCTCCTTTTGCATACCACCAAGGACCGGACCGAGGGCATTACGGCCTTCCGTCAAAAAAAACCTCCCGCATTCGTGGGTGAATAAAAGGTTCCTCCATGACGGGCTTTGCGACGATCATCTTTGAAAAACGGGCGGAGGTGGCCTACGTCACCCTGAACCGGCCCAAGGTCTTAAACGTCTACAACATCCAGATGCGGGATGAATTGTATCAGGTGCTGGGCGCCATCCGGGACGATTCCGAGGTCCGGGTGGTGGTTTTCTCGGGCGCCGGTGACAAGGCCTTTTGCGCGGGGGCCGACCTCAGCGAGTTCCTGGGCGCGCCCTCCCCGGTGATAGCCCGCCGGGTGCGCTTCGGCCGGGATTTGTGGTCGCTTTTTTTGCAGATGCCCCAACCTCTCATCGCGGCTTGCCATGGTTTTGTTCTGGGCAGCGGCCTGGAGATCGCCCTGTGCTGCGATATAAGGATAGCCTCCCCGGATGCCCGCTTCGGCGTGCCCGAGTTGAGGCTGGGCATCATCCCGGCCGCCGGCGGCACCCAGACCCTGCCCCGGATCGTGGGTAGGGCCAAGGCCCTGGAGATGCTTCTCACCGACCGTTGGGTGGCCGGCGAGGAGGCCCGGGAGATCGGCCTGGTTAATATGGTGGTGCCCAAGGAAGCGCTCATGCCAACGGCCGTGGAAATGGCCGAAAAGATCGCCTCCCTAAACCCGGCCGCAGTCAGACTGGCCAAGCAGGCCGTGATAAGGGGCCTGGATCTGCCCTTGCATCAGGGGCTGGCCCTGGAGAAAACCCTGGCGGAGCAATTGAAGGCGAACAAGCTGGCCTAGGCTCATAAAGGTGCTTGCTAAAGGCGGCATTGGTTACATCTTGAACTTCTGGCGAGATGATCTTTCATAAGGAGGAGCGGGATGAATACAGCCGAGTTTCTGCTGATAGCCAGTTCCATCGCGCCGGAGCGCGATGCCACGGTTTTCGAAGGCAAGCGGACGACCTACCAGGAGCTAAGCGACCGGGTCAGCCGGCTGGCCGGCGCTTTCACCAGCCTGGGCGTGTCCAGGGGGGACCGCGTCGCCATCTTGCAGGTGAACTGCCCGCAGTACGTGGAGTCTTATTTCGCCGCGGCCAAGATCGGGGCCATATTCGTGCCCTTGAATTTCCGGGCCAAGTCCGAGGAGGTGGATTATCTTATCACCAACGCCAAGGCCAAGGTGGTGTTGGTGGGCAACCGCTACCTGGAGATGGTGCAAAGGCTTCTGCCCTCCCTGCCGGAAGTCCGGCATGTGATCGCCATAGACGCCCCGCAAAAAGGCACGATCTTTTACGAGGACCTAATCGCCGGGGCCGACCCGGTGGAGGATATCGCGGAGGTGGCGGACGACGACATCACCATCCTGATGTACACGGCCGGGACCACCGGCCGCCCCAAGGGAGTGCCCCAAAGCTTCACGGCTTTTGTCACCTACATCCTGGAGAACGTTGAGCCGGCCAACCCGGATATAGAGGAACGCAACCTGCTCACCGTGCCCCTTTATCACGTGGCCGGCATGCAGGCGGTTCTGGCCGCCATTTACGGCGGGCGCACCCTGGTGATGATGCGCCAGTTCGAGGTCGCCCAGTGGCTGGAGACGGTGCATAAAGAAGGCGCCACCCGAGCCATGCTGGTGCCCACCATGCTTAAGTGGGTCATTGACCATCCTGATTTCGCCAAATACGATTTAAGCCGGCTCAAGGTCATAACCTACGGCGCGGCGCCCATGCCCTTTGAGGTCATCAAAAAGGCCATCGAGCTCATGCCCTGGGTGAATTTCATCAACGCCTTCGGCCAAACCGAGACCGCCTCCACCATAGCCTCGCTGGGGCCCGAGGATCACAAGATCACGGGCAGCCCGGCCGAGCGGGAGAAAAAGCTGAAGCGGCTCACCTCCTCCATCGGCAAGCCGCTTCCCGATGTGGAGGTGAAAATCGCGGGCGAAGAGGGTAAGGCGCTGCCCGCCGGGCAGGTGGGGGAGATTCTGGTCCGCGGCCCCCGGATCATGAAAGGCTATTGGCAGGACCAGGAGAAGTCCGCCAAGGTCTTGACCAAAGACGGCTGGCTGCACACCGGCGACGTGGGCTACCTGGACGAAGAGGGGTATATTTATCTGGAGGGCCGGGGAGACGACGTGATCATCCGGGGCGGAGAG
>ENA-OSEO01005603-OSEO01005603.1-sediment-metagenome-genome-assembly--contig:-NODE-5603-length-11924-cov-10.483160_pt1 | contig 11924 bp, 9 predicted proteins | sample MGYA00237883_ERZ534232 | MGnify/ENA metagenome assembly ERZ534232
TTTTCTTTACGATCCCTTGCCGCGAGTTCATGCGGTTTAAAAAAGATTATCCATGTAGCGGTTGTTTGGAAAAACACCCCGACTCTCATTTAATTAAACGAAGCTCCCAGCTGCTTGATGCGGGGAGCTTCGTTTTATCCTACTTAACGGACAAAGGAATCTTTTCGTCTGAATCAGTCGGCCAATGCCCAATCACCGTCCTTCACAACAATCATATTAAAGGATTGTTCCCAGGTAAGACCGTTATGGTCGTCTTTCGAAAAGTTAAAAATTCCATGCTGGCCAACAAATCCCTTGGTATTTTCAATAAAATCCCGGATCGCTGCCCTGTCACAACCAACATTTTCAAGGGCTTTTACCACCATCTGAAGGGCATCCCACGCATGACCGCCAAAAGAAGACACAGGCTCATTGTAGGCGGCCATATAATCCTGTTTGTATTTCATGGTAACCGCTTTTTGGGGATGATCGGCCGGCAGCGCCTCGGGAGTGTTACAGGCGCCTAATGGTGAAAAGACATTCTCCGCCGCCCCTGCCGCAAGTTCGATATTTTTGCGGCTTCCAAAGCCATGGCTCTGATAAAACGGAATACCGGTCATTCCCAGATCTCTGTAGTTCCGGAGAACCGTAACCTGGCTGGGTCCCACGGACCAGTTGATAATAGCCTGGGCGGCCGCGCCCTTGATTTTGGTCAACTGCGCCGTCATATCGGTATCCTTCGGAGCGTATTTTTCATCGGCAACAACTTCTATTTTATACTCGGGTGCAAGCCGGATGAGTTCTCCACGTCCGCTGGCGCCATACCCCGAAGTATCACTGATGATGGCAACCTTATTTATACCGACTTTTTGCATCCGTGTGTAAATCGCCTCCACCGCCATGCTGTCCGATTGCGGTGTTTTAAAGACCCATTTATACGGCTTGCCGGTCTTGTCATCAAAAACGATCTTGTAGCTTGCCGCACACGAAACCAGCGGTGTCTCATACTTTTCGGCCAAAGGAACAACCGCTAAAGACGTCCCGCTCAAGGAGGGGCCGATCACTGCACAGACTTTGTCCTGGGTAATCAGTTTTTTTACTGCCAAGTTGGCTTTTGTCGCATCGCCTTCGGTATCATAGATAATCAGTTCCAGTTTATTCCCATTAATGCCGCCGGCATTGTTGATCTCTTCAGCCAACATTTCAGCGGTTTTCTTTTCAGGGTCTCCCAAAAAAGAGGTTGGACCGGTCACTGAAAATACGGCACCCACTTTATAGGTCCCCTTGAAGGCAACTGCCGGGCTGACCATCAGCCCCAAACAGAACAGGCTGATTAATGCAAAAATAGAAATTCTCTTAAGTGTCATCTGCTCCTCCTTTTTTTTCAAATGTTAACAATACTGTTTTGAAAATCATGTTTCTTTTTTCAATCAAATCAAACCTTGTCGTCCATCCGGCAATGAAATCGGGTTGGATTGATGGATTGCCGGAATAACAATATTCGACTTCAAATGGATCTCACCTGAAACCTAAGCCAAAAAAGGAGATCTTCCTGCATCAGCAAAATTAAGGATTTTAAACCGTATTATAGAGTATAAACCTTACTCCCGTTGATAACCTTTACTTTGTTTTCTTCAAGGATCCTAACGGCCTCATCGATATTGTCGATCCGGAATATCATTACGGCATTTTCACCGCTATGCTGAACAAAAGCATACATGTATTCCACATTAATTTGAGCTTTGTGCAGCATATCCAGTATTCTGTGAAGCCCTCCGGGCCTGTCTTCCACTTCTACTGCCAGCACATCGGTTCTGCCTACGGTAAACCCCCGGTTTTTAAGCGCCTCTACTGCTTTTGCATTGTTATCTACGATCAGACGGAGAACGCCGAAATCGGATGTATCCGCCAGGGCAAGCGCCCTGATATTCACTTCGGCTTCTGAAAGAATGGCCGTCACTTCAGCCAAACGTCCGGCCTTGTTTTCTAAAAAGACTGAAATCTGTTCCGCCCGCATATTTGTCCTCCTTATGATTGGTCATCAAGCATTTTTTAATTACAGGACACAGATGGCGCGAATTTAACGGATCTGCGCAGATATTTAAAGTGGTTCGTTCCGCTCACCATTGGGGCGAAGCCCCTGTTTCCATGTCCGTGAAAATCCCAAATATCCGTGTCATCCGTGTTCTATCATTTCAGCGTTGAGCTTTCAGCTTTCAGCTTTGAGCTTTCACCCTATATCTTTCTGTTATCAATTACCCGCACAGCCTTTCCTTCGCTTCGAGCGATAACCTTTGGTTCCACCAGTTTTACTTTCGCCGAAACACCCAGATAATCCTTGATATTCTTTGCAATTTTCCTTTCACGGTCCTGGAGGTGCCTTACCTCGTCGGAAAAGAGACGTTCACCGACTTCTACCAGAACGGTCAGTGTATCCAGGTTGTCCACTCTGTCAACAACAAGCTGATAATGCGGTTCAACCTCTTCCATTTCCATCAAAACACTTTCAATCTGTGATGGAAATACATTGACACCCCTGATGATCAACATGTCATCCGTACGCCCGCTGACCTTGCTCATGCGGATATGTGTTCGGCCGCAAATACACGGTTCGGGATTCAAAGATGTGATGTCTCGCGTCCTGTAACGGATGACGGGAAATGCTTCCTTGGTAATGGTCGTGAAAACAAGTTCACCGGTTTCTCCGTATGGTAAAACTTCTCCTGTAGCCGGATTGATAATTTCAGGAATGAAGTGATCTTCAAATATATGAAGACCTTTCTTGGCTTCATGGCACTCAATGGCAACCCCGGGGCCGATCACTTCACTTAAGCCGTAAATATCCACGGCAGTCAAATAGAGTTTTCGTTCGATCTCTTCACGCATTTTTTCCGACCAGGGTTCAGCGCCGAATATTCCGTATTTAAATTTCAAATCCTTGAAAGAGACCCCGACCTCTTCGGCAACTTCCCCGAGGTGAAGTGCATATGAGGGCGTCGCCGTCAATATCGTTGGACCAAAATCCTTCATGATGACAATCTGCCGCTTCGTGTTCCCCCCCGAAACAGGGATGACGGAAGCACCGAGCTTTTCCGCCCCGTAGTGGATGCCGAGACCCCCGGTAAACAGGCCGTATCCGTATGCGTTATGAACGATGTCGCCGCGGGTTGCCCCACCCGCAACGAGTGATCGGGCCATAAGCTCAGCCCAGGTGTTTATATCCCTGCCGGTATATCCCACAACGGTCGGCTTGCCTGTGGTCCCGGACGACGCATGGATACGAACGACATTATCCATTGGAACGGCAAACATTCCGAAAGGGTAATTGTCCCTCAAATCCTCCTTTACCGTGAATGGAATTCGTTTTAAGTCCTCAAGGGACTTGATGTCATTGGGTGTGATATTGTTTTCTTGAAACATTTTCCGATAAAACGGCACATTCGCATAAACTCGATCAATTGTGGCCTTGAGCCGTCGAAGTATGATGGCCTCGAGATCCTCCCGCGGCATGGTTTCAAATCCGATGTCGAGAATCATTGCAATACTCCTTTCAGAAATGGTTTATATTTTGAATCCATGATTGAGAATCGCATCAAACAAAAAAAGCTGTGGGTTTGAAACCCACAGCCTCTATAAAGAAAACCATGAGTTTCATCTTTTTTCTGTCTACCCATGGTTTTTTAATCAGTCGGTTATCTTCTACCTTGCCGGCCCATGGATAGACTTCCTAAAAAAGAAGCCCTCCAAAAAACTAAAAAAACCAAAGTAGAAAAACCGGAACCGCATTCATTAGATCCTGAAATTAAAGTTATAAAGTATTTGAAGCTCTATATTGGATGAACATAGTTATGTCAAGGAAAAAGATGGGCTTAGCCAACAGCTCAATGGATTTATTCCTGCAGGGACCCCTTGAAATCGGCCTTCCGTTTTTCAAGAAACGCCATTGTGCCTTCTTTTGCATCCGGACTTGCCAGGCAGACGGCAAAAGCATCAATTTCAATACGGCAGCCAGTTTTAAGATCCACATCCATTCCGCCGTTGATGGCCTGCTTTGCTGCCCGTAAAGCCACTTTCCCTTTTGAACCAATGGCTTTGGCGACCTTCATAACCTCATTCATGAGCTGATCCTGTGCAAATACCTTGTTGACCAGCCCCATGGCTTGGGCTTCGGCTGCTGGAATCATTTTTCCGGTAAATATCATTTCTTTGGCCCTGTTTTTACCGATAAGTCTCGGCAGCCTCTGCGTACCGCCAAATCCGGGAATAATTCCGAGGTTTATTTCCGGCAGACCAAACATGGCGTTTTCGGAAGCATAGATAAAGTCGCACGCAATGACGACCTCGCATCCGCCCCCCAGGGCAAAACCGTTGACCGCCGCAATAACGGGTATCGGAAGTTCTTGGAGCTTATTCAACAGGCCGTGCCCCGTTTCTGAAAAGATTTTTGCCTTAAGGACATTAAATTTGAGAAACTCGGTGATATCCGCCCCGGCAACAAAAGATTTTTCTCCGGCACCGGTCAGGATAAGGACACGGATGTCTTTGTCTGACGCAATGTTATCCAGTGCATGTGAAAACTCTTTGAGTGAAGCTTCGTTCAATGCATTCAAAACTTCGGGCCTGTTAAAGGTAATCGTTGCAATCCCGTCATCTGTTTGAAATATGATATTTTTATATTCCATGGCCTAACCTCCTGATTTCATTGAAACCTGATTGGGGTTTTGTTCCATTAATGCCGTTGGGTTTGTCTCTATGATATATCCCCGGATTCCCTGAACAATAGCCTCTGACATTCGATCCTGATACCTTGTGCTGTTCAGCCTTTTACATTCCCTGGGATTACTGATAAAAGATGCTTCTATGAGTATGGCGGGCATCTGGGCACCCAAAAGAACATAAAACGGCGCCTGTTTCACGCCTTTACTGTTTATCTGGCTGTAATGTTTTCTCAAATGATGCGACATGGAATTCTGGACATGAACCGCCAATCGACTCGACTCGTTGATCTTGGCATTTTGCATAAGATCGATCAAAATGGTCTGCAAATCGCTGATATTTCTTGTTGAAGTTGCATTTTCCCGTGCGGCGGTCATAATGGCATCATTATCCGTTGCCAGATTCAAAAAAAAGGTCTCGATGCCATAGGCACTGCGATTCCTCACGGCATTGGTGTGTATCGATATGAAAAGGTCCGCATTTTTTGTGTTTGCAATGGCGGTACGCTCTTCCAGGGTCAGATTCATGTCGCTGTTGCGGGTCATAATAACCTCACAGCCCAACTCTTCCCAAATTTTCTTTGCAAGCCGGCGGGAAAGTTCCAGGGAAACATTTTTCTCATGAACACCTTTTAAATAACCCGGTGCCCCGTAATCGCGTCCGCCATGCCCCGGATCTATGACAATGCGTCTTACACCCAGAGCAAGCTGTTTCGCCAGAGCGCCGGGCGGAATCTTTGTATCGATTTGATCTGCCCGTATCGGCGGCGGCGCCGACTTTGCAGACACTCCCCAGACGTCAATAACGATCCTGAATGGGTTCTTAAGGGAAAATATCTTATACGTCTCGAAAGACTTGATATCGACAACCACCCGGACAGAGTTCGATTCGTACTGACCGGCCCGGGCATCGATGAGGAGATCGTCATTGATCGGGACAACCTTTGTAATGTCTTTTCCCAGCTTGCTGTTGTTCAGATCGACATACAGACGCTGGGGTTTTTTAATGGACGAGTCTTGTTTGAGAAGTCTATGGATATACGACACCTCATTGTCTGCATCAACGACGACCCGGGTATAACTTGGATTTGACCAGAATCTGAGGCCGGAAATCGTGGCCGTCTCGCCTTCAGACGCTTTCAAATTTGTTTTGACCGAAGATTGGGCCGAAGATAATTTTTCAATCTCCGCTTCAATGCTGTCTTCTGGAGGTCTGGTATCGTTTTCTTCGGGTTCCGGCTGTTTCGATGCCGTGATGGTTGTTTTTTTCGTCGAGGAATTACGGATTGCGGATTCAGCCATCTGTTTATACTTGCTCTTGGGAAATCGTGTTACAACGCGATTGAAAATATCCATGGCCGTTTCTTTATCAGCTGTTCTGGAAGATCGCCGGTACAGCTCTTCGTAAAGTGTTCCGGACTTATACAGTCCTGCAGCGGCCCATGGACCATCGGGATCATGTCGGTAGACCGCATCAAATTTTTTAATGCAGGACAGCCATTGGTCCCTGTATTTTTGTTTTTTGGGGTTGTGGCGAAGTTTTTTATAGCAGGCTTCAGCCTGGTAATATTTGTCCCTGGCCGTTGCCGCAGGCAATCCCCTCGGCCACATCACGGACAGCATAAAGACGGCAAGAATAAATGAGAAATAGGTTTTTCTTTTATATAACATTTTGACTTTTTACGAGTTTGTCAAACTTGGTTCAAAAAAAAACACGTCATAACCCTTCAAAAAACAACAGTTTTGGCCTTTTCTTTCAGTTCATTCAGACAATTTAAAGCATCCAGGGGCGTCATTTTTGAAATATCGAGCTTTTGCAGCTTTTCTAAAATAAAACGATCCGGTTTGGAAAAAAGTTGGAGCTGGACATGACCTTTTTCCGAAACATTTGAACCTTCGGATAGGACTGGCGATCCGTTCAAACCGTGTTCACCATTTTCAATTTCATAAAGAATTTTCTTGGCGCGCTGGATGACCGGGCCGGGGATACCTGCAAGCCGTGCCACCTGTATGCCATAACTTCGATTCGTGCCCCCTTCGACCAGCTTTCTGAGAAAAATAATTTCATCATTCCATTCTTTTACGGCGATGTTGAAATTTTTTGCCCTGGGCTTTAAACGTGCCAGCTCCGTCAACTCATGGTAATGGGTGGCAAAAAGGGTTTTAACGCCAAGCCCCTTCAAATCATGAAGATGCTCCGCGACGGCCCATGCAATGCTGAGCCCGTCAAAGGTGCTGGTTCCCCGGCCGATTTCATCCATTATAACGAGACTCTGCCGTGTCGCGCTGTTCAGAATATTGGCGGTTTCCTGCATTTCGACCATAAATGTACTCTGTCCCTGGGAGAGATTGTCCAGGGCGCCTACCCGTGTAAATATTCTGTCCGTAATGCTCATTGAAGCACGTGCCGCAGGGATAAAAGAACCCATTTGGGCCATAAGTACCATCAGCGCCACCTGGCGAAGGACAGTCGATTTTCCGGCCATGTTGGGACCGGTTATGATGAGTATCTGATCGTCGGTATCATCCAGCCGGATGGTGTTCGGCACAAAACGCTCTCCGGTGATCATTTTCTCAACCACCGGATGGCGGCCGTCCTCGATCGAAATACGGCCCTGGTCATTAAACTCCGGCCTGTTGTAGTCATTTTGGTCGGCAATTTCAGCCAGGCTTAACAAACAGTCCATACGAGCTAAAAAACGAGCTGCCTCTTGAATGGCCGTATTGTTCTTAACCACCTCGTTCCTTATCTGATTGAACAGCTCGTATTCAAGGATCGCCCGTTGATCTTCAGCACCCAGAACTTTGGTTTCAAAGTTCTTCAGCTCATCGGTAATATAACGCTCTGCATTCACGAGTGTCTGTTTACGAACATAGTGCAAAGGAACAGCTTCCGATCGGGCCTTGGGAATCTCGATAAAGTAACCGAACACTTTGTTATAACTCACTTTGAGAGTATTTATTCCCGTTGCGTCTCTCTCTTTTGCCTCAAGTCCGGCCAGCCATTTTTTCCCGTCCCGGCTCATGGAGATGAGTTCATCAAGCTCAGCGTTGAATCCGGTCTTGATGATACCCCCCTCATTGATGGTGGGCGGGGCATCTTCACGAACGGCGCTATCGATCAAGCCGGCCAGTTTGCACAACTCATCGATATCCTGTTCATATTTATAGAGCTCTGCATTTAAATTTGAAAGCAAAGACCATATATCCGGCAGACTGTTCAGGGAGTGTTTCAGTGCCGTAAGATCCCGGGCATTTGATTGACCCATGGCGATTTTACTCCCGAGACGCTCTAAATCATAAACCGATTTTAATTTCTCCCGGATATCCCGACGAACCGGCACGTTGGCCTTTGCTTCTTCAACAGCATCCTGTCTGGATTGAATCTCGGGTACATCCATCGACGGATACCGTATCCATCTTTTCAGGAGTCTCCCTCCCATGGCCGTAACCGTCCGATCCATGACTCCAAGCAGTGTTCCTTGTCTGGATCCTGTTCTTATATTTTTGTTTATTTCAAGATTACGGAAACTTATATCATCAACAATAAGGTAGTTGCTAAGGAAATAAGATTCAATTGTTAATAAATGCTCTAATTTTTGTTTCTGAGTTTCACTTATATAATAAATAAGTGCTCCGGCTGCACGAACACCGGCTTTTAAATGTTCGCAACCAAACCCTTCAAGGGAAAGGGTTTTGAATTGATCGATCAGCCTTTCACGTCCCCTGCCATACTCGAACGCCCTGTCCGGTATGCAGGTTATGGATCGATCCGACAGCGCATTTAGAATCTGTGAAAAAAACCGGTCATGTTTCGACGATTCGGGGAAAAGCACTTCGCTGGGCGAAATCCGGAGGGCTTCGTCGACAACCGAATCCATTTCGCGGGATTCGGTGACCCGAAAGGCCCCGGTTGAAATGTCCAAAAAGCTGAGTCCGGCAGTATCATCATCCCGGGCCACGGCGAGAACAAAATTATCCGACTTTTCATCCAGTAATTCATTGTCAAGGATCATCCCCGGTGTAATAACCCGAACGACCTCCCTTTTTACCAGACCTTTTGCCTGGGCAGGGTCTTCAACCTGATCACATATCGCAACTTTATGACCCTGGTCGATAAGGCGGGCGATATACCCCTGGACGGATCGATAAGGAACACCGCACATGGGAATCGGGAATTCATCTTTTTTGTTTCTGGACGTCAGCGTGATTTCAAGTGCTTTGGATGCAACCTCGGCATCCTCGAAAAACATTTCATAAAAATCTCCCATCCTGTAAAAAAGTATCGTGTCGGCATACCTCTCCTTGATGGACAGGTACTGTTTTATCATGGGGGTTGTTTTCGAATGCGTCATGTGGCTCAAACAAATAAAACAGAATCACGAAAACACGAACAAAAGAAAGCACAAAACAGGTCATCTTTTCCGTGTTTTCGAATTTTCGTATCTTCGTGATAAAAATCTTAATGTTTACGGTTTGTACATCTTAGGTTTTGAAAAAGGTAACGTTTTGATCTTCGGGTGCTGTTTGACTGCCAGAGGCACTCCCCCTTAATGAATCCACTTCCTTTTTAAGTGCTGAAATTTCTTCCAACTGTGAAGTGGCTGCTGAATTCAAATTTTTTATTTTCTTATTCGATTTGAATCTTTCGGAAAGACTGATGAAATAAGCGATTAAAAACCCTGTAAGGAAAAACACAAGAAAATAGATGGCATTGGGCAGTTCTTTTATCTGAAACGGTTCAGTAACAAAAAGCTTTATTTGAAGTCCCTGTTTTGCCAAAAAATAATCCTTGTTCGAAAAAAAGATAATTGCGATAAAGCCGAGAAAGATTATCCAGAGAGCGATCTTCACTTTTTTCATATTCCATCTCCTTTATTTTCAGCTTGTTAATACAATTTTATCAAAGTGTGTCTTTAAGTTGTTGTAAGTGGTTAACAAGTGCTCCGGAATCACACGTACATCGGCGAATACGGTTAAAGCATTGGTGTCGCCGAACCACCTTGGGACAATATGGAAATGCAGGTGTTCTTCAACACCGGCACCTGCGACTTTCCCAAGGTTGAGCCCGACGTTGAAACCGTCCGGTTTCATAACTTGTTTTAATATCCTCACAGACTTTTCAACGGTTTCAAGGAGGTCTCCCATTTCGTCTTTGTTCAATTGTTCCAGTGTAGAAAGATGTCGGATTGGCGCAACCAACAGATGGCCGTTAATATATGGATATTTATTCATTACAACCATCGTCACTTCTCCTTTGTAAAGGGTCAGGTCACCCTGATCTGAAATCGCTTTACAAAAAATACACCCCTCATCCTTTTTGCCCAGAATATATTCCATGCGCCAGGGCGCCCACATGGTTTTCATATCATATACTCCTTATCCGGTGTTTGGTATTTTCAGTCCATCTACCTTTTTCGGGCTCAAAACTCAACCTTTTTCGTAACTGTTTAGGTCTTTGAAACGAATCCATGTTCAAGGAGCTTCTAAAGCCACCCATTTTCAAAAAGCTAACCGCTTACCCTTTTTCTAATTTGAGCGGCATGATGTTCAGGTCGCCCCACATACCCACGGCATCACCGATGATCACAACAATCCCTGCCACACCCTTAATGTATTTGCCAAAGTCGATGGCGGACTGGATATGCGCTTTGGATTTTACCCGATTCCCGATGGACGTCGCAGCAGCATCCGAAAGGGAGCAGGAATCCGATAATATGCAGACTGCATCCGCTTTTCCCAGGCTCAACGAATGTCCGACAGTGCCTGATGATGTGCATACGGATACCGGTTTTTCGCTGGATTCTATGCGAAGCCCCAGACGTAAACTTAAAGGAGAGTCGCCTGCAAAAATACCGATGGTAACGGGATTATCCAACTTTAAAAAGACATCCCCGCCATTTTCCACCACCACTTCACCGCTGTGTTTTAAAAGATCCTTGCCTACATGTTCGGCAATTGCACCGGCGACCGCCGCCATCGGACCGACACCGGCCTTTTGACTCGCATGAGCCATGTCATGGATAATGACCGGTTCGGGACCGGAAACGCGCCACGGTTTTAGCGTCCGTGCGAATTCGGGATACCTTTTAATATAGTTTTCGATGTAGCCTCTTTTTTCTAAAATCAGTTCCCGCGTAATGTCTTCAAGGGGTTTTAAGGCCTGCACGAACAGATCCGTTTCCTTAACGGTCACATTAAAAGCGACCAGATTGTCTGTCGAGAGCAGATTTCGATAAAATCGCTTTTGAAATCCAAAGGTTTTTTCCCGGGTATGATTGGTCGTAGATTTTCCCATAATCTATTGTGTGAACATGGTGTTGCTTAGTGAAATTTAATATCCGGCCGCAAGCGCTCAGGGCACTGTCTCAAAAAATATTTATCCGTCATACCGGCAATAAAGTCCCTGACGATTTCCGCTTTGCATTGGTTTTTCGTATAATCTTCAGACATATCCTCCAAAAAACCCGTAAAAATCACTGACGAACGATTTTCATTTTCAATATCTGTAAGGTACTTTTCAAAGAGCAGCTCAAAAAGTGTTTTGATGGTATCGGTATCCCTTTTTATTTCCGGATTCATGTAAATACGCTCCAGGTTAAAATCCTTCAGCCGCTTTAACGCGTCGGACACTTTCCCGCTGAAAGCAATATAAGGGTTTTGGAAGCTGTTGTTAATCACATCGGTAACAAGGTGATAAACGATGGTTCCGTTCGTATCCCCCAGCACATCCACACTCTCTTTTGGAAGATCAGACCGCTCGATCATATTCAGCCGGATAGCATCTTCGATGTCACGACCGATGTAACTGATCGTATCAGCCATCCGGACAACACACCCTTCCATGGTCATGGGCATGAGTTGGGTCGAAGGATTGTTTTTTTTCAGTGCCATCTCTTTTTCGAGGGTTTCAAATGTCTTTTTCCGATCTGGTTTGAGAATCTGGTTATGAATTTCTCCATCATGACAGAGTATTCCATCCAGTGTCTGAAGACACAGATTCCATCCTTTGCCTTTACGCTCCACACGGTCTAAAAAATGAACGCTCTGAACGCTGTGATGGAAATCGCCAATATCGCTGGATCTGCAAAGCTCGGATAAGAATCTTTCGCCGTCATGCCCGAAAGGCGTGTGGCCGATATCATGTCCCAGTGCAATGGCCTCGATCAAATCCTCGTTTAATCCCAAATAACGTCCTATTGTCCGTGCGATTTTCGACACCAGCTGAAC
>ENA-OSEO01005606-OSEO01005606.1-sediment-metagenome-genome-assembly--contig:-NODE-5606-length-11921-cov-19.610520_pt1 | contig 11921 bp, 10 predicted proteins | sample MGYA00237883_ERZ534232 | MGnify/ENA metagenome assembly ERZ534232
GACCTGCTGTATACCGGGCACTTTTCAGGTTTCTGCCTGGTGTCAAGCGACAGCGATTTCACCCGCCTTGCCTCCCGCATCCGCGAATCAGGAAAGTGCGTCTACGGATTTGGCGAGAAGAAGACGCCCAGGCCTTTTGTCTCTGCCTGCGACCGCTTCATTTACACAGAAGTTTTCGCGAAAAAATCAGAGGATCAGAAGGAACCATCCTTAACCCCCCGGAACACAAAAGAGTTGCGAGGCGACGCATCCCTGATGAACCTTCTTCGCTCCGCTATAGAGGCCTGCTCCGACGAATCGGGATGGGCACAACTGGGAACTGTCGGAAATTTCATCAGCAAGACTGCCAACGACTTTGACCCAAGAAACTACGGCTTTATAAAGCTCAGCGAATTAATCACGGCCATTGGACTATTTGAGCTCGAACGCCGTGATAAAGGCGTGTTCGTTCGGGACAATCGAAAAAAAATTGCAGCGTGATCCAATTCACTCAAACAACACAAAAGAAGAACGCCATGTCCTTATTTAATCAAGGATATCATGGGACAACTCGCAACTTCTTATTCTCATCTCCTGACAGACTTCAGTCTCAACAGCTAAAGCCTAACCCGACAAACCACCATTCATACCTTGCAATATCCTGTAAATTCTGAGAAACTTCCGTAACCATCTTTACCATCTCTACGGGCATGACCGTCATGAGCGAAAACAGCAAAAAACCTCCGGTTACCATCCTACTGCCGGCCTACAACGAGGAACAGAGCATTGCTGCCACCATCAAAAGCATCCAGCAACTCCACCCTGATTTCGAAATACTGGTAATCGACGACGGCTCCACGGACAACACCATGAAGGAAGCGATGGATGCAGGCGCAACCGTCTGGCCACACCCCTACAATATCGGTAACGGCGCTGCGATCAAAACGGGCCTCAGAATGGCTTCAGGTGACTGGATAGTTATGATGGATGCGGACGGACAGCATCAACCGGAAGATATCGCCCGATTGCTGGAATACAAGGACAAATTCGATATGGTCGTCGGCGCACGGACCAAGGCATCGGACACCAAGGTGCACAGGGATATTGCCAACACCATATACAACTGGTTTGCTTCCTATGTAACGAAATTCAAGATCCAGGACCTTACTTCGGGCTTTCGGCTAGTCCGGCAAAGCACTGTGCAAAAATTCGTTGATCTCCTGCCAAACACTTTTTCCTATCCATCAACAATCACCATGGCGTATCTGCGTACTGGCAGAAGCATCAAGTATGTTCCCATTCAGACAAAAGCCAGGAAAGGCAGGAGCAAAATTAAACTGTTGCAGGACGGCAGCCGTTTTATCCTCATCATCATAAAAGTTGCTACCCTTTTTTCGCCTTTGCGCGTATTTCTGCCCATCAGCGCTTTTTTATTTATTACTGCACTGGGGTACTATTTATTCACCTTTATCACTCATGGGCGGTTTACCAATATGTCCGCGCTTCTATTCAGCAGTTCGCTAATAATTTTTATGATGGGACTTATTTCAGAACAAATTTCACAATTATACTATGACAGGGCAAAATAAATGCTATCATGCCGAAATAGAAAGCTAATCCTTTCTTCTGTAGTAGAGCCAGAGTCTAACACATTAGCGAATTGAGTCCCGTTCCACCGTGCAACTCAAACAACTGACTGAGCTTTGTGCCTACACCTGCATGCCTCCTGACCTCGCCAAAAAAGAAGATCTGGTTGTCTTCGGTTTTTTTTTAGATTCTCAAGAGTATAGTCGCAACAAGATACTGATTCAGAACTTAAGAGAACTGAATTGGAACCCCAAGATGTGCACCATAAATCTTGGTTTTATTCGCTCGTCAACCAGCCCCAAAATAAAAATAATATCTACCCTGATATTTGCGCCGATTCGGTGGTTTTTTCTCTGTTTGAAATATTGGATAATTCCGGATCATAAAATCATATATGTACCCTATCCCTCTCATATTGACGCTTGGCTGGCTTGTCTTTTTGCTCGCTGGACTAACCGCAAAGTCATAATTGATGCTTTTCTGGGCCTCTACGATACAATTATTCGCGACAGAAAACTTTTTAATGAACGAAGTTTAATTGCCCGACTAATCTGGCATTATGAGAAATCCATTCTTCGGTTCGCGGACTTAGCCCTTGTCGATACGGAAGAACATGTCACTATGCTGGAGCGGGATTTCAATTTGCCGAAATCTCGAGTTGTCCACCTGCCTGTAGGAATTGATGAAACATTATGGCAAAAAGCCCCATATCCAACCACCAACCAAATTTTCCGTATCATCTTCTGGTCTACTTTTATCCCGTTGCATGGTGTGGAAATAATTGCTCGGGCTGCGAAAGAGCTGGAGAATGAAAGTAATATCCGTTTTTTGATAATTGGAGCTGGACAGTTGCGGGAAGAATTTAGAAATTTGCTTGGAAATTTATCGCTGTCGAACCTTAAATGGATAGATCAATTTATTCCATTACATGAAATTCAGCAATATGTAGTCAAATCACATTGTTGTTTGGGAATATTTGGGCAAGAGGAAAAGACTCAAAGGGTGATTCCGTATAAAATTTACCAGGCCCTTGCTTCGGCACGGCCACTGATTACAGCGCGAACCCGAATTGCTGAACAACTCTTTAGCGACAAGGTTAATGCGCTCCTTGTGGAACCGGGTAATTACAAGGAGCTTGCAAACTCAATACGGTTGCTGTCAAAAGACAGACAACTGGCTATAAATATTGGAAAGAAAGGCCGTGAGTTGTATGAAAATAAATTATCAAATCGAGTGATCAAGGATAAACTGAGGCAAATACTGCAATCTGTACATAATTCACAAGACAAGATTCAAGGACAATGAACAACAAAAATTAAGGCCATCTAAAAATAACAATTTCTGAAAACCCAAATACCACAAATTACCCGCTTTTATTTTCTCTTTTTTCGCTCTTTAAATCAGAAACATCAATTTCCTCAGATGCTGACTTGTTAATGCGAATCTTGATATATATCAACGAAAACCCGCCAACAATAAACGTGCACATCATGAGAACCGCTCTATCAATGATGCCGGCAAAAAGCCCGCTTTCTAGATCTATCCCCACAGCCACTGACAAAAATCCTATAAACCATTCTCGTAATCCGAGATTTCCTGGCGTTATGGAAAAAATTGACATAAAAAACGTTGTTGGGGCCAAAACCAAGTATACGAAAGGATTTAATTCTTTACCTATCACCTGAAACGATATCCAGAGCCTAACTGCTAATGTCACATATTGGAAAATAAATAAGAAAATTAATTGGAACAACAAAATCGGATTCCTTTGAATAATCTCATAACCTTCCAGAAATTTTTTCCATATTTTCCATAAAAAATGGGGTGTTTTTGCTTTCCTGGGCAAGGGCACAATACATACGATCAATGATATAATCGTGATGCTTAAATAGAAGAATAGAATCGGCAGAGGGTATGTCTTGCTTGAGAGCGATAGTCCGACCAGTCCAAGACACCCCAGAAAGCTTGTTGATACAATCATAACAAGAGTCTTCGCACTAAAGAGACCGCTGAAAGTTGCGTACTCAAGATTGTGAACTTTTTTAAAATAATTCATTCGAATAAGCGTTCCCATGCGCATTGGCAAATAGTTGCCTAAATGCATACCTGCGAGTAAAAATATTCCCTCTAATAAACTGATTTGAATGCCAGCCCGATGCATAAGAACTATCGTCTGAAAGCTTCCTATCACCCATGTGATCAGTATGAAAATAGCAAGTGCAGCAGCGTGATAAAACGAAAGGTGTATGACAGAGCTGAATTTTTGCCAATTATCTACAAGAAAATAGGCAAGCCCCAAGATAATGAGCAATGATAAAACTTGTGAGATTTTTTTTTTCTGTTTTTCAGTTGGCATTATTTGTATTTCTAATGGAACAGTATTTTCCAAAACTAGCATAGGTCGCCAATAGAGATACAGCATGACCTGCATACTTCCCTAACGTTATGCTCCGATATAATTCCTCGGCAAGTTTAAATCGAAGAAGATTTTCTGCATATGCTTGGTCATAGGGAAACGGCAAATCTTTGAACAGCGAAAGAATAAAAGGTTTTAATTGGTCCATATACCAGTAATCCACAGGCGATGTTACAGGCGAAGCTTTTCTTTGGAAAATGATTTCTGAAGGTAAAAGTTTTTTTTCTTCAGCCATGCGCATCAAAATATATTTACCGGTTTTTTTGCTTTTTGTAGCACGTTTAGGCCTTAACAAGTCCGTTGGTATCTTATTGCAAAACTCAACCATCAACGGATGCCGGAAAGGAGACCAAATGCTGATGCCGGTATAATCTGAGCATCCTTCATTGCGGATCCGGTTGGTACCTACAATTGCATTCCCTTTATATGCTAATCTAATAGGGTCTAAATGACGAAATTCTTGTGCAAGTTCCGATAAAAGCCTTTCAATATCGATAGAGCTGTCAGGTTGTTGGTCAAGCCTGAGCTGCCGTAGGGAGAATTCGTCAAATATTCGATTGGCAATATATCCTCTCTCGGGCATTTGACGACCAAGTATAGCCAAAATGCTTCGGATAAGTCGAACAGTATGACCTAAATACTTTTCCAAAAAAGCAAACTCAAAAAGTCCGTTCAATTTCCTGACCGAGCCCTTTGATAATACCCCCAATTTTATAAATACAACCGATCTATTATAGATCCTTGGGTAACCGAGAAACAGTTCATCTACACCATCTCCGGTAAAGCAAATTCCAAACCCTTTTTGGCGAATTGCCGAGGAAACACTTGCTATTTGAACAAAATAATGCGCCCTACTGTTAATCTGGTTAAAACGCAAGGCATAATTGTACAGCCCTTCTTGAATGATATCAGAGGTTATGGGAACCCAAATATGATTCATCTGTAAAAAGGAGGCTAATTTTTCCGTATTTTTTTGATTGTATTTCGGATTGTCAAAGTGAAAACTAAATGTTTCAACTCTCTTGCCAAGCCGAGAAAGTCCGGACGCCACCAGTGCTGAATCAAATCCACCCAGCATGACTGCTGCATCACTGCTTGATCGACACTGGAACGCCAAAGATTCCATAAAAATTTCATACAATTGATTGATCGTTGAGGATTCATCTCCAAAATCCGAATACTTGCCCAAACCAGTATCAAAGCATAAATTTATAGAAACCGGTTGGGTTTGAATTTCACCATGCCTGTATATAAGCATTTTGCCCTTAGGAAGCCATTCTATGCCGTTACAGACGGTTTGATTGTAGGGCAAAAATTCAAACGACAAAAGAAAATCTTCCATCGACCGATTGAGTGAAATACCATTCTGAAAAGCACCACTCAGCGTAACGATTTTTGTCCCAAAAATTAGATTACCATCTTCAAAATAATAGTAGATCCTTTTAAGACCATCAGGATCAGAAGCAATAATCAATGTTGAATTTCTCTCATCAATGAGCACCGCAACAAATTGACCAAGTACATTCTCCAAATAACTGCTTCCCTTCTCCAGATAGAGAGACAATAAATAATTAGCCGCTTCTTGAGCGTTATCAGGCGGAAAAGGCTTCTCCCATTCCGGCAAGGGGTTTTGCAGTGCTCCTAAAAATACTAAATGGACCTCACTGGATGATGCTACTGCCATAATTGAGGGTGAATTCAAAATCCATCCACAAAATTGAGATTCAGGTTGGTTGACAATAAAGGCAGGTTTCATACGGTAAAGTTCTTCCACACGGTTTGCCATCATTTCAAACCGATCTCGACAGTCCGCCGCAGGTGATGCTATTCCAAAAAGAAGATTCATTTTGTTTCCAAACCTGAATCTCTCAAATGTTTTCCAATAATTTCGCGGCTAGCTGTGATGTCATTGCAGCTCTATCGTTAATAGCACCTAACTTTTCGCCCATAATTTTCGAAATACGATTATAATCCCTAAAACTTTTATCAATGGAATGGCAGATTACATCACTATTCACTTTTCGTATATCTAAGCAGTAATCATCAAGCCCCAAAGAACTCATGAATCCCTTTGCTTTATGTTCATAATAAATACATATCCCTGGGATACAATGAGATGCAGCAAAAATCTGCGGATGATAACGACTTGCAATGCAAAAATTTGTCATGCCAAAAAGGCGTCGCTGCTTGTCTGAATTACATTCTGCGCTAACGATTTCCCAATTGACATAAGAGGGAAGATCATTTGCAAGTGTTTTCAGGAAAGGAACGTCTGAGTGTGCTCTGCCGTAAAGCTGGGGAAAAAACATAAAATAGGCATTTTTTAAATGATGAATATGTAATATGGCATTAGTAATAGCTTTTTGATAATTTTCTCGTAACTGAGCGGGTTCTGGGTCGCCGGTAAATTTGTAGTCGATAGCGGAAATGGCTACGATAAATCTATTTTCTCGAAAAACCCTGTCATCATCAAAATATTCGGAACGATTGTATGCAGGTAAGTTTTCCTGTAAAGCGGAATCAGCCGTGACATATACTTTCTTGTTTTTACCAAGCAGTTCTTCTAAATAGCCTTTTGAAATTTTTTCGCGTACACATAATATATCGAATTTTTTGAATAAATGTCTTCGAATTATGTTCATTGCTTTTATCCTGAACGGTCCACATGATGTTGCATAAAGTATCAGGGGTTTTTTATAAACCTTCCCCAAAAATACGAACATCCAATGATAAAGTTCGTGCCGATAATAAATATCACCGAAATAAGGACCTCCGGGAGCTGATATGACAATATCAGCATCTCTGTAAGCATTAATTATCTTTCGTGTATTATGGCTCAACAAATAAGGTAATTCAATTTTTACAGACTTTAATAAAGTAAACAAAATAAGCCCGACGAGCTCGGGAAATGGCATCTTCATATGGTGCAATGACACCGATTCTTTGAAATCCAACGATAAATCAGTATCTTGAAATTGAACGACGATGTCATAATTCGCATTCCCCACTTGCAGGGATAAACCTCTAATCATTGCCCGCATCGCTGCTTCATCGCCACGATTTTCACCATGCTGGTTAACAACTAATATATTTTTTTTTGGAGAACTGGAACACATGGAAAAATCAATTTCAGGAAATTTTAAAAATTAAGTTGTAAAAAATCTATTAAATCTAGCTATTTCATAGGCTTGTGCGCCAGGATTAAATATGAAATGCCTAATTGGGTATCATAGAATTTCCTTTGAACCCTAATCGCTCTTTTAAATAGAAGCCTGCCAAATCTGCTACTGTATAAGGGATAGAGCTTAATTAAAGATTGCCTGTCAATTCCACTTTTTTTTGTCAATTCAGAACACCCAACACCTATCGAATGATAGTCGATTCCTGCTTTTCGTGTTTTGACCAATTGCGAGAAGAGCCGAATTTTTTCAATAGCCGGTGTAAAAGGCCAGCCGTATGTGTATATGCGATCAGAAATAAGTTTTGCAGAAGTTAAAAGGCGATGTACATCAGACATGTCATAGCGACGATAATGTCCGACCATAAGATCAGTGATATTCCATTTCTTCCGATGAGCAGGAACCGATAAAAGTACCGTTCCACCCGGTTTTAAAAATTTGAGCCATTCAATAAGTGCCTCACAATCGTCTTCAATATGTTCAAGGACTTCAAACGAAAACAAATAATCGAAACTTTCAAATTGCAGAGTTTCATACGAAGTATGAATATTAAATTGGGGGGTATTTTTCAAAACACGTAAGGCTTTGCCTGAAGCATCTTTTGAAATATCAATACCAATACCACTGAAGCCTAAAGTGGCGAAATCAACCAAAAGCGCACCCACACCACAACCCATCTCCAAAAGCCGGCCTGGGGGTAAGGTTACAGTTAAATCAAGTACTGCTGATCGCCTCAGGATATAAGTGGGCGCAGGAACCCACCCAAGAGCAGGTGCTGAAATGCCAAATTCATCTGTATATTTAAACTGCAAAGTCACTACGTCTCATAAATGAGGATCTTCCTATTTAATCATACTTTTTAATTCCTGAATCCTCGACTCGACAGGTAAAGCATATTGGCTTATTTTTCCCGAAATCACTTCTGGCACACACGATCTCAATAAAATAATGGGAAAAACAAGGTGTTGAGTGTCGAGGGCTTGAATAATTCGATAAAATTGCTCATGAAAGAATTTTATATTGAAAAAAATTAGGAAAGGAAAAGAAAAATTTATCTATATTGAAAATTCATCCAATCATATTAAAGGATTTATCCTTTTGTTCATTTCAGATAAATATGCTTCATTTAATTTATTTTTAAAAAGAGAAATATCAGGGTATATAAAATTATAATTTTGATTTTCATCTATTTCATCTATCCATTTTTTATAATCTATCTGCCTATTAAAAAAGCGAGTAATAAATGTATTCAATAATGCTTCCTTTTCAGTCCCTGAAGAAGAAGCTAATTTAAATAAATGAAAAATTAAATCATCTTCATTCGCATTCAACGTGCGTAAAACACTATTAGCTTGTTTATAGTCGTTCATTGCTAAATAGGTTGCCACAAGGTTTAAATATGTAATTCTGCTCTTTTCCAACTCAAGCCCTTCTTTAAAAACCCTGACTGCTAAATCATATTTTCCCTCTTCATACAAAATGCGTCCAAAAAGATTATAAATTTGAGGCTTATCGTCTTTTAATTGAACCGCATTAAAAATAGCTGTTTCAGCATTGGGCATGTCCCCTAACTTAAAAAAAGCAATTGCAAGTTGATAATGTTTTTTATGATCAGCCGGATCAAATTCAACGCTTTTTAGAAGAAGTTGTGCAGCTTTTTCGAAATTTTTCCTCGTATGAAGCTCAATGATACCAGCATTACAATAAATATCACCAATCGAGTTTTTTTGATATCGATCAGGTGTAAATTTATAAATTTGCTCGCCTTGTTTAAGATAATCAATAGCTTTGTCGTGATTACCTAATTTCATATATTCTGCAGCAAGGTTATTATATCCTCTGATATTCAAGGGAGCTTTTTTTATGATATCTGAGTTTAACGTAATCTCATCCTTCCAAATTTCATTTCGTATAAAAGTAGCATTTCCTTCCGAAAAAATTACAAATATCATCAAAGTGATAAATATTGAATAGAGAAAACCTTTTTCCTGTTTTTTGTAAAAAATAATTATGTTGTAAAAAAAATATGATACAATCAAATATATAAAAATTGATGGTAAATAATTCCTGTGTTCAAAATACAACTCAAGACCGATTACTGTAGATTCAATCAAATGATTGATAAAATAAAAAATTATGGCAAAACAAACTAAGGGATATTTCCTGCAAAAATAAATCGATAGCGTTACAAGAATTAAAATAAAAATATTTGCAAAAAAAGTAATAGGTGGAGAGAACAAACTCTCAGAAGCAAAAATATTGGTTTCAACTGTCAAAAAATCAGCAACAGGGATCAAAAGAAGGGTTAAATAGCGTGTGATAATAACGGGTTGCGTAATAAGCCTTTCCCACATTGTAAAAGGCCTGACTGCATATGCTTTTTCAAAATGATGAATTATATCCCCGGCAACAAAAAAGAATGTGGCAATAGTAAAACTCAGTATACTACCATAAACTAACATTCTGAATTTTAGATTATTTTTCAATGGCGCACGAAACAAAATAATTTCATACGCTATTATGGATAGTGGCAACAATGCAGCATTTTGTTTAGTGAGCATTGCCGCCATCCAAGATAATACGCCTAATATTATTAATAATATTTTTTTTCTACTATCATCTTGTAATCGAAATTTCAGATAAAAATACAAAGAAATTATATAAAACATGGCGGCCATAGAGGCCATTCGTTGAACTATATATGTGATAGCCTGCGTCTGGATGGGATGGATAGCCCATAAAACGGTGCCAAGCAATGCGACGTCATGAATTAAATGACTTGGAACTGAACTCTTATTCCTTTCTTTATATACATTTAATGTGTTTATGAACACAAGATAAACAAAGGAAGAACACACAATATGAATAATGATATTTACAACATGATAACTTGTTGTATCAAGACCAGAATACCAATAATTAATAGCAAAACTTAAATTAGCCAGTGGCCTTGAAATTCGACCACTATTAGAAGAGTAAAATGATTTTTTAATTTCTTCCCAGGAAAAATTGTCAATGTGAATATTTTTGTTTTCAACAATATTAGAAAAATCATCAAAATGCCACGAATGATTTAATGTTCCAGAGTAGCAAATTACTATTATTATTGATAGTAAGACGAAATGGAATATTTTTTGATATAAATCAATCATCATTATGATTTACATACATAATAGAAATAAAAAAATAGGAGAAATGGAGGGGCGATAAAGGAAAAAAACGAAGATTGATAAATAAAAAATTGAATAATCTTACCATCCAGCTCCTGGAGGCCCTTTGTCACCATTTGAATCAAGCCAGAGAGTTATATCGTCAACAACATTTCCTCGTTTTGGGACTGCCCATATTGTGTATGAGGGTAAAGGTGATGAAAAAGTTTTAATTTGGTATTCATAAAGTATATTATTTCCTAGCTGAGCAATATTTGCCAGTATGCTCAAATCGCCACCGAACGTCCCGCCAAAATAAGTATAAGTCCCTACTGCACCGTAATCATTATTTTCAGCCATATATCCTTCCAGGGCCAGACTTAACGCTTGAAGGTTACTTCTTGCTTCTGATCGGGCTGCTCTTTTTTGAACCCCTAAAAAACTTGGAATGGCAATAGCTGCGAGAATGGCCAAAACTGCTACCACGATCATCAATTCAACTAGGGTAAAAGCGCCCTGGCTTTTTGTTAATTTCATACAATCAAAAAGTTATTTTAATAAAAATAGATTCAGCTCTATCCGTATATTATTTATACGGATAGAGCATCAAAAATCTGGGCTAAATTTATATATAAAGCCAATTTAATCGATGGATACTGAATCTCGGTATATCCGATTGCCTTCCTTATCATATGCCCGGATGATAATACCTCGGTTATCTGCAACTTGGCTAAGGTCTATAGCACCTAAAATACTTCCACCATTTATCTGGAACAATCGTTCGTCATTAAACCAAGGCGACATAACTGAAGCCCCCTTTTTCGCCTCAAAAGCTGCGATCCACTCGCTAGGTACGTCAGCTAAGTCACCGGGTGGCATTTCCGTGGCATTAACAATGCCATTACCATCTTGATCGACCACCCCGGGTTCTTGCTTATTAGTTGCATCCAGCCAACTGTGCAATTCAGCCTTGGCCGAGGTTGCGGCTTCCTCAACCGACCGCCTCTTCGCTTTCTCCTGCATACCGAGGAAGTTCGGAATGGCGATGGCGGCAAGGATGCCGATGATGGCCACGACGATCATCAACTCGATAAGGGTGAAGCCTTTTTCATTCGCCCTCATTCTCAACTGATTCAGTTTCATTTTTTTACCTCTCCTTCTGTTTTGTTTATTTACGAACAACTTTGGCCAATTACTTATCGGCCCCCCTAATGACTCAATCCGAGAAAAGATGAAGTTAGCCAATTTTAAGCAAGGTTTATGCCAGGGTTATTTTGCCTTTCCGAAAGCTTGCTATTTCATTGAAAATGATACAAAAATGGATATGATCGGTGTAGGATTGAACAGGTTGAGTCGAACTTGGCAGATTTTATTTAATGACAAATTGTGGCATTTGTTGTGACAAAAAATGTCACTTTGGTAGATACGATGAGTTCTTTGCTTTGCTGGGAGAATCCTGTATTTCTAAGGGATAGAGGATGTTTTGGTCTTGGCGCAGCCCCCTCATCCGCCCTTCGGGCACCTTCTCCCAGTGGGAGAAGGGTGTTTGCTTTGGATAACTCATTAAATTTATAAATTTTTTTATGAAAACTGCCGGGCTCAAAGCAGACT
>ENA-OSEO01005609-OSEO01005609.1-sediment-metagenome-genome-assembly--contig:-NODE-5609-length-11918-cov-6.349041_pt1 | contig 11918 bp, 9 predicted proteins | sample MGYA00237883_ERZ534232 | MGnify/ENA metagenome assembly ERZ534232
AACTAAAACCCAATGCCATTGCCGTCCTGAATTCCAACGATGTGATGCCGACGAGTGCCGACGGTACCCGATCGTTTATTCAAAATACGGATCTTTTTTATTTAAGCGGTATTGATGAAGCAGAGAGCATTCTTACCATTTTCCCGGATTCCAAAGAAGAAAAGCACAGAGAAATCCTGTTTGTTAAAGAAACCAGTGAAGAAATTGCCCTCTGGGAGGGGCCGAGATACTCAAAAGAAGACGCATCGAAGATATCCGGGATCAAGACAATTTACTGGACACGGGAATTCGAAAATGTTTTCAAAGGCCTGGTTTTCGAAGCCGACCGGATCTATCTGAATTCCAATGAACACTTGAGGGCTGATGTTACCGTTGAAACCAGAGACGCACGTTTCTTAAAATGGTGCAAAAGAACGTATCCGCTGCATAAATACAAAAGGCTGGCGCCGATTATGCACGACATTCGGTCCATCAAATCCGAAATAGAAATCGAACTGATCAAACAAGCCTGCAAAATAACTGAAAATGCATTTCGCCGGCTGCTTGGCTTTATTCGACCGGAAGTATGGGAATTCGAGATTGAAGCGGAAATTTACCATGAATTTATATCCAACCGATCCCGGGGGCCCGCGTATTCGCCGATCATTGCTTCAGGCGCCAATGCGTGTATTCTCCATTATGTCCAAAACAACCGCAAATGCAAGGACGGCGATCTTGTGCTGATGGATTTCGGTGCCGAATATGGCAACTATGCTTCAGATTTAACGCGAACGGTCCCGGTAAACGGCAAATTCACCCCGCGACAAAAAGAAATTTACGATGCGGTCCTTCGCGTTCAAAAAACTGCCATTCAGATGCTCGAACCGGGGAATACATTTGAGGCATACAATAAAGACGTCGGCGCCATTATGGAAAAAGAGCTAATCGGACTGGGTTTATTGGACGCCAAGTCGGTTGAAACCCAGAATCCGGACGATCCTCTTTATAAACGATATTTCATGCACAGCGCATCCCATCACCTCGGCCTGGATGTACACGACGTTGGGAGTAAATACCGAAAATTCGAAGCAGGCATGGTATTTACCTGCGAACCGGGAATTTACATTAAAGAAGAAGGGATCGGCATTCGGCTGGAAAACGACATCCTCCTCACCAAAGACGGACCGGTTGATCTTATGAAAAATATTCCCGTCGAAACCGAGGAGATCGAAGATTTGATGAGCAAATAAAAAAACAGGCAATAATTCCTCCGAACCAACTTGCCAAAAACCACGATTTGTAATGATCTCGTATTTTTTATTGCTTAGGGACTGCAACATTGATGGCGTAATGTCATGGATTCTTTAACAATGCAAGATACTGTGATAATAAGATATTATTGACGGTTATCTCAGCAACAGTACGGAAGACTTACTCCTCTGAATAAGCTTGTCCACTTTACCCCTGGTGAACATTTTGGACAGTAAGGAGTGTTCCCCCATCCACAACGCCATCATTGATCGTCTGGCTTCCTGCGAGATGAATGGTTCCAGTGACGCGGCCTCCACCAGTTTAATCCATGCCTTAATTTTGCGGGCTTTGTAATATTTTAAAATGGCATCTAAATTTTTTTCAACCATAGGTTTCAGTGTCGGCCCGTCCATTAGCCCCACAATATCCAACTCTGTTTGATACAGGGTTACCATCTGGTTGATCATCTCGATCGACTTTTGGCTGATACGCTCCTGGTCCAGACAGCATACGATTTTGCGGATTTGTTTTTCTTCTTTCACAACAAGAACCGAACATGTTGCATTATTGGCAACTTTTTGGGGAAGATTTATCGCGCCTTCCCATTGACAATCCCCCTCTTTATTACAGCCCATGGCAATCAAATCACTGTCATTTTCCTGGGATTGAGCCAATATTTCCTTGACCGGGTTGCCGGATCTTAACACTATTTTTAAATCTTTCCTGGCTCCCCGGCATACATACAACTCTTCCCACATCCCTCTTTTAACCTCGACGAACTCATAGTTGCACAATTGTTTTTCATAAGGCGAATCCTCTTTTTCAAAATGATCAAGAAAGTTCCGACGATAATTCCTCAACTTTTCGGCGAGAGGGTGTTTAATTCCGGCGCAGTTCGATGACTTGCCGATTTCCATTGCTTTGGGTCCTACACCTAGCAAAGTGACATCCGCCCATGTGTTCCTTGCCAGTTTGGCCACATCTTTGATAACACGGTCACTGTAAGGATGTTGATCTACCGCTGCAAGTATTCTCATAATAACCTCTCTTGATGTTTATTTAGTCATTCATTGCCAGCAAATAAGGATTGGAGATGGAATATGCCCCAACAATTGAAACCAATCGCTCTTTTTGCTTATGGTGTGATGGAGCGGAAATGCCAGCAATCCATAGTCCCGCAGCGCATCACCGATTTCTTCCGGCGAACCCTGAATCGTCAGACAATTTTCAGGGGGCAATTGATTTTCTACCAATATCTCTTCTACCGCACTTAGTGTCCCATTGATTTCTTTTTTAGCGCCAGAGGACAGTTGTTCCGGTTCCTGAAATTCACAATAAACCAGATCAAGCTTGAGCTTCACACCTTTAAATATTTTTAAAAACATGGAAATTAGCTTTTTGGACTCTATTTCACTTCGTACAATCAGCGCAACTTTTTCGATATCGACCAGATTTTTAACGATAATGACCGGGCAGGGAATATGCCTGTATAGCCTTGAATTTATTTTATCGAAGAGTTTTTTTGCGGCAAAGCTATGGAGTGATCCTTCCACAAACAGATCATACGATTCCCTTTGAATCTCTCGGAGAACTTCATTTTCACGATCTCCAAAAAGCATTTTGGGAGCGTCCAGTCTGGGACATGAAGATTTCTCCGCCTTGATCAATTGTGCTATTTCAAATTCCCCTGTTTGTAGCATCGTATTCTCCCAGGTTCTGCGTACCCATCCGGTACCCGGTACATGCCCGTCATGGTCAGGTTCCTCCACATGAACCGTATGCAGTTTCATATTAATGATATGGGTCAATTGACATGCATACCTGAGTGCGATGCTCGATGCCAAATCTGCATCAAGGTAAACGAGTGTTCTTATCATGATGATTCCCCCTTTAACTGAGTATACAGAACCTCCAGAAAAGCATCCATTACGGAGGCTGGGCATAAAAAACTATACGCCTTCATTTATCTTGCGTGCCGCTTTTGCGACAACTTCTTTGATTTCGCCGATCTTAAAAGGTTTTGCCAAAAAATCGAAAACCCCTTTTTTAAAAGATTCTTTGGCGGTCTCCATGGTGGCAAAACCGGTGATAACAATCACTTCGGTTACAGGAGATCGATTCTTTACCCGAGTTAAAAATTCCATACCATCGAGTCCTTCCATTTTTAGGTCGGTGATAACGATATCGAAATTTTGTTCCATGATTCGGTTTGAGGCTTCCAGACTTCGAGAAAAGGCCTCAACTTCGTACCCTGACTTTTCCAGGGCCGGCTTTAAACGTTTCAGGACTATTGGTTCGTCATCCAGAATAAGGATTTTTGTTTTCACTTCATCGCCCATGATACCTCCCTTAAATGTTTGGTCAAAGGTTCCCGGTTTCAGGGTTATAATACAGCAGCAAAAAGCTGGAAAGTGAGAAGATCAGAAGTTTGGAAATTACGGGTTTGCCTGCACTCTTTCCTTCTAACTTTCTTAACTTCTTGCGAAATAAAGATATTAAACCGTGAACCGCTCAACCTGTTTTAGATATGATTATTTTTCAGATCTTGAAAGATATTCTTAAGTCTTGCAATTTCCTGTTCATGATTCATTTTAACATCAAGCTGACGTGTAAATGCGACCAATAACCCCAGGATACTCATCTTCTTTTCCATCATCTCAAGTTCTAATTTTTTAATTCGGGCAACAACCAAATCCCCTCGAATATCGATGCGAAAATCGTTTTTTGCAAGAATCTCCGCAATCAGTTGGGCCCTGCGCGACCTGCGTGATATGTCGGTTACACCGCCAAGGAACCGAAAATAAGCATAGTTGTCATTCAAGTTTTTATCGATATGGGCTACAACCATATTGAAGTGATATCCAAGTCGCAGGTTAATATTGACATATTCTTTTGATAACACCGCAAGATTCTGCCCCACATATTTTGGCGTTGCCATGGATGATGAAAACGTACGGGTCAGACTCGACATGAAACTGCCGAAATCTACGGACATCGGCTCCGTATCCCAAGCGCCGGGCACTGAGAGTCCTTTCAGAAATGCTTTCATGGGGACGGAGATGACATCTTGAGGCTTAACCTCTGGAACGCTTGCCGGTCCACTGATGCCGCCTCCGATATCGATCAAAATAAGGTCCAAAGGGATATCGAATTTCAGTTTCCTGCCGGCGCCGGCCGTATCACCGATTTTGGCATATTCCAGCGCAATCAGTTCTTCCACAGCTTTCTCATGGACATATCGCGTAATATCATGCAGCGTTTTACATCCTGACGGCATAAAGTTTTTTTCGGAAGGATCCAACAGGTTCAATGGCACAATTTTTTTCAGAACTCTTTGCAACAACCGGTATTCATATGTCGTTTCAAAACTCTCCTCGGCGAATTCGTAATAGCACAATGCTTTAACCGCTCCTTCATAAATCACATTTTCCCGTGCATCCACAGTGATGGTCTGGCCCGGGTGCAGAAGTTGGGTTGCAACACCTGTGTTCACAATGGTCGGCACTCTGAATTCTCTGGCAATGGTTGCCATATGACCGGTTGGAGAGCCTACATCGGTAATGATGGCACTGGCTTTTTTAATGACCTTTCCCAACCGGGGAGATGTATATGCGGTAACCAAAATTGCGTCGTTGGGAAAATAGTCAAGCTCTTCTTCGGTCTTGACCAGAAAAACCTTGCCGGTGGAAATTCCTTCTTGAGCAATGGATCCTCTGTCTCGGAATATGACTGGAAAATCATCCAAAACAGATGAAATGTCACACACCAGTTTTGCGACTTGATCCTTAATATTGAGAGATCTGGCTTGTAAAATAATAAGGTTTTCTTGGTGATCGATGACCCATTCGATATCCTGGGGTTTTTTAAAATAACGTTCAATCTTCAATCCCGCTTCCGCGATCTGTTGGATCTGTTCATCGGCCAGGCAGCTTTGAGTCTGAAGGTCTTGATGAACCTTAAGTATATCCGTCCCGCCGCCTTTTTTGGGCACCAGCTTTTCAGGTTTGCGTACGACATCCAGGGATTTTAGCGGATACGGTTCTTCCCGGCCGATTGTATACAGATCCGCTCTTGCCTCTCCGGCTACTACAGGCGCACCAAGTCCCCAGGCTGCATTAATCATCATGACGTCACGATCCGGAGCTCTTGGATCAAGGGTGTAGAGAACACCGCTTATTTTGGCGTCCACCATCAACTGGCATGCCACCGCCATGGTTTCCTGATAGTCTAAAAGTCCTTTTTGTCGTCTGTATTCCATCACAGAATCAGAAAACAGGCTGGCGAGGATGAATTTGTAAGCCTGTAAAACATTTCCGGGAGGTTCATTCAGAAAACTCAGATACTGTCCCGCAAAGGTATGCTCCCTGTCCTCGCCGATAGCGCTGCTGCGAAGGGCAAGCAGTGTCTCTTCGGGATTTACGCCCTGATAGAGTCTGTCCAGGCTGCTATGAATCTCCTTTTGTAAAAGTGGGGGAACCATTCCCTCCAGGATGAGTTTTCGAATCTCCTCTGCCACCAGATTTATGGACGCATCTCCCTTTTTCCATAGGGCGTTTAATTCATCCAATTTTGTTTGGAGGTGATTTAATTCCATGTATGCCCTGAACGCCCGGATGGTAATGGCAAACCCTTCCGGCGCCTTTAGACCGAGAAGATTTTTAATTTCCGCCAGATTGGCGTTTTTCGCTCCGACAACATCGGTAAAATCATCTGTTATTAAACCATAGGGCAAGGTATATTCCGTTTGAGGGATGACCGGTCTTCCGGCCAACTCTTCTTCAATATCGCCGTTGATGGCGCCAAAGGCATCATAAAGGTTCAAATATTTTTTTGGCGCCATGACATTTAAGTTGTATATGAGTTTATAAACAATATCCGCAATATGATGGCATGTCGAACGAATGTATTGCTGGTCGAAAATGTAAGCGCCGCCCAACTTGGTTCCCATCTCAGCCATGAGTTCCAACACCTGATTGTTGTATTCCAGAATTTTCTGAAATACGCCGAAAAGAACGGTAAAAGGCACCTGTGGAGCAGATTTCCTGGGGTCTTTAAACACCGTTTTTATCCATTTTGTGAATGTGCTCATGAGTAACCATCCATTTAGTGAGCGCCACCGCCTTTACCGGTTCCAAAAAAGAAATCCATGGCCAAGCCAGCGGCAACGGCGATCAAAACCGCAAAAAAACCATATAAAAGGCTATGATTGAATGCCAGCGAAGACAGCATCAAAGGAATTCCCTCTTCTTTCACGTTGAGTTGATTCTTTGAATTATCTACGATTTGGCCATTGTCAATTTCCATAACCTTAACCTGATATTCTCCGGCGGATATTTGCGGCGGTATCCAAATTTTGGCAATAAAAGATTTTTCTTTTTCGTTTTTTTGCTCAAAGCTGATTTCCCCCGGATGGGAAGCATAGAGTCCTTGATTTTGTTTTAATTTCAAAAATTCATCGGCCAGGGAATCCCTTTCCTCTGCCGGAGCACCTATCTCCATTTGATTTTTCAAATATTCGAAACCGATTCCAAGTTTTTCCAGGGTATTTGGGTCTGTCGCAGCCGATTTCATCCTCCCAATGGAAAAATACAGAATATAGAAATTCGGCACCTTTTTGAAATGTACATCACCCTGATTCATCCACAAAAGACCCAATGCCTTTCCCTTCTTTTTCAAGGTTAATTCTTCCTGCTTTCCGCTGACAACAACCGCGACGTCATTTTCGACGCCGACCTTTCCTGAAACGGTCAATGGTGTGCCGTTGAAAAAAGCGCCGATGGCGATAAGATTAGGCTCGATTTTCGTTGTGGCAGACTCTGTTGAACAAGCAAGTTGAAGATGCCAAATAAAGGATGCGACCATGATGACCACGGGGATGCGAATTCTGCTCCATATCATTTTAATGGCCTCCTATTAATGCTAACATAACATGCGGCGTGAGTAAAAGATCAAGCAGCATTTTAGCCATGACGATCAAAACCAGTGAGGCTAAAAGGATCTTCAGTTGATCGCCTTTGAGTTTTTTGCTGATTTTGGCACCGAATTGTGCACCCAGTGTAGACCCCAGCAGAAGAATCAGTGCCAGAATAAAGTCAACGGTATGGTTACTGTAGGATTGCATGATGGTTACATCGACACATGTGAAAAGAATTTGAAAAAGGCTGGTTCCAACGACCACATGCATGGGCATCCGTAAAAGATAGACCATCACCGGCACCATGATAAACCCTCCGCCGACACCCATGATAGCCGCCAAAATTCCCACAAAAATACCCAGTACCAGCGGCATCAGGACGGAAAGTCTTATTCCCGACTTTTCAAAGTCGGTTTGCCACGGCAGTTTGCCGATGAATTGCGCGTATTTTGACTCATTTCTCGGAGTTGTTGCAGACGCTTCCTTTTTTCGTAATGCCTGAAGGCTTTCTATGAACATATACGATCCAACAAAACCGAGCATCAAAACATAAGTGATCTTGATTAGGAAATCCGCATTTCCCATCTGCCTTAAAACCTTGATGACTTGAACACCCAACGTACCTCCCGTAACACCACCGATCAAAAGCAACATACCCATTTTGAAATCAACATTTCCCATTTTGTAATGCGCCAGAGTCCCGGAAGTGGAAGCACCGACGATCTGGTTGGAATCCGACGCGGCCGCAACGGTGGGGGGTATGCCGATCATAATCAACAGGGGCGTCATTAAAAATCCGCCGCCGACCCCAAAAATTCCCGATAGAATTCCCACAAGGCCGCCCAAACCAAAAATAAGCAATACATTCACACTATTCCCGGCGATCGGTAAATACAGGTGAAACATCATCTTCTCCTTTTCTTTTTTTTAACGATTTTCTTTTCATGCACGACTTCAATGCGGCAATCGATCCTGTGGCGTATTTTTTCCAGAAGATTTTCAAAATCTTCAAGGCGCCCATCCTGGGGAGTGGGGGATCCCACAACCAGCATGGTGATCTTGTTCTCTCTGACGAACTTAACCAGCTCATTTTCGTACTGTCCGTGAGTGATATAGTAATCGACGGGTATGCCGTCTGAAATCCCTGTTTCGATCAAGGATTCAAGACTTGTCTTCATTGAAGCTTCTATTTGGCGCATCAGGCTTTCATCCGATCCTTTGGCTGAGGGATCAATGACCAGAAGAAAATATAATCTGGCGTTTATCCTTTTGGATAGGTTGAGGGCGTGAACCGCAGCCCACAAACTGGTTTTTCCGGGATACAACCCCACAAGGATCTTTTCCATTAAACCCTCCCCTTTCAGGCTTTCAGCAAAATAAGTGCCAGTGGGGAAAATTTTTAAACGCGCAAAAAAACCAAACGGTGAATAGGTGTTGTAACGAATTGATATTGCTTTTAATTTAGATGAGTCCAGTGTATGAAGCGCCACCGAATATCGGGAGGAACCGAATCTAAGACAGGGATATCAAGGCTTTTATGTTTCAAATCGAAACATTTAACGGAAATATTAAATTTATATAATAGAATAAAAGGGTTGCAACGAAATGATACGATCAGAATGTTTCATTATGAAAAAAGTTTAAATAGAGAAAGGTTGGGGTTCAGCTTTTATCCGGCAGGCCGTATTTTTTCATTTTTCGCCACAATGTGGTACGGGGCAGATTGAGTATCTTGGAACTTAGGTTTTTGTTATAATCCGTTTTATCCAGAACTTTAGCGATATGATGTTTTTCCACTTCTTCAAGCGCAAGAAGTCCCTCCCCTTTGAACGTGTTAAATTCCAGCTTTTGGAGGTCCTGGGGCAAATCGACGATGCGTATGACGTCGCTTTCGGCAAGGGCAACGGAACGCTGAATAATATTTTCCAGTTCTCGTACATTGCCTGGAAAATTGTAATGCATCAGAATCTCGAGAGCATCGGATGACATTCCTTTAATTTTCTTCTCAAAGGGACGGCTGTATTTTTCGATAAAATGGGAGACCAGCATAGGGATATCATCTTTTCTTTCACACAGTCGAGGAATCCTTAATGTGACCACATTCAGACGATAAAACAGATCTTCACGAAAAGATCCTTCGGCTGTGGCTTTTTTGATATCTTTGTTGCTGGCGGAAATGAGGCGAATATCCAAATTGACAGGTGTGGTCCCACCCACACGCAGTATTTGTTTCTCCTGAATAACATGCAGAACCTTGACCTGCATGGAATGAGGCATTTCTCCGATTTCATCGAGAAAAAGGGTTCCACCGTCTGCAGATTCAATGAGACCGATCTTAGTGACAGATGCACCGGTAAAAGCGCCTTTTTCATGTCCGAACAGTTCGTTGCAGATCAGTTCTTCCGTGAATCCCCCGCAATTGAAAGATATAAACGGACGATTCTTTCTCGGGCTCAATCGGTGAATCGACCTGGCCACGAGCTCCTTTCCAGTACCGCTTTCGCCCTGTAAAAGAATATTGCAGTTCACAACAGCGACTTTCTTGATCATAGCGAAGATTTCCTGCATCGCAGGGCTGGTACCGATAAAACCCTTTAAGATATCCTGTCCGTCAACAGCTTGCCTTAAGCGCCGATTCTCCTCCCGCAGTCCTATTTTTTCTCTTGCGCCGCTGGTAAGCAACCGGATTTCATCCAATTTGAACGGTTTAGTCACATAGTGATAGGCCCCTATTTTAATGGCGCTGATGGCCGAGTCGATGGAACCGTAACCCGTAATTATGACGACTTCCACATTGTCATAACGCTTTTTAATTTTGGACAGGATATCCATGCCGTCTACATCCGGAAGTTTTAAATCGAGGAATATGATATTAAACGGTTCCTGAACCATGCGTCCCCAAAAAGATTCGCCCTGCTGAAAGGCTTCCACATGATATCCATCTTTTTCAAGGGCCTTTTGGAGGCGTCGGCATACCGTTATTTCATCATCAATGACGGCGATTCTAAGCAGCATAATCCGCTTCCTTCTCATCATTTACGGCAATCGGCAAATATATTGAAAACATGGTCCCGATGTTGATCTCGCTTTTTACTTCGACGTAACCGCCGTGTGTCCGAATTATACCATATACGAGGGAAAGCCCCAGACCTGTTCCCCTGCCAACGGGCTTGGTGGTATAAAACGGATCGAAAATATGTTTCATATCTTCCGGCTTTATCCCGATTCCGGTATCCGAAAAATCGATTCTTATATACCCATCCGGCCCGGGTCCGGTGCGGATGGTAATGATATTTTCTCCGGACAAATCTTTCATGGCTTGAATCGAATTTAAAAGAATATTAATAAAAGCTTGCTGCAGATCTTGTCTTCTTCCTTTAATAGGAGGCAGATTTTCATTGTCTTCTCTTTTTAATTGGATACCGGTCACCATAATCTGATTCTTTATAAGTTTAATCGTTCGATCCAAAACGTCATCAATACTCAGTTCCAATAATAACGGACGTTCGGTCCTTGAAAATTCCAGCAGATTTTTAACCACCTGGCTGGCCCTTTCTGTCTGGGCGATGATCTCCATCATCAATTCTGAAGCCTCCTCTTTTGACATCTCCGTAAATTCTTCCATTAAGCTTTCTGCGGTGAGAGAAATATTGTTTAAAGGATTGTTCAGTTCATGAGCAATGCCTGAAGTAAAGGTCCCGATAGACGCCATCTTTCTTGATTGCAACAATTGTTCCTGTTTTGTTTCGAGTTGTTTGGCCATCTCATTGAATGTCTCTATCAGATGGGTCACCTCATCTTCTCTCCCCGATTCATAAACAATGGGCCTGAATGTCCCTTTTGCCGCCTCTTCAGTTGCCTTTTGCATCAAGGCGACGGGTTTGAGGATCCCTTTGGATATGAGCTGGAGAATCAACACCATAAATACGATGAAACTGATCAAGAAAACCACTGGAATGATTCCGATCCGATGGATGTCCTTTTGAATTCGATGGCGTTTGGTGGTGATAAGCTCGTTGCCAAAATCGACCATTTTTTTGCCTTTATCCCGGATCATGTCCACATTGAGTTCCGTATTTTCACTCTTAACACGCCTCATATCTTCATCTAATAGGATTTTGTAACTCTTCAGGTCGTCCTGAAATTCTAAAAACCTATCGACTCCGACAACTCGGACAACATCTTTGGCAAGGTCTCGCGAAAAGTCTTCGATTTTAAAGAAATAAAATATGATTTCATTAAGACTGCCGATGTCTTTAAAATAAATAAAATTTTTCTCATAACGTCTCATTTCGAGGATATTGTCGCGAAAGTCATCAAACTTTTGAATAATTTCCATCTTTTCCTGAAGGGAAAATATATAATGATAATATATCACATGAAGTACACCAATGAACGCCAGACAGACAATCAACAAGACCATAACCTTGCTTTTTATCGTTTTCATTACGAGATTCCTACAGCGTGAAAAATTCAATTAAAGCATCTCCAAAATACGGCGTAGCGCCAGACGAATCAATAAAACATATCACCCAAAAATATTACGGGCAAGGCAATAAAAATAGGAAGTTATTCATCAGGTCCAGTTTCTGCGATGGCCTCTTTTTCAACTGCCGGGAAAAAAAGGCTATCGATGATATCCCCTATCGCTTCTCTAAATGTTAAAAAATTTTATATGCTTTTCCATAATTGCATTTATGTGGGTGTACACGCATGTTTTCGTCAACTTATTCAGGGGTCGGGGAGTTTTTCTCCTAAATTCTTGAATATAGCG
>ENA-OSEO01005610-OSEO01005610.1-sediment-metagenome-genome-assembly--contig:-NODE-5610-length-11916-cov-5.719233_pt1 | contig 11916 bp, 6 predicted proteins | sample MGYA00237883_ERZ534232 | MGnify/ENA metagenome assembly ERZ534232
CAACCCATCCGTTCGTGCTTCGATACCTCAGCACGAACCGAGTGCGTAAATCACGGTAATCCGCGATGAGCCTTTTTTTACTAATAAGCCAGGCTTATCCCGGCGTGCCGAAGAGCACGAAGAAAATTGTGGAATCACGTCTCACGACCGCAACGTGGCGGTAAGCCGCAGAGGGTTGAGGAGAAGGTTCAATGCCTCGAGGATACCCGGTGCGACAACATCGGCAGCCAGAACAGCATCTATCGACGCCCCTTCCCTTTCCAGGATGGCAATGCCCAGGGCGGCCTCCTTGAGCATCAACCGGTCGTTGCGACCGTTTCCCATGCACACACAGCCTGCCGCTCCGAGTTGTTCGACATAGCGCAGCTTGGCCTGTGCCTGGTTTTCTTTGGAAACGACGTACAGCTGACAAGTCATCTGCGACAACTGCTGCTCTACGCTGCCGAATGTGTCCGCTGTGAGAACGTGAATCCCGAGTGAATTGGAAAGGTCAGCCAGCCGCTTGCCAACTCCCTTTATCAACTGCCCGTCACAGGCGATCGTCCCGTTATAGTCCAGTACAAGGTGATGCAAAAGCAAGAGCTTGTAGCCGGGAATCGATATTTCGAGCACGGTTTTGACTCCTTTCAGATCACTGGTTTGGTCGATCATGTAATTTTTTTGACTGAAGCGAGAAGCGACAATGAGCTAACTTCGGCAAAAGGGTCAGTCCTTTGCCCGATTGACAGAGTAGAAAGCCAGCACAAATAAAACCGCGCCGATGCCGGCGAGCAAAAGGTATGAGAAAGAATCGGGAGCGAGGCCGAACGAGGCGCTTCTTATAGCCTTGGCTGCATGAGTCAGAGGCAGGAAGGCCAGAACCTTTTGCACCCAGGGAGGCATGCGATCCACCGGGAAAAAGGTACCACCCAGGAAGGCCATCGGCGTGATAAAAAAGTTGGTCAGCAGGGCCTGATCGGCATGCGATTTTACCAGCATCGCCAGGCAGACAGCCAGCGAAGCGAAAACAAAACTATTCAGCACCACCCCGAGCCAGAAAAAGACATTGTAGGAGAGCACCACTCCAAACACCAGGGCCAGCACAATAATGACCGACACAGCAAGTAAGGCCCGTGTGATGCCGGCCAGAACCTCGCCGGTTACATAGGCTATGTTTCGGATCGGTGCCGCCTGAAACTCTTCGAATATGCGCCAGTAGAACCGGGCGATGTTGATTTCACTGGCAATGGCGAAGGACTGAGTCATGCTGTTCATGGCTATCAGTCCGGGAATGAGGAACTCCAGATAGGAGCGGCCTTCCAATTGAACATCGCGACCCATGCCGAGACCGAAGGCGATCAGATACAAGGTCGGAGCCACCGACATGGAAGCCATCTGCCTGAAGAATTTTTTCTTCAGGATCAGCACTTCACGATAATATATGGCCAGGCACCCTTTCACGGCAGGACTTTCTTGCCGGTCAGAAAGATGAAAACATCCTCCAGGTTCACCCGGCGCAGGGAAAAACTCCCCTGCTGCCTCTCGACATACCGGTTGGCTTCTTCCCGGTCCTTGAAATAGGTGGTGTCCATTTCACCATTGATGATTTCATCGAGCGCCCAGGCGCCCAGGCGAGCCATCAAGTTTCGGGGCGCATCAACCGCCACAATTTCTCCTTCATCGAGAAATGCCACGCGCTCTGCAAGGAACTCCGCCTCCTCGATGTAGTGAGTCGTCAGGAAAATGGTCGTTCCCTCCTGCTGAATTCGCTTTATCAAAGACCAAATGCGCCGTCTGATACTCGGATCCAGCCCCACTGTGGGCTCATCCATAAACAGAATGCCGGGGGAGTGCATTAATGCGCGAGCCACCATCACGCGCCTTTTGAGGCCGCCGGACAGATGCTTGACGGGGCTCTCTTTGCGCTCCTTGATCTCCACATAATCAAGCAGTTCGTCAATGCGCCGGGACCTTTCGCGGGCCGGCATATGAAACAATCGGCCATGGATGTCCATGTTTTCGTAGACGGTCAGCTCGTGATCCAGGTTAATCGTTTGCGGAACCAGCCCGCATTGTCTTTTCACCTTGAGTGCGTCGCGTTCGATGTGATAGCCGTGCAGATAGGCGTCTCCGGAGGTGGGCCGGGACAACCCGGTGAGTATTCTGATCGTCGTGGTCTTGCCGGAGCCGTTGGGTCCGAGATAGGCGAACAGCTCACCCGCAGCCACCTCGAGATTGATCCCCTTCAGGGCATGTACGGTTCTGTAATGCTTGGTCAAATTATCAATTCGAATCATTGGATTCAACGGCATAAAGACTTCATTGACAACTCATGTTTTTTCGAATATCCCCGACACAACAACTACAGCCTTGGCTGAAGTCGATCAAAGTCCGCTGTCATGCGGTATTTAGGGTAGTCGAACAAGTAACGTTGATGAGCTATCGAGCCTGTGCACTTTGGCTTCAAGGGTGCCTTGATGTCAAGTGATTTCCCGGAGGATCGACGGAGTAGGATGTGTCAAGCATGTTGCCAACCATCCACGACTATTCCTGAGCAATTCTCATTTTGGATGCTAATCCTTTCCCGTAGGGTGGGTGGAGGCGCGTCTTTTTGCGCCGCAACCCACCGCGCGCGCTAAAGCTTCGTTTGCGGTGGGTTACGCTATCGCTTCACCCACCCTACGGCAAGTGCGACCTCCAAAATGAGAATTGCTGACTTTTCCTGCGCTTAATTTGCATGATCAATGATGGTCATTCCGAGCAAAAGCAGTTATAAATGAATTTAATTTGGGGCCTGGCTTTTTCTCGATGAAGCTTGAGAGAATGAACGAGAGCCGGACTGCTTTTTTTTTGGCGCTTTCGGGGCTTGGGCTGGTAGCCGGGGTGGCGGTATTGAGGGGCTTTTCCGATGCCCGGCCGGTGATTGGGCTTGGATCAGGATAGAGGGAAGGGTAATGGTTTACGATGTAGGGATCGATGTCGGTTCAGTGAGCATCAACTGCGTAGTGATCGATGAAACCGGGAAGGTGGTCTTCGAGACACCGTACCTTCGCCATTTCGGGCTGGTCTATGAGGAAACCCATGAGCTGTTGAAAGGCGTTCTGGATTCCAAATTCGGCCGGCAGCCTCACCGGATCCGCTCCATTTCTTTCACCGGAGTGCATGGCCAGAGCGTGGCCGACATTCTATCCGCACCATGGGAAGTCGAAACCATCGCTCAGGTCCTTGGCGTAACTGAGGTCGTTCCGGGAGTGCGCACCATCATCAGCATAGGCGGCCAGGATGCGGCCCTGTTTCAGCTGGCCCACGAGGGCGACCAGTGGCATCTGGAGGCCTTCAACATGAACGGGCCGTGCGCTTCGGGCACCGGGTCTTTTATCGACCAGCAGGCGGAACGGCTTGCCCTTTCCATGTACGGCAGCGCATTCAATATTGACCGGGAGAAAGAGCAGCAGACCCTGGATGATTTTATCGCTCTCGGATTGAAGAGCACCTATCCGGCGCCGGTCGCCTGCCGCTGCACGGTTTTCACCAAATCCGACATGATCCATCTGCAGAACAAAGGGGAGACGCTGCCCAATATCATAGCCGGACTTCATCACGGCAACGCAGCCAACTACATGAGCACTATCGTCGCCAACCGGGAGCTTGCGGATCCAATCGTGTTCATAGGCGGCATGGCCTCCAATTGTCTGCAGGTCAAAGCGTTTCGGAACTACTTCCCGAAAATCCAGGTTCCTCCCTTTCATACTTCTTTGGGCGCATTCGGGGCCGCCTTGCAGGCTCAGAAGCAAGGTTGGACCAATGAGCTGGACCTGTCACGGCTTGGTGACGGTCACACCCGCTCCCGCTACGAATTTCCCAAAGCGGAACGGCTGATTCTCAAGCTGACCCGTTTTGATCCCGACAACTCCCTTTCCCCCTGGGCAGCGCGCCGAAAGGATTCTGTCAAGGCCTATCTGGGAGTCGATATCGGATCGACCACCACCAAATACGCCCTGATTGATGATGAGGGTGAAATTCTCAATAAGTGCTACGTACCCACCCAGGGAAAGCCGATCGAAGTCGCTCAGAAACTGATCCGCAATCTGTGTGAAGAAGTCGGAGCTAACGTCCGGCTGATGGCCATTGCCACAACCGGTTCCGGCCGAAACGTGGTGGGCGATTTCATGACGGCGGATCTGGTGATCGATGAAATCACCGCTCATGCAAAAGGCGCGGTTGCCATCGATCCCGAAATCGATACGATCTTTGAAATCGGCGGACAGGATTCCAAATATATTCGGATCGATAACACGCATCCCCTGGACTTTGACATGAATAAGGTCTGCGCGGCGGGCACCGGCAGTTTTCTGCATGAACTGGCAAACAAATTGAGGATCAACATTGTCGGGGAATTTCAGGATATTGCGCTTGCGGCCAAAACCCCTGTACACCTGGCCGAGCGCTGCACGGTGTTCATGGAATCGGATCTGGTGAGTTACGCGCAAAAAGGAGCAAAACGGGACGATCTGATCGCCGGGCTCTGCTACGCCATCGTCTACAATTATTTGAACCGGGTGGTGGAGAAACGCTACGTCGGGCAGCGTATCATGTTTCTGGGCGGGCCTTCCCTCAACCAGGGAATCGTCGCAGCTTTTGAAAGAGTGTTGGGCAAACCGATCCTGGTGCCCAAGCACCGGGAAGTTATGGGCGCCTACGGGGCTGCGCTGGCCGTGCGCGAGCTTTTTCAGCGAGGTGAAATTGCCCGACAGTCGAGGGATCTGCAAGGGCTGGCCGAGATGCAGGTCGAGCACACCGAGACCATTTGTAAAGCAGACAAGAAGTGTCACAACGAATGCAAGCTGAAGGTCTACAGTTTCGGCGGCCGCAAGAGCGTTTGGGGGGGAGACTGCGGCAGATATGAAATCAGCCGCTACGATGGCGCCCAGCAACCGAATTTCTTTCAGGAACGCCAGCAGTTGTTTCAGGAGGCACTGGAAGAAAAGGGCATTTCGACTCTGGAGCCGGCCAGGGCCGAAGAACGGTCCAGACCGACGGTGGGGGTGCCGCTGGCTCTGCATTCACTGGAATGGGGAATTCTTTGGGGACACCTGCTGGCGGAGCTCGACTTTTCCGTTCGCTTCAGCCCTCGAACCAACAACAAGCTGGTTTTGGGCGGCCTGGAGTGCATGACGGCGGAAACCTGCTTTCCGGTCAAAGTGTTCCATGGGCATGTGCGGCATTTGCTCGATCAATGCGATTACCTGTTTTTGCCCAACGTCATCGATATGCCCACTCCGACCCCGGACGAGACCGGCTTCTTCTGTCCGCTGGTGGAAAGCTCTCAGTATATGGTGCGAGCCGCTTTGAGAATAGCCGATGAACGGCTGATCCGGCCTACTTTGTATTTGAAGGAAAATCATCGCAGCATCGTCGATTCTCTCTACCGCGGTTTTCCGGAGCAACTGCGGCCGGATCGGGAGCACCTCGAAAAAGCCTTTGCAAGCGCATGGAACCGGCAGGCGGAGTTTCGCAACAAGCTCATCCGGCGCGGCCATGAGATCCTGCAGCAAACCCCGGTGACCGAGCCTCTGTGGATCATCACCGGCCGGCCCTATAACTTGTACGATGAACGGCAGAACCTGCAGCTGGGAAAACATCTGGCAAAGTTGGGCATCAAGGCTCTGCCCATGGATTACCTGGATCTGGATGATGAGGATCTGACCGACTTCCCGCGGATGTATTGGGGAATGGGCGCGAAGATTCTGCGTACGGCCAAGCGCATCGCTCGAACCCCCAACTGGTACGGCCTGCATCTGACCAATTTCAGTTGCGGAGCCGACTCGTTCATCGAACACTTTTACCGCCATATATTGGGCCACAAGCCGTCGCTCATCCTGGAACTGGATGAGCACAGCGCCGTTGCCGGCGTTTTGACGCGCATCGAAGCTTATAAAAATGTGGTCGGCAACCTCCAGGAAAGGTACCTTGCAAACTTCGACTGCACTCTGGAGGCGATGGGATAGTGAAAGAGAATAGCGCAATGGCGATGTCAACCGGTCAACCCACCTTCGATCGATTTGTCACCAGTGTAAAACAATTTGATATTTCAGGTAAAACTCTTTTGCTCCCGGATATGGCTCCGTTTGCGGTACGACTTCTGGCGGCATGCTTTCGAGCTATCGGCGTGCCGGCCGTCGTCATGGAGACCTACAAGGGTTTGTCGCTCGGCAAGGAATTCACCTCCGGCAAGGAGTGTTTCCCCTGCCAGGTGACCCTCGGCGACATCCTCTACCATTTGCAGAAAGAAAAAAGCCGCCTTGGTCCGGCTTTCTCTCCTGACAAATACGTCTATTTCCTCCCCGAAGCCGACGGCCCCTGCCGGTTCGGTATGTACAACAAGATGCAGCGGCTCATCCTGGACCGATTCGACGGCTTCAAAGAGGTACCCATCGTTTACATCTCAACTCGGAATGCCTACGCCACGGAAAGCATCATGCCGCCGGAGCGCTCGCCCATCTTTCGCCGCCTGAGCTTCGTGGCCATGATCATTGCCGATGTACTGGACCGCGTCGTGTGGAGGGTGCGTCCTTACGAGCTGCGCCGGGGCATGACCGATGCCTTCATGCAGGAAGCACTCAATGCAATGATCGAAACCATCGAGGCGACCGGCGCCGGCCTCGATTTCAACCGACTGTACCGACTGCTGGAAAATATCGTACTGACCGCACGCACCTTTATCGACCCCTATCAACCGAGACGACCCCGTATCGGCATAATCGGAGAAATCTATCTGCGCCATCATCCCGACTCGAACCAGGATCTCATTCGGCAGATCGAACAGTTCGGCGGCGAGGTGGTGGACGCCTCCTGCGGAGAATGGATCAATTTCGTAGCCTTCGAACGGGCCAGAAAGCTTCGCCGGCGCTGGATGACCCAATGGCGGCAAGGCAACTTCGATGCCTTGCGGGGCCTCACACGCCGTCTGATCGGGCACGAGATTGAAAAGCTCTATCAGAAGTGGCGCCAGGATCAAGTTTATCGAACCGCTTTACAGCATTTAGACATTCAACCCGACCACAGCATTGACGCTGTGGAGCGCAGACTGGAGCGAGATCGACTATTTTCGTTTCATATCGGCACAGAGGCGGCCTTAAGCATCGGCGGTGCTCTGGAATATGCTCACCACGGTTTCGACGGAGTTGTGAACGTATTTCCTTTCACCTGCATGCCCAGCACCATTTGTTCGGCAATTTTGAAGCCCTTGCTGCACGATATGAAGATCCCTTACATCGATACGGCTTACGATGGAGCCATTCAGCCCAATCGGGAAGCGGCTCTGCGCACCTTCATGTATCAGGCGAAACAGCACCTCGAGGCCGGTCGCGCGCGAAAAAGAAGCAGGATTAAAATGAAATGACGCAAAACATGCTCATCAACGCCGTTCACCCCGAAGAATTCCGGGTGGCTCTGGTGGAAGGCCAGTCCCTGGAAGGCTTCTTTATCGAGACGGCAAGCAGAGGTAAATTCGTCGGCAACATCTACAAGGGCATCATCGCCCACGTTCAGCCCAGCCTGCAGGCATCTTTCGTAAACTACGGCACGGACAAGAACGGCTTCCTCCCCTTTCCCGAAATCCACCCGGAATACCATCAGAAAGAAACGACCGAATCGGCGAGAATTCAGGATGTGATTTCTCCGGGACAGGAAGTCCTGGTGCAGGTGGTAAAGGAAGAGATCGGCAATAAGGGCGCTCTTTTAACCACCTACATTTCTTTGGCGGGTCGCGATGTGGTGCTGATGCCGGGACAGTCGCAGCGCGGGGTTTCCCGAAAGATCGAAGACGACGCTCAGCGGGAGCGGCTGAAACAGCTTGCCAACGACCTGACCATACCCGACGAGCTCGGCATCATCATCCGTACGGTGGCGGAAAACCGAACCAAACGCGAAATCGTCAAAGACCTCAACCATATGGTGAGGGTTTGGGAGGAAATCAAGAAGCGCGTCCAGGAAACCGCCGCACCCGGCCTGATTTACAAAGAACAGGACCTGGCCATCCGGGTGGTGCGGGATTTTTTCAACGCAGACATCAAGACCATACTCATCGACGACAAGGACGTCCATCGCCGGGTCAAGGAGTTTCTCCGCATCATCAGTCCCAAGCAGCAGCACAGCGTCAAGTTTTATAAGGGCGACGGACCCATTTTTGTCAAATACAATCTGGAAGATCAGATCGAGCAGATTTTTCAACGAAAAGTGAGCCTGAAATCGGGTGGCTACTTGATCATCGATCAAACGGAAGCGCTGGTCGCCATCGATGTCAATTCAGGCAAAAGCGGCAGCAACGTCGCTCTTGAGGAGACGGTCTACAAGGTCAACATGGAAGCCGCCACCGAAATCCCTCGTCAGCTTCGGCTGCGCGACCTGGGCGGATTGATCGTGATCGACTTCATCGATATGCGCGACCGGCGCCACATTCGCGATGTGGAGCGCAAGTTGAAGGATGAAACTAAGAAGGACAAGGCCAAAATCACCATCGGAAGAATATCGCGCTTCGGCCTGCTGGAGCTCTCGCGCCAGTATCTGGGGCTCAACATCCAGCGAGGTTCTTATAAAGAGTGCTCCACCTGCCAGGGGACCGGGCTGGTTCGTTCACCCGAAGCCACGGCCCTCTGTTACCTGAGGAAAATCTGGCTCACTCTGGTACAGAAAAACCCCGCCGGCGTGAAAGCCACCGTATCCCTGGATGTGGCCAACTACCTGCTCAACCAAAAACGGATCGATCTCTCCAGACTGGAAGAACGCTACGACGTCAATATCAGCATCGAAGGCTCCTCGCACCTTATGCCTCATGAAGGAAACCTGGAATTCACCGCCCGGGAGAGCCCTCCGCAAACGTAAATTGCCCGCACACTTTTCTAAATACAATCATTCGGACCCGCTCCTTTTTGTGATCCCCTTATGGGGCGGCGCACTTTGCCGGGTCGCGGGCGATCGTCAAGGCGACCTTATGGTAACGAATGAATCGGTATGGCAAGTGAAAAGATCACAGTCTCTACTCCGTCGGTTGGTTAAAGAACCGGCTAGGCCTGCCCTTTACCCACGATTTGTGCTGGGGAGTACCCCCCTCGTTCCCAAACTCTGTTTGGGAACGCACTTGGGCGGCAAGAAACGGAGTTTCCCGGTAACTTACGTGCCCAAACAGAGTTTGGGCACGAGGAGTGGAGTGGAACCAGGGCACGATGGAGGGACAGAGTTTGGGGCATGCGGGGTCACTGGCTTCTAGCACCGGCCCCTCCAAAGAGATGTGGGTAAAGGGCAGGGCTAGGCCGGGGGCGATACTCCGATTGCACCCTTTCCTTTTTCCTTAACATGAAACATGGCCTGGTCGGCGAGCGCGAGGAGGCCGGTCAGATCCGATGCATCTTCCGGATAAGCGGCAATACCGAAGCTGGCACCAAGACTGACGGTATGTCCCTGACTTGACAGATACATAGTCTCTTTCATCCTCGCTCTGATCTCCTCGGCTTTTCGGCGTGCCTGGCTCTTGTCAAACCCCGGCAAAACCACCACAAACTCATCGCCTCCGTAGGCGACGCCGAAAGCGGGCTCATCGAGGCACTCCTGGATGGTTCCGGCAACTTCTTTCAGCGCCTGGCTCCCATTCAGATGACCATAGGTGTCGACAACGCGCTTAAAATTGTCCATATCCATGAAGACCAGTGAAAACGAAAGGTTGCCGACCTCGCTTTCGACGATCAAATCCTCCAGAGCCCGATAAAGGTGGCGGGTGTTGTAAAGACCGGTCAGACTGTCATGGATGGCCATATGATGAAACATTTCTTTGCTGCGTCGGAGCTCGTCTTCAGCCAGCTTTCGTGCGGTGTTGTCCACCGCGATTCCCTCCAGGATCGGCTCGTCATTCTCTCTTTCCAGGTAGCGCACGTTGGCCAGTATCCAGACGGTGCTTCCGTCTTTTCGTCGCATCTTGAGCTCGTAATCGCTGAGCACCCCTTTTTGCCTTACAGCCTCGACCATTCGCTCGAGATCGTTGGGGTTGTCGTACAACATGGCAATCGATTCCTCCGATTGCAGCTCGTGGGGGGAAGCATAGCCCAACATACGCGCATAAGCAGGGTTCACACGGACCGCCTTTCCCGATAAGGTGACTTGAAACATTCCTTGAACAGCGTTTTCGTACATTCCCCGATAGCGCATCTCCGAGACGAGCAATTCTTTCTGCAGAGCCATCTGTTCTGTCAAATCGGTTACAAATGCGACATGGCCAAGGAAGTCTCCGCCGGCATCCCGCAGGGTATTGCCGTGAATCAAAACGGGAATCTGCCGCCCGTCTTTAGCCTCGAAGATGCCTTCGATTTTCCGGTAGTCCTGAGCCAGCAGGGTTTCTTTATTGCTCTGCAAGAACTCTCTGTATCCGGCGGAAGCAAGATCTAAAAGGGTTCTGTCGAGGAGCTCTTCGCGGGTGTAGCCGACCATTTTGCAGTAGGCTTCATTCGTGTTCCTGATGTGAAGATTTTCGTCCACCATCACAAATCCTTCCGCCGCGGCTTCTACAATGCGTCGATACCGCTCCTCAATTATTCTCAAGGCCTGTTCTTTTTCCCGCAGCTCGTGATGAGTCGCGTCCACCTCCTGCACAATTTTACGATAAAGGGAGGCATTCAGTTCCTTGACGGTTTCGAGGCGCTGCCGATACCGCTCCGAACGGGCCAAGCTCTTTCTGAGAAACTCATTTTGGCGCCGCACTTCCCCGTCACCGCATACTTCGAGCTCTCGCCCATCACCCTCTGCAAACACCGTCGCTTCGCTTATGGAGTCATCGGCCGTTGGTTCGGCAGTTCCGTAGCGCGTTTCGCCAACGAGCAGGGTGAGCAGGGAAGCATTGTGGAAGAAGCTCCCGCACCCGGAGGCCAGCGGGCCGATTTCGCCAAAGCCATAGAAGCCGATTATCGGGGTCCTTGAAGGCAAGACACTCTTTATGATATCCAGCTCCTCGCCGATCCTGGTTCCCAAAGCTTCCTTGCGCGAGGAGCAGGAAAATGACACGGCAAATCTCGGTATGAAATCGGGCTCAAGAGGAACCAGAGACTGTATTGATTTTCGGGTATCTTTGATTATGAAGCTCCGCGCACCTTCAGTAATTTGAACCACGCTACCCTCCGGAATGGCCTCCGAGAAAGTGATGCTGCCTTCGTGCGAATCATAGAGAATCGGTTGCCGCAAATAGAAGGTACTCCCTTGCTTCTCGAACACAGCCAGAGGAAACGCAGAGGCCGGAGCCGAATGCACGCCGAGGTAATGACGATAAAAGTCTAAAGCGCTCAGATCGCCGATTCTCCCGACTTTACGATCTTCTGCCTGGGTGACCCGTGCCGGCTTGCCGACCGGTTTCCAACTATGAGCGATGTTAAAGGCATGCCGCACGGGACCGGCGAAAAGGAGCAACGGAATAGCATCTTGCAGGATTTCATCGTTGAAAAACTGCATGATAGGGCGGCCAAGGCCCTCCTGGCGTGCAGCACAGCCCCCGAAAATCGGGCAATCAGGGCCCATTGTGCTATTAAGGCTGCTGATAACCGAAGCCGCCGACTTGCCGAAAATGTCCGGCAAGGTCAGACATAGACTCGCCGGTCCAGAAAGCTTTTGCCGAGCCTGATTAACTGCAGACCGGACCGCCGCCTCAGGATTGTTGGAGAGCCTCCGTCCCACTCCCGATTTGACTTCCACGCTGTCCGAGTGAATCAACAACAGGGCAATGGAATCTTCGCTGAACCCACACCCGGATGAGAGCTCGCCTGCCGTCGTGCATCCAATCAAATCGATGCCTGGAAAGTTGAGGTTGACGGCATGCAACATTTCATAAGGATCAAACTCGCTGCTGCAGAAGATTATTCCGGATTGCGGCAAATGGCCTTTGAGCTGTTCCTGGCACTG
>ENA-OSEO01005612-OSEO01005612.1-sediment-metagenome-genome-assembly--contig:-NODE-5612-length-11915-cov-9.146055_pt1 | contig 11915 bp, 12 predicted proteins | sample MGYA00237883_ERZ534232 | MGnify/ENA metagenome assembly ERZ534232
TGGGCCCCGACAGGAACCTCGGTTCCGGCCGGAGAAGGAGGCAGGGCTTCGCGGGCCCGATAATACCTTTTGACCGCGTCGGTAATGACGGCCAATCGCTTGACCGTGTCCGCCTCCAAAGAGATATTCTTGATTTTGGCCGTAAAGGTGACCGCGGAAATGGCGACCACGGCCAGACCGGCGAAGATGAGCACTATTAATAAAAGACTGAACCCCTTCTCTTTAGGCAGCGGAATTTTCCTGGGCATGGATATATTCACTCCGGGAAGCATCGGCTTCTTGGAAAAAACCGTTCATTGGGGAGACCAGGTAAACCCACAGGGGTCCGGAGTCCCTGATGGGTTTCAGATCGGAAGTTCAAGACCGTTTTGGCTGTGTAATTTATGATGACTACGTCCTCTAGGGAATGATGTCGTCGGCCGTGTCGGCGGTCCCGTCCGGCCCCATGGAAAAAAACTTGTGGTAACGCGGATCGGAAGCCGGATAATTGTTGGTGCAGCCCGGATTGGAGGCCTGGTCGCAGCCCCACTGGTAGGCGTTGCCCCAGGGGTCGAACATGAAGTTAGTGCCCAGGGAGTAAATGTCCACCACAGCCCCTAAGGCGTCGGCCTGCACTCCGGCCACGGTGTAACTGGTGCAGTCGTAATTCTGGCCGGCCACATTATCCTCGATCTCATCCAAGGTGGCTGTCCCGCAATTGGGGTCATTGGTCAGCGAAGTGGGCGGGCACCCGGTCCCGCCGGCTTTGGGCTCAGCGGCCACGCAGCCGGTTTCATCTATACCTCCGGCTCCGTTGTTGTCCACACCCTCATAGACCGCGTCCAGGGCCTTGACTTTATCCTGAAGCACCTTGAGCTGATCCAAGGCTATCTCCACGGCTTCCTGGGAGACATCTATAGGCACGACAATATCATCTCCGGCGGTGTTGACGGTATAGGGCGGGCCGGACACGGTGGATTCGGCCGTCTGGTTGGGCCCGTTGCTAATGATGACCCCGGCGGCCGGTTTACCGTTGACGGTGTATGCGTTGATGTCGGGGATGGTCAAGGAAGAACCCGGCGGCGTGACGGTGATCGAGACGGTCTGGCGATAGTAGCGCAGAGGGGCGCCCCAGGCGTCATAGCGGTATTTCTGTTCCATATTGAAACCGGTCGAACCGACCGGAACCTCGGTCCCGGCTCCGCCCCCGGCCGGAAGGCTTTCCGAATTCCGGTAAAAAGCTTTGGCCTTAGCCGCAATCTCACCCATCCGCCGTTCGGTGTCGCCCACCTTGGCCGCGTTCTGCACCGAACCGGACAAGGCCACGGCGAAGACGGCGATGATCCCCATGATGCCCAAGGCCAGAAGGATTTCCAGGAGGGTGAATCCGTGGGGCCGATGTTTAAAAGTCTGGATCATGACTGAGCGCTCCTTTGCTGCGGTGAGAGATCGGCGATTATTTTAGCAATTAAGCCCGGTTATTTCAAGAAAAATCGGTGAGGCCCGGAATCGCCCCTTCCAACCTCGCTCGATCTCCTTCACGCCCTTCCTTCCATAAACATGATGCGTTAATTGATAAAAAATAACATGTTCTTTGCAGGTTGCTTTTTTCGGGGACAATACCCTTCCCCTCCGGATAGAAACACCCTTATCCCGGACAAAAGCAAAGTCGAATAGAGTAAATGGACTATTAATGATACCCCCTAAAAGCCCCGAGAAAAGATGGTGCCGGAGGTCGGACTCGAACCGACACGAGGGCGAACCTCGGGGGATTTTGAGTCCCCTGCGTCTACCAGTTTCACCACTCCGGCAACCTTTATTCATTATAGGCCAAAGGCCTTGTTTGTCAACATTGGAGTTAAGCGTTTTTATTCCACCCTAATATCTTAACTCTTGCTCTAAAGAGTGAAAAGGCAGAATCATCATCGATTCCGCCTCGATTCATAGTCCTTATTGAACCTAACTAATGGTTCTTTCGCCTCAAACCGACCAGGCCGAGCAGCCCGGAGCCGAGCAGCCAGACCGCGGCCGGGACCGGGACCGGCGCCGCGGCCGATTCATAAGCGAGATAAAGGTTGGTGAATTCAAAATCATCCAGATTGCCGCCTTTTTGACCGGCGGTAATCAACAGGGTGTTGCCGGTGGGATTGAGCCAATCCACGTCCCCCGAGAAAATTTGGCTGATCCAGCGGGTCGAAGTGGAACTGCTCAAATATCCCAGATCGACGCCGTTGAGATAGACATGGTCATAATAACCGGAGCCCGGGTCCGTCTGGTAATGATCGATATAAAGAGAAAAATTAGTCCCGTTTAAGGGCGGGGCCGGCAGGTCGAAATTAACCGAATAAGTCCCGCCGCTAGCCGGTTTTTGAATAAAACTGCTTAAATATTGATCGCCCAAGTGGACGACGTCCGAAACGTCTCCGGTTGAATCGTAATCATCCAGGAATGTGATCACCGCGGCCTGGGCTCCAGGGAGGTTCATTGTCCAGACGACAAAAAACACCCCCAGCACGATTAAGCCGACCTTCCAAATTTTCATTCCCTCGCCCCTTTTTAAGAAGGTTAAATTAGCGATCCGAGTAAGTCGCCGCTTTATTTAAAAACTCCCCCTTCTTCCGCACCCCTTTCCCAAAAACAGGTTTTGTTTACATTTTTCGGTCAACCAGCGTCTTGGTCTTACCTACGCTTTGACCAAAAACTCCAAGTTCGTTTCTCAGGCTTATAACAGCATACTTTCCCCCAAGACCACGGTCAATACGAAGCAAGTACCATTTTATGGCCCGGAAAAACTAGGATAAAGGTATTAGATTAGGGTGTTTCGTCTAGGACTTTCGGCTTACCCAGGTCCGAGTTTTATATCGGTGAAACCAGCCGCCCGGTCATTTGTGATAGGGGTGGCCGGCGATGAGGCGCAAGGCCCGGTAAACCTGCTCCAGCAGCACCAGCCGGGTCATTTCGTGGGTCAAAGTCAATCGGGACAGGCAAAGGCGCAAATCGGCCCGGACGGCCGCGGTTTCATCCAGGCCCAAAGGGCCGCCCAGCCCGAAGGAAATAGTTTTAACCCCGCGGTCCATCTGCTTTTTAAACCAGTCGGCCAATTCGAGCGAAGTCATTTCCCGGCCGTCCGGGTCCAGGTGGACCAAGAGTTCCTCGTCCTTGACCGCGGCGACGAGACGCCGGGCGTCTTCGGATCGGACCTCATCGACCCGGTCATCCCTGGCCTTGGCCCCTTTGACCACAATGATTTCCGCCGGGGCGTACTTACGGATTCTTTTTAGGTAATCCCTGACTCCTTCAGCCAGATAAGCCGATTTGGTCCGGCCGATGAAAATAAATCTAATTTTCATGGCCGGGTGCTCCATAAAACCGAGCCCAGGCGTTTCGGGCCGCAGCCAGACCTTCGGGATTGCCCAGATCAAAACCTTGTCCTTCCAAAAGCACAGCCCACAGGCGGCCTTGGCGGACCAGCTCCAGGACGATGTCGGTGTCGTCCAATTCGCCTTCCAGATTAGGTTTCAAGTGACGAGCTATTTCGACCCAATCAGGCGTATAGATAGTCCCCTGAAAGCCTTTGTAAAACGGCTCCGGACTCTTAACCGCTAAATGGCCAAGCCCCTTGGGCGATAACGACTTGACCCGGACCGGCCTGACGGGCGAAACCGGGGCTTCCAGGTCCACGCGGCCCACATTGCCGAAAAGCCGGGCCTTTTCACCTTCCAGCCGGATCAGGCCGGTGGTCGGTTGGTTGACCTGCCCGAAGCCGGCCAGCATCTGGGCCAGGGCCGGTTTTCCCCCTAACAGCAAGTTGTCCGGCATGATCACGGCCAAGGGATCTTCTCCGGCGAAATCGGCGGCCAAAAGCATGGCTTCAGCCACACCCCGGGGCGGGTTCTGGTCTATGAAGACCAGACGAGCCGGTCCGGCCGGATGGCCGGATGACAGTCGCTGCAATCGCTCCCGGATTTCTTCCTTGCCCGGCCGGATGACCAGGCCGACCTCCTTGACCCCGGAATCCAGGACCATGGCCAGGCAGTGCTCGATCATGGACCAAGGGCCGACCGGGAGGAGTTCCTTGGGCCGGCCGCCGCTGAGATGGGCCAGGCGCTTGCCCCGCCCGGCCGCCGGTATGAGCGCCTTGACCTTCATCGATCCCTGTTAACCGCTTTAGTCCACCAACACCAGACCGGCCAGAATGCCTTGGGGCACATCGCCCGGACCCAGGCCGCAGCCGATGGGATAGACCTCCCAGCCCATATCAGCTATCATCCGGTAAACGTCGATGCCGACTGCTTCCATGGACGAACGGGCCCGCAGCGAAAAACGGCAGGGGCCGCCTTCCAGGACTCGACAGGTCTCTTCCTTGGCGCAGTAAGAATGACGGCAGGAGCCCGCCCCGAAGCCGACCGCGAGATAATGGCCGTCATAAAAGGCCGAAGATTCTATTTTGTTAACAATATTAGAGATTTTTAGGTAACTGGCTATTCGCTCCTGAGCCGTGGCCTTGTTGCGGGCGATGACTTCAGAGGGAACGTCCTTGGTAAAGAAGACCGCCCAATGGAATCGTCCGAGAACCTCCCTCAATTCGGCGGGTTTGAGGGCATGGGGCGGACAATGGGCCCCGGTTCCGTAACCGGGGCATCTGGGCAGGCGGCACTTCAACACCACCCTCTCATCCACGGGAATATCGACGGCTTTGATGACGGCCGCCCGGTCGGCTCCGAGTTCGAGGGCTTGGCCGCGATATTTTTCCAAATCGGTCTGGAGCCGCTCCTCAATGCTTTTCAGGTCGATTTTCCGAACAAACTTCGTCATCAGGCCTCCTTGACCTTACAATATAGAAAAAGTCGGTCCTATCAGAATAATCCATCCAGCTCCTTTTTGACTTGGACCGCCTCTTCTACGATGGATTTGACGATCTCGGCCGCGCTGGGCTCATCTTTGATCCGGCCGACCACTTGGCCGCAGTAGAACAATCCTTGGTCGAAAGTGCCCTCCAGCCAGCCTTTTAAAGTAATTTTGCCGCTGATGACCGGGGCCAACTGTTCCAGGGTGCTCCCGGCCTTCTCCATTTCCAGGACCTTTTCCGCCCAAGGGTTGCGCATCACCCGTCCGGGATTTCTGATGGACTCCATGACGAACAAGGTGTCGGTTTCCCGGGCTTCGATCATTCGGCGTTTGATGTCCGGGTGAACAATACATTCCTTGGCCGTCATGAACCGGGTGCCCATGAGCACGCCGTCCGCGCCCAGGGCCAGGGCGGCGACCAGGGAGCGGCCGTCGCAGAAACCGCCGCCGGCGATCAAGGGCACGGCGACCTGGTCCACGGCCTGGGGGATGAGAACCAGGGACCCGACTTTTTCCATGCCCGGATGCCCGCCGGCCTCGGTGCCCACGATGGCCACCGCGTCCACGCCCATACGGCTCATCTTGGCCGCATCCCGGACCCGGGCGCATTTATGAATATGGATCAGACCCGCATCGACAATCTGCTGTCTGTACGGCTCGGGGTTGCCGCCGGCCGTCTCGATAATTTTGACTCCCTCATCAATGGCGACCTTGATCATATCCAAGATGTCTTGAGCCCTTAACGTCGGAAACAAGGAAATGTTGACCCCGAATACCCGGTCGGTCAGTTCCCTGGTCTTCCTGATTTCAGCGATCAGTTCGTCCCGTTTTTCAAAATTGGCCGCGGCCAGGCAGGCGAAAGCCCCGGCGTTGGCCACCGCCGCGACCAACTCGGCCCGGGAAAGCCACATCATGGTTCCGCATTGAATAGGGTAGTCGACGCCCAGCAGTTCCGTCATTCTGGTCTTCAACATTTTTGCTCCTTTCTGGTGCAATAGAAGGTGAGATAGAAAAAACTGCCGTTTACTAAGCGACTATCTCTTCGATGATTTGGCGCACGCTTTTTACTTCTCTGATCATACCCGCAATCTGCCCGGCGGAGACAGGGAAAACTTCCAGCTTGCCCTCGATCCAGGCCGCTTCGACATTTTTAGGCGTGAAGTCGGCGAAACTCACTTTGGCCTCGCCAGCCAGCACTTGCTCCACCAAAGGGGTGCGCAGGGCCCGCACTTGTATTCTCCCCAGGTTGACCAAGCGGGTATTGGCGTCATCAGCCTCGCAGATGGCTTTTTTGTAATTCTCGTGGGCGATGCATTCCTTGGAGGTGATCAGGCAAGTGCCCAACTGAACGCCTTTGGCCCCCAGGGCGAAAGCCGCCCGATAACCACGCGCGTCGGCGATGCCGCCCGCGGCTACCACCGGCACATCGACGGCGTCGACGACCAGGGGCACCAAAACCATGGTCGAAGGACCATTGAAGCCCTGCATGCCGCCTGATTCCGATCCTTCGGCGATGATGGCGTCGACCCCCAAGTCCGCGGCTTTTTTGGCGCTGTCCACGGTCGGGGCCACATTGAGCACCTTGACTCCTTGCGCCTTGAAAAATTTGATCAACTCCTTGGGATTCCCGGCCGACACGGTCACAGCCGGGACGCCGCTGTCGACCAGGATTTGGGCGAATTCAATTGATTTGGGATTCATGGCCACTAGGTTGGCCCCGAACGGTTTGTCGGTCAGGCTTTTGACCCGGTCGATCTGGGCCTTGAGCTTGGCCGCGTCACTGGTGATGTACGCGGCCAGCAGGCCGAAACCCCCGGCCTCGGAGACCGCGGCCACCAGCTCCGGATTGGTCACTCCGCCCAGCGGGCCTTGGATAATCGGATACCGACAACCCAGCATTTCAGCTATGTCTTTCATGTTTTTTCCTCCTCACTCTTGATTGTTTGGTTTGCCTTATAAAAATTCGATACGAAGCCTGGACACATCCAGAAAAAGTTGCCGGTTTTGGCCGGATGTCATCCTTATCTTTTGGTTTGCAGGTTCAGGATTAGGAGTATATACACCTAATTTTTGAAGAGTCAACCTTTTTTATTTCTTTGACTCCCCTTGCCTTTCGCTATATTACTTATAATTAAGCGGTCATGAAAACGAAACTAACAAAATCTCTTTTTTCTAACCGGGATAAAATTTTTTCACCGCCGGGGAAAATCAAAGTCCCAGAATTCTTCTGGGCCGACGACCGGGAGTGGCAGGAGGCCCAGGACACCCTGGCCTACCTTTTCGTCAGATATGATTCCGCTTGGGAACGGGTCCGCCAATTGGCCCGCCAAGCCCGGGACAATCTCGGGCCGCTCTTTGCTCTTTTCGATGAATTCACGGCCCGGGTTTGTCCTGACTGCCGAACCGTCTGCTGCCGCGAGGCCAGGGTGGCCTTCGATTTCAAGGACCTTCTGTTCCTCCACGCCCTCAGCCTGACGCCGCCGCCCCATCAGCTCCGTCGCCACGACCGGGAGCCCTGCCGTTATCTCTGTCCTGAAGGTTGCCGCCTGCCCAGAATCCTCCGGCCTTTTATCTGCACCTGGTTCTATTGCGCCCCTATGCTCGAACTTTTCCGGCAACAGCCGGCTAGGGTTCAGCGCGACCTCAGCTTCCGAATGGCCCTGGTCCAGAGAAACAGGGTCTTGCTGGAAGATGAGTTCATTTGGGTGGTGACAGCCGGCCCTACCTGACCTTTATGTCCGGGAATCAATTTTTTCCAGAATAAATCTTGACTGATGTGTCATAATAATAATTTACATATTGATTCTGCATGACAGGATCGGCTGAACCAGTAGTACCGGGCTGGGCCTGGACAGCTTAAAACCAGATGAAAATCTTATGGGATTGAGTAGATGAGTATCATCACCAAAAAACTTGAACTGTTGGATCAAATCTACAGCGTCTTCGACCAATGGCTGGCCGCCGAATATGAAACCGCCTGCCGCCAAGGCTGCGCGGCCTGCTGCACCGGTCATGTCAGCGCAACGGCGGTCGAGGCCTACCGCGTTCTTCAAACCGTGAAAAACCTGGACCGCCATCACCTGTTTGACCGCCTGGCCGAAACGGCTCAGTCTGACCTGTTCCGGCCCCGTCTGAGTCCGAATGCCTTGGCCCTGGCCTGTCTGACCCGACAGGAACCGCCGGAGGAAGAACCGCCCGAGGACCAGACCGCCTGTCCTTTCTTAGAAGACGCCCTTTGTCTGGTTTATGAGGACCGGCCTTTCGGCTGTCGGGCCATGATTTCCTTTCGGACCTGCCGGCCGGGCGGACTGGCTGAAGCCCCGTCCGAAGTGGTCGTGGTGGCGGCCGTCTGTCAACAGATTATCGAACACTTGGACCTGGGCGGGGCCTTCGGCAATCTGACCGACCTGGTCCTGGCCTTAGATGATCAGAACCGTTTATTTGAATACACCGAAGGCCAAGGCCTTATCCTGCCCGGACTGGCTCCGACCAGGCCGGTGCCCGGCTTCCTGGTGCATCCGGACCAGGAGGCAGCGGTCCAAAATTTCTTGGAAAAACTCTTCCAAATCGATACCGGTGGGCGGACCTTCAGGGAAAAAATGTCCGCTTTCCGGAACTCTCCCTTCTAAATTTTTAAGGAGGTCGGATCATGTTTAAAGGTAATCAAAAAGAGGTTCAACCCGAACCGATTCCCTACCCGGGCACCAAAGGGGTCTTCATCCAGTGGCTGGTGGCCCAGCCCCAGGGCGCGGTCAATTTCTACATGCGCCGGGTCATCATCGAGGAAGGCGGCCTGGTTCCGGAACACCAGCACCCGGAGGAACATGAGGTCTATATCTTGACCGGGCGCGGCCGGGTGACCGAGGAAGATTCAACCACCGAGATCGGGCCCGGCGATTTCCTGTTTATCCCCGGGGGCCGCAAGCACAAATTCACCAATACTGGCTCCGGCCAGTTGTCTTTCATCTGCTGCATCAACGCCGTCCAGAAGTAAACTCCCGTGGCCGCTTCCAATAATTCCATCTGGCCGTCCCGGACCGAGCTTTTAAAGAGAAACAGGCGACTTCAAAAGTTGATGTCCCAGAAGGGGATGGATGGAGCCCTTTTTTTCCAGAACGCCGATCTGCTCTACCTGTGCGGCACAACCCAGGCCGAGGCCGTGTTTGTGCCCCGCCGGGGGACCCCCTTGGTTCTGGCCCGCGCCATAGTCGACCGGGTCCGCACCGAGACCAATCTGCCCGACGTCGAACCCATGCCTTCTTGGAACGAACTGCGCCCCAGGCTGAAAGCTCAGGCCCGTGGCCGGCTCAAGACTTTGGGCCTAGAATTGGACGTCCTGCCTGTCGCCTTCTTCCGACACATCAGACAGACCGCCCTGGAGGGTCTGGACTTGGTCGACGTTTCCTCTTTGATCCGCCAGGTGCGCTCGATCAAGTCCGCCTTCGAAATCCGCCAAATGCAAGGAGCGGCCCATTTAATCGACCAGGTCTACCGGACCATTCCTTCCGTCCTGGCCGAAGGAGTGACCGAAATGGGCCTGGAAGGCCGCCTGACCGGACTGGCTCGGTCCTTGGGACATCAGGGGATTACCAGGATACGTGCTTTCAACCAGGAACTCTACTTCGGCCACACCTTAAGCGGAGCCAATTCCCTGGTCCGGGCTAAGTCCAATTCCCCGACCGGCGGCTGGGGCGTGGGGCCTGGCTTGGGCCAGGGAGCCGGGACCAAGACCATCGGCCCCAACGAACTGGTCAGCGTGGACATCGGTGGGGCCTATGGCGCTTATATAGTCGATCTGACCCGCCTTTTTTTCACCGGACCGATTCCTGATCCGGTCGAACGGGCCTATTCGCGTCTACTCACCCTTATGGAAGCCCTAATCGACTTCATAAGACCAGGCCGGACAGGCCAAGCCGTTTACCGAAAAGCCTTCGCCCTGGCCGAAAAAAACGGACTGGCCCAGGGCTTTATGGGCCTGGGGGAAAAACGCTGTCCTTTCGTCGGTCACGGTGTAGGTATCGAGATTGACGAATGGCCGATTCTATCGGCGAGAGACCATATCCAGCTGGCCGAAGGCATGACCTTGGCCATAGAACCCCGGGTCTTTCTCCCCGAATTCGGCGTAGTTGGTTTTGAAGATACCTTCCTCCTGACCGAAGACGGCCCCCGGCCCATTACCTTTTCGGACCGGCGGATCATCGAGGTATCAATGGCCTCCCGAGGGCCATTCTTCGGCCGGCCCGCCAGGGCCGACTCGGCTCGACGCGAAAAATAGCCCTTTGTTGAACTGATTTACCCTCCCCGTAAGCGTTCAATGAAAAACGGCCTGGCTTCCAGCCGGCGTGAAAATGATGGCAGTAACTATGCGTCATTTAACGGAAAGTTAATTATCGGCATGCCGTCGGGACCTGACCCGAAGCCTCACCCGTCACCCCTGCTTGCGCAGGGGTCCAGAAAAAACGCCGGGTTGGGTATTTCGGGCAAAAACAACCATCAAGCCCAGTTGACCCTGACTTTCCTTTTGCGATTGTGCCTTATGAGGCATCAAAGTTCTTGCAAAAAAATGTATCAACTTCCGCAGGCCAGGCTGAAAGAGACGGGAAGCACCCCCTTTCATTCAATGGTTAATGATCCGGCCTCAAATTTGTTGACATGCAAATAAAATGAAATTATTAATAAAAGTTTATGTGACCGGTCGTGAATCCGGCTGAGGGTGGAGTAGGAACGTGTCGAGCATCAAAGCCATAAGAGGGTTCAAGGACATCCTGCCCGATGAGGTCGGCTGGTGGCAAGAGGTCGAGCGCGCCGCCAGGAAGGTCTGCCGCCTTTTCGGCTTCCGGGAAATCCGTATTCCGGTCGTGGAGCGCACCGAGCTTTTCGCCCGCTCCATCGGCCAGGACACGGACATCGTGGAAAAGGAGATGTACACTTTCCCGGATCGGAACAACGAGTCTCTGACCCTCAGGCCCGAAGCTACGGCGGGCCTAGTCCGGTCCGTGATCGAAAACAACCTGGCCGCGGACGGCCGTCCCCTGAAGCTGTATTTCATCGGCCCCATGTTTCGGTACGAGCGGCCCCAAAAGGGCCGGCAAAGGCAGTTTCATCAATTTAATGTCGAGGTCTTCAACGTGGACTCGCCTTACATGGACGCGGAGATGATCGGACTGCTCTGGACTTTTTTGACCGAATTGGGACTCACAGACGTAACGATTCACATTAACAGTTTGGGCTGTCCGGTATGTCGGCCTCAGTTCAAACAAAAACTGCAAACTTTTCTCCAGGGGGTCAAGTCGGACTTATGCCCCGACTGCCGGCGACGTCTCGATACCAATCCCCTAAGGATTCTGGATTGTAAGGTCCCGACCTGTGTCTCTTTGTTGGAAGATCCGAATGTTCCTTGGCCGACGGATTCGATATGCCCGGATTGCCGAAGACACTTTGAGGTTGTTTTGAACAATTTGCCCCAAGCCGGAGTCGTTGATTTCATAACCGATCCGCGACTGGTCCGGGGTTTGGACTATTACACCCGGACCACTTTCGAGGCCCGCACCGGAGAATTGGGGTCCCAGAACGCCGTGGCCGGGGGCGGTCGTTACGACGGCCTGGTCAAATCTCTGGGCGGCCCCGACATTCCAGGCCTCGGTTTCGCCGTGGGCCTGGAGCGGCTGATTATGCTTTTAGCCGCCAAGGGAAAAACCGAAACCTCGGGACCGGACCTTTATCTCGCCGCTTGGGACGAACCCTCCATCCAGAAGGCTTTTGAACTGGTTCAGGAATTTCGCCGGGGCGGCTTCCAAGTGGAAACGGATTACACTCCGGGCAGTCTGAAGAGCCGGATGAAACGGGCTGATAAATTGGGCGCCAGGCGGGTCTTGATCCTTGGGCCGGAGGAACTGGCCGGAAAAACCGGCATTCTCAGGGACATGCTGACCAAGGCGCAGCAGGATTTTCCTTTATTGCCCGGGGTGGCGGATCGATTGGCCGGTCTATTAGGGAAAAAGGAGAACCAAGTTGATTGAGTCACTGGCGGGTCTGAAGAGGACCCATTATTGCGGGGAATTGACCGAGTCCGACCTGGGGCGGGAAGT
>ENA-OSEO01005613-OSEO01005613.1-sediment-metagenome-genome-assembly--contig:-NODE-5613-length-11913-cov-10.088712_pt1 | contig 11913 bp, 7 predicted proteins | sample MGYA00237883_ERZ534232 | MGnify/ENA metagenome assembly ERZ534232
TATAACCCAATGAGTGCGGGAGTTAAATTCAAACCTAAGATATTGGGCTTTGTATGTCACTGGTGAGCATACGGGGCTGCTGACCTGGCTGGAGTTTCCAGACTGCAATATACAACAGACGTCAGACTCATTCGCGTTATGTGTTCCGGCAGGGTCGACCCTGAATTCGTCTTCAGGGCCTTCGCCAACGGACAAGACGGCGTATTTATCGGCGGGTGCCGGCTGAATGAATGCAATTATGTGACGCATGGAAATTACCATGCACTCAACACGGCGCTCTTATGTAAGAGAATCATGGAATATATCGGGTTGAACCCGGAAAGGTTGAACATCCGGTTTATGTCTGCCGGCGACGGGATACTCTTCGCCGAACAAATGAATGACTTCGGCAAGAAGGTGAAGGCCTTAGGACCTCTGGGGGTAAGCGAGGGAATCGACAGGAATGAATTGAAATCCAGACTCAAGGACGTCGCAAGGCTAATCCCTTATATTAAGATAGCGAAAAGAGAGAAGCTGGGCTCTCGCCTCACCAATAAGGAAGACCATGATGGGCTTTTCACCGCCAATGAGGTGGAAAGCCTTTTCCGAGAGGTTCCTTCATACTACATCGATCCCGATAGATGCCAGGCATGTATGACGTGCTTCAGGAGATGCCCCGTGGAGGCGATCGACGGCGGAAAGAACCGGATCCATGTCATCGATCAGGACAGATGCATTAAGTGCGGCACCTGCCTGGAGGTCTGTCCTCCCAAGTTTGGTGCGGTGACGCGGATCGTCGGCGGTCCCGTGCCGCCGCCTATCCCTGAGGAGAAGCGGACGATCGCAAGAAAGAGCAAGAAAGAAGAGAGCACTTAACCCCTTTTTCACTCAAATTTACCCGAAAGGAGACCCCATGAACGAGACCGTCATTAAGATCAGGCTCATGAAGGCGGAAGATTTCGACGCCGTGGTTGGAATCGACGAGAAAATTCTGAAGGCCTCCCGACCGGAATATTATATAGTGAAGTTTGAAAAGCTTTTCAAAACCAGGGATTATCTCCCCGCTTCCCTTGTGGCGGAAAAAGAAGATGGGACATTGGTGGGGTTTGTCATGGGGGAGATTTATATGGGGGAATATGGTATTTTTCAGGAAGAGGCCAGACTGGATACCATCGGCGTGGATCCCGGGTTCCAGCATCAAGGTGTCGGCGAGCAGTTGATTCATGAGTTCATGGACCATCTGAGAAGCCTCGGCGTTCAGAAGGTCAACACCCTGGTGGACTGGAATAATTCCAGCCTGATCCGTTTTTTCAGCGCGAACCAATTCAGCCCGTCTACAACCATTAACCTGGAACGAAGCCTGTGATGTCGGCGAGCTGATACATCCTTCTTACAAATCTCTCCCCGTTAAGATTGGGCTGCACCCCTCCGCAGATATTTAACGGAGTCCAACTTGCATCTCAGTTACAGCCATACACCTCCCTACCTGGAGAATCCTCATCCACATCTCGACCATGAGAAAGGAGAAACCATATGAAGAGCGTAGCATTCAGGGTTAACGGAGAGATGCGCCGGTTCATAGTGGATCGGCATTACCGACTCCTGGATCTTCTGCGACATGATCTCCATCTGACAGGGGCCAAGCAATCCTGCGACCGGAAAGGTCAATGCGGGGCCTGTACGGTCATCGTGAACGGCAGAGCGGTTCGATCCTGTCTGACCCTGGCAGCAAGCCTGAATGGGGCTGATGTATGGACCGTGGAGGGTCTCGGCTCTCCGGAAAATCCCCATCCCATTCAGGAGGCCTTTTCCTTTGCAGGGGCCATCCAGTGCGGCTTTTGCACGCCCGGCATGATCATGGCTGCAAAGGCCCTCCTGGATCAAAACCCGAATCCATCCGTGGAGGAGATCAGGCATGCGCTCAGGGGAAATCTCTGCCGATGCACGGGTTATAAGAAGATCGTGGATGCCGTCCTCCTGGCCGGGAAATTCCTACGGGGCGAGACAACCCCGGAGGCGGTGAGGCCTCGCAAGGAGGATGGTATGATCGGGCCATCCATACCCCGACCCTCTGCTCTGCTCAAGGCGTGCGGAAAGGCAGAATTCACAGCGGACATCCATCTTAACGGGGCACTGGAATTGGCTGTGGTCAGGAGCCCGCATCAAAATGCATGCATTGTCCGGATTGATACCGCCGCAGCCTTAGCCATGCCTGGCGTCGTCGGTGTGATGACGGCATCGGATATAAGGGGGAGCAATCGGATCAAGGTGATCGTGGACGACATGCCGCTGTTATGCGAGACCCATGCCCCTGTCCTGGGAGCGCCCGTGGCTGTTGTGGCCGCGCAGACCCGGCAGCAGGCCGTAGATGCGGCAGCAGCGGTAGATGCCCATTACGAGGTGCTTCCGGCCGTGCGCACGCAAGCTCAGGCCGTCGCCGAAGGCGCACCGCAGGTCCATGAGGGGAGGCCCAACATCTGCTTCAGCCATCCCCAGGTTCGAGGCGATGCAGAGGCGGCCCTGGCGGGATCGGCCCATGTGGTGAAAGAGGTCTTTTCGACCCCAATGGTCCATCAGGCGCCCCTGGAACCGGAGGCGTCGTTAGCCTATTTGGAGGGAGAGGGCGAGGATGCCAAACTGGTGGTGATCGGGCGGGGGATCAACATCCACCATCATGTCAAGGTATTGCAGGATGCGATCGGATGGAAGAACATGCGATACGAGGAGGCTTTCAGCGGCGGGCAGTTCGGCATTAAACTCGACATTACGGCCGAAGGGATTGCAGCCGCGGCTGCTCTTCATTTCAAGCGTGCGGTTCGCTATATCTGCAGCCTGACAGAATCCATGCAGACGACGACCAAGCGTCATCCCTACGAGATCCGAACGCGCCTGGGAGCGGATGCCTCGGGGAGGCTGACCGGCCTGGACATGGATTTCACCGTCGAAAACGGCGCCTATACCTCATACGGCAATGTCATTGTCATGCGATCTCTTCATATGTTGAGCAATTCCTACTTCATCCCCCATGTTCGGGCCGTCGGCCGCCTGGTTTACACCAACAATGCCTGGGGGGGCGCGGCCAGGGGGGCCGGGGTTCCCCAGACCAACTATGCCCTGGAGTCGGCCATGGATCTCCTGGCCCGCAAGCTGGGAATTGACCCGCTTGAGTTGCGGTTGATGAACTCCCTTCAGCCTGGACAGCCCATGTCCACCGGTCAGGTGGTGGATGAATGGCCGTTTCCAGGGTGCCTGGAGGCGTTACGGCCCCACTATGTGCGGGCACTGAGAGATGCGGGTGCTCTCACAGGGGAGCGGCTCAAGCGCGGCGTGGGGATTGCGGGAGGCAGCTTTGGTCTGGGCAAGAGCGGGCCCAAGGACACATCCACGGTCTGGGTGGACTTGGATCCGGATGACGGTCTGACGATCTACGGATCCGTGGCGGACCCGGGCGAAGGGAACGACTCCATGCTGACCCAGATTGCAGGCCATCTGACAGGCATCCCCATGGAAAAGATCCGTCTGGTGACGCGTGACACGGACCAGACCCCTGATTGCGGATCCGCATCGGGGAGCAGGCAGACATACATGTCGGGCGGCGCGTTGGTGGACGGCCTTGAGAAGCTCAAGGCCGCCATGGAGGACTCTGGCGCACGAACCTACCGGGAACTGGTGGACGCCGGACAGCCCACCCGGTATACAGGCGTCAAGGTGCAGGATACCAAGATGCTTGATCCCATAAAGGGTCAGGGGGTCCCCTACGAGTCGCGGGTGCACGGCGTGCAGATGGCCGAGGTAGAGGTAGACACAGAAACCGGGGAGATTCGTCTGCTGAAGATGACCGCGGTGGTGGATGCCGGGACCATCATTAACCGCAACAACGTGGAGGGTCAGATGGAGGGGGGCATGGATATGGGCGTCGGTCTAGCCTTGCGGGAGGAGTATGTGCATGGCGTCACCACCGATTGGGCGACCTTTAAGTTCCCGACCATGAAAACATCCTTCGACATGGAGATCATCCTTTTGGAAACGCCCCGAAAGAGAGGTCCGCTGGGCGCGGTCGGCGTGGGTGAATTCGTCCTGCTGCCGACGCCGGCAGCCATCATGAACGCGGTGGAGCATGCCACCGGCGCGCGGGTCACCTATTTGCCGGCAACCCCAGAGCGGGTCCTGGAGGCGTTGAGACGAATGAAATAGGCAGCCTTTCATGGCGTTGAAACCATCAGACTGAAATACTCTACTTGCTTATTATGGCAAACTGCAAAGAAACCTGCTCTTTTCATTATGCCTTTAAGACCAAGCTGATGGAGATGACAAAAGCCATCAAAGTGGGGGATCCGTCCGAACGTGATCTCTACATGGGGACCGTGATCAACAAGAAGGCATATATGGATTACCAGAAATGGGTGGAGGCGGCCCGCGCCGACGCCACTGTATTGGCTGGAGGTCATATTCTTACTCAGGGGGAGTTCGCGAAGGGCTTTTCTGTTGAGCCAGCCATTGTGGAAGGCCTCCCAGAAGACCATCAACTGGTGAGAACAGAACTCATCTTACCCATCCTCCATATCGCCAAAGTCAATAGCCTGGAAGAGTTGATGGAAAAGGTCAACAATACCCAATACGGCCTGACCGCAGGCTTCTTCGGTCAGGAGATGGACTGGTTCTTAGATGCCGTTCAAGCGGGCACCACTTATGTTAACCGGGCGTCCGGCGCAACGACCGGCGTCTGGCTCGGCATACAGGTCTTCAGCAGCTGCAAAGGGAGCGGCTCCAGCGGTAAGGGCATCGGCGGACTCTACACCCTGGCCCTGTATATGCGTGAGCAAAGTCGCACCATCATCGACTGAAAAGGGGCACGCATCACGGAGGCTTTTAAGATCAATGGTGTCGATTTTGTGCCAGGTTTCAAGTTAAGTTCTACACAGAGGTTTAGGGTGACAGGCAATGACTCCTCAAGGCCTTCTTCCCTTCAAAATATTTCGTCGGCTGACTTACCCTTTGGCCGGTCTTCATTCTCCGAACGGGCCAGCAGCTGTTCCAAGCGGTTGGTGAAGACAATCAGCATGTGGTACTCAGGCTCGTCATACCGCCCGATCATCCGGGCAATGACAAACACATCCTTATCTTTATGCCAACTCAAGGACCAGCTTTTTCCTTCTGAAATGGGAATCTTCTGCGGCGGGCCATACTTGTCTTTCACGGTCTCGATGAGTTCGGGTATTTCATTTTTTGCGATCATTTTGACTAAAAGCGGACAACCGGATGCATGCTCGTAAACAAACTCAACATAGTCAAAAACGGTGTTTCGCTGCCGGGTATTTCGAAACGTCAGCTTGGTGGCCGGATATTCTTTTCTCACCACATCGTTGATGTTGAGCCGCCGGTTCAACGTCGCCAGATCCGGATAGTAGGTCTTCAGGAATTCCGTATTTTTTAATTCAAGATTTAGGGTGCTGTTGCGATCGATTGCATCGGAGCCCAGAGCGGCCCTGAGACGGTCGCGTACTTCGGAATCCAATACGGTATTGGCGCCGATGTTCATAAACTGGAACGATTCCGGAACGTCTGGGATATGGACAGGTCCATTTTCCTGTTTTCCGCATCCGCAGAAAGCAAGCCAAATCATATAGGAGAGTAAAAGCCATTTAAGATGATTCAAACTACTTGGCAACATGGTATCGACCCAATCGCGTACTTTGACGTTGTGATAATGGCCGCATCTTTTTCAGGCGCACCTCTAATGTGACACGGGAACAGGCAAAATTCAAGCATAGAAAAACAGGGATGCCATTGATTCTCCGGATCTTCAACTCCCATTTCCCCCCATGCGGCCTTGGGCACCCGTAACGATTTAACCGAAGGCCTGATGGGGCCTCTGACTTCAGATGGGTTCCTCCAGGGCCTTTTCCATCTCCTTCGGATCGGTGATAGGGGCCTGACATGCATACCGGCGGCAGACATAGGCCGTTGCCTTTCCATCTTTAGGGATCATATCCTTTACAAACGGGGCCAGGGCCGATAGCCTGCGCCTGTTTTCATCCCCGGAAACGAGAAGCACCGCTTGATGGGGCAGAAACTGCCGATGGATACAGGTCACCATGGTCCGGGTATCCTCTTCCGAGAGATCTCCGGCAATGACCACTTCCCCTGCAGGACCGATCACGAGATCGAGGGCCTGCAACAGCTGGGTATGGGCCGCGGGATATTCGTCCACCTGGGCGGCAAACGTTTGAAGAAGGGCATCCGCTTTCTCTTCCAGCATGGTATCCCCGGAGAGTCTTGCGAGTCGAAGCAGGTTTAATGCGGCCACGGAATTGCCAGAGGGAAGGGCGCCGTCTTGAACATCCTTGACCCGGGTAATGAGGGTTTCGTTTTCCATGCCCGTGAAAAAGAATCCACCGTGCGCCTGATCCCAGAAGAGTTCCAGCATGGAGCGGGTAAGCGTCATTGCGTGCTCCAGATAGGTTGGATCAAAGGCGGTTTCATAGGCCTCCACCAGTGCCCACACCAGGAAGGCATAGTCGTCCAGGTAGCCGGCATGAGCCGCTTCGCCCTCCCTGTATCGGCGCAGCAGACGGCCGTCCTTTATCCGCAATGTATTGAGGAGGAAGGTGAGGGCCATTTGAGCGGCATTCAGGTAGGCCTCCTCTCCCAAGGCCCTGTATCCCTTGAGAAGGGCGGCGATCATGAGTCCGTTCCAGGACGTCAGGATTTTATCGTCCTTAAGGGGATGAATACGCTTCTCCCTTGCCAGGAAAAGCCGCTCCCTGGAATCCTGCAGAATGGATTCCAGCCCTTGTTCATCGATCCGATGGCGCCTTGCAAAGGAAGGAACAGAGACGGCAATGTGAGGAATGCTTCGGTTTCCTTCGAAGTTGCCGCCCTCGCGGATATCGTAGAAGCTGCAGAAAATCTCGGCCGGTTCCTTTCCTAAAATGTCCCGGACCTCCTGTGGCGTCCAGAGGTAAAAGAGTCCTTCCTTGCCCTCGCTGTCCGCATCTTCGGCCGAGTAAAAGGCGCCCTCCGGAGCGGTCATGTCCCGAAGCACATAGGCGAACACCTCCCGGGCCACCCGGGCATAGAACGGCTTCTCGGTAACCTGGTAGGCTTCAATGTAGGCCATGGCCAGCAGGGCCTGATCATAGAGCATCTTTTCGAAGTGGGGTGCGAACCATTTCTCATCCACGGCATAACGATGGAAACCGAAACCGATCTGGTCGAAGATGCCTCCCCGGCGCATGGACTCAAGCGTCTTTTCCACCATCTCCAACTCGAGAGGATCCCGGCTTCGCCGGTTGCGGCGAAGGAGAAACGTGAGTTGATGGGGAGTGGGGAATTTTGGCGCCCCTCCGAACCCTCCCCATTGCGGGTCAAAGGTCCGGGCCAGCTGCTGCCCTGCCTTTTGCAGGGTCTCGACGCCCAGGGTCTTCCCGGAGGAAGTCGCGCGGGAAAATTTTTGAATATGATCGGTGATCTGATTCCCCGTGATCAGGAGACGGTCTCTGTCGTCTTTCCACAAGTTGGAGATTTTTAGGAGTAATTCGGGAAAACCGATAAGCCCCATGCGGGGGGATCTGGGGAAATAGGTTCCTGCGAAAAAGGGATGTCGCTGCGGGGTGAGGAAAACCGATAAAGGCCATCCGCCTTGGCCGGTAAGGGCCTGGCATACGGACATATAGATCTTGTCCACATCCGGGCGCTCTTCGCGATCCACCTTGATGGAGATGAAGTGGTCGTTGAGGATCCGGGCTGTCTCCGGGTCTTCAAATGACTCATGGGCCATGACGTGGCACCAGTGGCAGGTGGCGTAGCCGATGGACAAAAAGATGGGTTTATCCTCTTCTTTTGACTTTTGAAAGGCTTCGTTCCCCCAGGGGTACCAGTCTACCGGGTTTTCGGCGTGCTGGAGCAGGTAGGGGCTTTTTTCATGGATGAGGGCGTTATGGAAAGTGCCAAGTGGATGGTTCATGCTCATCCTCCATAAGTGATGGGTGACTGTTTCAGTGTCCTACCGCCGTTGCGGACATTTCTCTTCTCTCTGATTTGCCGGAAAGAAAAGGGTCCGGGAAAGGGACCCCCGGACCCCGTGGTTTTTAGGGGCCAAAGGCCCCGGATCAGGCGTTGGCTGCCAGAGGCAGATCCATTTCGCTCTTCTCAGGGCAGAGGGCCTGTTCCAGGGCATCTTCGATCCTTTCCACAAATACAATGTTCAGATCCTTCCGCACCTCTTGGGGAAGCTCCTCCAGGTCTTTTTCATTGCGCTTCGGCAGGATAACGGTTTTGAGACCCGCACGATGCGCGGCAAGCAGCTTCATCTTAACGCCCCCCACGGGGAGGACCCGACCCCGAAGGGTCACCTCTCCGGTAAGCCCCACATCGCTGCGCACAGGCCGGCCGCTGCAGAGGCTGATAACGGCCATGACCATGGCGAGCCCCGCAGAGGGACCGTCTTTGGGAGTCGCGCCCGCGGGTACGTGCACGTGGATATCGGCGGTCCTGAAAAGAGACAGGTCCAGCTGTAAGGACTTGATCTTGGATCGAACGTAGCTGTGGGCGATCTGTGCGCTCTCCTTCATCACGTCCCCCAACTGGCCCGTCAGGGTCAGCCGGCCCTTGCCGTTCATAAGGGTGGCCTCCACAAACAGGATGTCTCCCCCTACCGGCGTGACGGCCAATCCCGTGGCAATCCCAGGAATTTCAATTAGTTCGGACAATTCCGATTCAAATCGTTCCTTCTTCAGAAAGGACCTGACCACTCCGGGGGTCACATGGATGTGATGGATCCGTCTCTCGGCGATTTGGACCGCCCCTTTGCGGCATACGGCCCCGATATTTCTCTCCAGATTGCGCACGCCGGCCTCACGGGTATAATCCTGAACGATCTTTCGGATGGCATCCTCTTCAAAATCCATCTCCCCTTTCCTGAGGCCGTTAACCTTCAATTGACGGGGTACCAGGTATTTCTGGGCAATATGAAGCTTCTCGTATTCCGTGTATCCATCCAGTTGGATGACCTCCATCCGATCCCGCAAAGGGGACGGGATCGTTTCAAGCTGATTGGCCGTGGTGATAAACATCACGTCGCTGAGATCGAAATCCACATCGAGGTAGTGGTCGCGGAAGGCGTGGTTTTGGGCCGGATCGAGGACCTCCAACAGGGCGCTGCTTGGATCGCCTCGCCAGTCGTTGCCGACCTTGTCCACCTCATCCAGCATGAAGACCGGATTGCGGGTTCCGGCGCGCTTAATGGCCTGGATAATACGTCCGGGCATCGCGCCGATATAGGTCCTCCGGTGACCGCGGATTTCCGCCTCGTCCCGCATGCCGCCCAGGCTCATCCGTGTGAAGCGACGACCCAGGGCCCGGGCGATGCTCTGACCCAGACTGGTCTTGCCGACCCCCGGGGGTCCCGCAAAGCAGAGAATGGCACCCATGCCTTCGGCTTTCTGCGCTTGGCATTTCTCTTCACCCGGCTGGTCTGAACGCTCTTCGAGCAACTTGCGGACCGCCAGGTATTCAATAATGCGTTCCTTGACTTCTTCCAGGTCGTAGTGGTCTTCATCAAGGACCGTGCGTGCATACTGAGTATCCATCTGGTCTTCGCTCGAATGGGTCCAGGGAAGTTCCAGAAGCCAGTCCAGATACGTCTTAATGAGGGAGTATTCAGGTGCCTGGGAGGACATGTTCTTCAGGCGTCCGAGTTCCCTTTCCGCCTCCTTCATGGCCTCCGGAGGCAACCCCGCCTCCTTGAGTTTTTCCACGTACTCATCGGAGACCGAAGCGCCATCCGCGCCTTCTCCCAATTCCTTCTGGATTGCCTTAAGCTGTTGGCGCAAATAGTAATCTCTTTGGGCCTTGTCCATTTCTTCATGGGCCTCAGAACGTATCTTTCTGTTCAGGGTCATGACTTCCTTTTCCCTGGAAAGATGTGCGATCAGCATCCGCAATTTGTCCTTCATGTCGTCCGTTTCGAGCAGGACCTGACCCTTTTTAACGTCCAGGTTAACGGTAGCCGCCACAATGTAGATCAACTGGCCGGGGTCCTTTAGGTGATGAAGAAACTTACCCACCTCTTTGGGCAGATTGGGGGAAAGGTCTATGATTTCTTCGGTCACCTCTTGAAGGCTTCGCATCAGGGCGTCCATCTCAACATCCTGTATCACGGTCTCGGGGGCCTCTACAACATGCGCCCGGAGATAGGGGGTGGTAGCGATCCAGCGATCGATCCGGAAGCGCTCGATCCCCCTGACGACGATCTGCAGGGTATCTCCGGACTCCTGGACAATCCGCTCGATCTTTGCGAGGGTTCCCACCTCGTAGGTCTGCCCTGGGTTGGGTTCCTCGATCGCCCCGTCTCTCGATGCGACCAGACCGATAATCCCATCGCCTTCGGCTGCCTTTTCTATCAGCTTGACGGATCGTCGCACCCCCACAATCAAGGGCATCACCGAATATGGATACGCCACGGTGTTCCTCAATGGAAGTATGGAGATGTCCCGGGGCAGCATTAAGTTCTTATCTTCTTGATTGTATTGCATATCTGAATCCTCCCTGATTTCCCGTTATATATCGATGACACTGATAACGGGAAAATTGCGTCATAGTTTTATATGTTAAACCCGACGGGTTTACATAATAAAATAATGCCGGTTACTCCAATGTAAAGGCAGAAACGCGATATCCTGATAGGGTAGGTGTTCCGAGGTTTCGGGCTTGACGTTTAAGGTTGGGACAAGTGCGCACGATTAAATATCAAATCGCAGGTAACAGGGCGCTCCTATGGCAACATACATCCATTCGGTCGCCTATACTCTGATTATAGGTACGCAACTGGTTTTCGCTTATGGGATGTACGCCTCCAAAGCCGTATCAGGGCGCCCAGAAAGCAACTGCCGAACCTTTGTCCAACGCGGGCCACGCCCGCAACCCAAGGGTGCCCAGGTTTCGGGTTCAAAGGTTCTGGGGTTCAGGGAGTTCAACTCGGAACGGGGAACCCGGAACCTTTGAGCGCTTACAAATTTCTTGCTTTTTGTGACAGAAAACCAGGGAATATGTCTAAAAAAGTGGATCAGTCGATCACGGAAGGGGCTGTTTATACAGGAGGCGATGTCGTCGTCATGCCCGGGGCGATCATCCGTGCGATTGCCACACCACGCTATAGGTTTTGATAGGGGTGTGAATCCCTTTCACCTCGATATCCCCCATCTCTTCGACCTCAACGGCGCCTTTCAGCATGTGACAGGTCCTCTGACTAATCAGGATCTGTCCGGGCCCGGAGGCAGCTTCCAGGCGTGAGGCCACATTGACCTGATTGCCAATCACCGTATAGTCGCTGTACGCGTCGGAGCCCACATTGCCCACCGTCGCATACCCGCTGTTGATGCCGATCCCCACCCCCAATCGGTGCCCATATCGGTTCCATTCATCCGACAGGTCAGCGACCTTTCTCTGCATGTCCATGGCCATGCGGACGGCCCTATCTGCATGATCGTCCATCGGGATTGGATCACCAAAGAAGATGAGGAGGCCGTCACCCACAATCTTATTCAGTGTCCCATCGTAATCATGGACAATGCGGATCATTTCCGAGTGGTATGTGCTCAGAAGCTGAAACAGTTCCTCCGGCTCCAGACTGTCGGTGAGAGATGAAAAACCCCTGATATCGGTGAAGACCACGGTCATCATCTTTCTCTGGGGTTCTGTCCACAATGTATCTTCGCTGCTCAGGATCTTCTCTGCAAGTTTGGGGGAGAGGTAACGGCGCAGTTGATTATGTTTTTCCAACTCGATGACCTGCGCCTTGACCTTTGCCTCGAGGTTTCTGTTCATGAGGAGCAGTTCCTGCTGGGCCTCGCGAAGTTCCAAGGTGCGTTTTTCAACCCTGTTTTCCAGCTCCCTGTTGATTTCATCCAGGCGGGCCTTGGCATCCATCAGTTC
>ENA-OSEO01005614-OSEO01005614.1-sediment-metagenome-genome-assembly--contig:-NODE-5614-length-11906-cov-3.837941_pt1 | contig 11906 bp, 11 predicted proteins | sample MGYA00237883_ERZ534232 | MGnify/ENA metagenome assembly ERZ534232
CAAAGGGCCGCCGCCGCTTTGGAAGCCGCGATTAAGGGTGGGCATGTCAGCGAAATGGATGACCTGCTGATTCTATTTGAAAGTAATTTGGGCCTGCTCCTTGATTCGCTGGGAAAACTTGTCCCGGCCGTTTCCGCGCGGGAAGAAGAGAAACCCGAAGCGCCGGCTGCTGAGCCGGCCCTGCTTTTGAATTTTCTCCGGAAGCTGACCCCCTTTGTCCAGGACCGCGAAGCCAGGCCTTGCAAGGAAATTATGGAGGATATAAAAGGATATTCCTGGCCCGATGAATACGTTCAGGAGTTAAACGATCTTGGCGAACTTATTTCGAGATATAAATTCAAGGAAGCTCAACCGCTGTTGATAAAGATCATCGAGAGATTGGATGCCTAAGGGGGTAGGGCGTGTCTGACTTATCCAACATGCGCGTAATGATTGTGGACGATACGGAAACCAATGTAGATATTCTTATCGAGACTCTCGGCGACGACTACAGGGTCAGTGTGGCTATGGATGGGGAATCTGCTTTAGAGGACATTAATAATCAACTGCCCGACCTGATCCTGCTCGATATCAACCTCCCGAAGATCAACGGGCTCGAGGTCCTCGCCAAGATCAAGGAGGACGAGCGCCTCCGCCGGATCCCGGTCATCGTACTGACGATCTCCGAGCGCGAGGAGGACATGGTGAAGGCATACGACAGCGGGGCGGCGAGCTACATGACGAAACCCGTCGACTCTCGGGATTTCGAGCGGCTGATCCAGACAGTCCAGGACTACTGGCGGATCGCGCGGATCGTCCCCGAGTAGGGACGGACATCCGTCCGTCTCCCGCCGGAGCCGGGTCCGCCGAAGGGTGAACCGACGCCTCGTCCCGACGACGCCGTTGCCCGCGCGCACCGAGCGCACAGCGAGTAGTTTAGAGATCAGCTCACGACAAGGAGCGTGCGAGGTGCGTGCAACGGGAGGCGAAAACCGATGACGGCGACGGCGCCCTCATCGTACCTCCTTACCAGCTTCCTCACCGTACCGAGAGCGCGGTGAACCTCCCCGAGCACGGGGGGCACCTCCCGCCGGCGGCTGACCGGTCAACCGCGAGAGAGATGCGGGTAAACAGCCAACGGTTCTTACCCCGGGAAGGCGGGCGGCGGCAGCAGGCTCGCCTTCCCACCCCCCCATCCCCTCCGCGAGCGCCCGGCTATGGTCCCTCGGCGTCCCCGAGGAGGAATGCCTCGATTCGCAACGCCCATGTGAGGGCCGCCTCCGCCTCGCCGGGGGAGAGCGCCCGTCCGCTCGCCTCGACCAGCCCCACCATCGCATCGGAGACGTCCGCCGGAACGTCGATCGGCGGGGCGGTCCTCCCCTCGCCTCCGTAGAGGATCTCGGCGATGTTCGAATCGATTCGGTCCGGAGCGCCGCGCCGGAGGATCGATCGCACGGCGAACGCGACCGCGAACCGCCACCGCCCGACCCCGTCGCCGATCCCGTCGAGGGCGGAGGAGAACACCCCTTCCAATCGATCGTTCATCGCGTTGATCGTCGCGAACAGCCGGTCGCGGCTCGCTTGCTTCAGGCGGTCGAGATCGACTGGATCCATCGCGGCGATCGCCTCGAGCGTCGCTCCGTACGTATCGCAGAACACGGCGGTATCGGAGCGCAAGTGGACGAGTCGCGTCATCGTCTCCGCCGTCGCGGGGGGGGTCTGGACGACGAGATCGATGTAGAGCGAGGCGAGTTCGTGGGGGAACGCCTCGCACGCTCCACCGATCTCGGGGGGAACGGCGACGTCCGTCCCCTCGAAGAGGTGGTCGGCGTACGAGCGGTAGAGGGCGAACAGCGGCGCGAACGCGCTGTACGCGTCGGCGAACCGGGCACCGAGCTCCGCCGGCCCGGCGATCGCCGCGCAGGTTCCGAACGAGAGCGCGATCCACCAGATTGCGAGTCGACGAGCCATCCTGCCGTCATCGTACGCCGATCGTCCCACGAACGCCAGCCCCCCGTTGGCAGTCGGGATTCCGCCAGATAGAATGTGGACGAGGAGACGTCCGGAGCCGAGCGCGGGCGCTCGGCGAGGCACGCAATGTAACGGCCACAAGGAGGTCACAGTGAAGAAAGCGTTCATCCTCACCCTCACACTGCTGTTGGGCCTGTCGCTCGTCGGCATGGCCGCCGAGCTCAAGGGGCGGGTCGCGGTCGTCCTCGACGTCGGCGGGCGAGGGGATCTCTCGTTCAACGACATGGGGTTCAAAGGGACGGACCAGGCGGCCCACGATTTCGGCCTCGAGATGGTCGAGGTGCAGAGCGCGACGGCGGCGGACTACCTGCCGAACCTGCGCAACCTCGCCCGGACGGGGCAGTACGATCTGATCATCTGCGTCGGGTTCCTCCTCGGTGACGCGCTCACCCAGGCCGCCTCCGAGTTCCCGAACCAGAAGTGGGCGATCATCGACTCCGTCGTCGACGCCTCGAACGTGATGAGCATCGTCTTCCGCGAGAACGAGATGTCCGCCCTCGTCGGCGCCCTCGCCGCGATGAGCGCGGCGCATCACGGGTACAAGAGCGCGGGCGTCGTGCTCGGAATCGAGATCCCGGTCCTCTACCACTTCGAGGCCGGGTTCCGCTACGGGATGGATTGGGGCCTGAAGAAGTACGCCGCCGTCACCGGGACGACCCCGAACGTCGGGATGCTCTACACCTACACCGGGACGTTCAGCGATATCGCGCTCGGAAAGGCAGCGACGGAAGCGATGCTCGCCCAGGGCGCGGTCGGCGTCTACAACGTCGCCGGCCCGCTCGGCGTCGGCGACCTCGAGGCGATCACCGAGTATCACGAGAACGCCGGGACGACGTACGGTCCTCCGTACTACTTCGGCGTGGACGCGAACCAGGACTGGCTCGGGAACGGGTTCCACGGCCTGGCGAGCGGGATGAAGCGGGTCGACACCGCCGCGTACACGGCCGTCGAAGCGGTCGTTGACGGGACGTTCACCGGCGGCGTGACCAGCCTCGGCCTCGCCGAGGGCGGCGTCGGGATCAGCAAGCTCGTCGATCTCGTCGACTTCATCGACTTCGGCGTCTCCGGCGGGGCGATCAGCGAGAACGACTTCTACACGATCCTCGGGAACTGGGCGTTCAACCGCGAAACCGTCCCAGCTTGGATCTGGGATGCAGTCGACGAGCTGGAGGACGCGATCCTCGATGGCTCGGTCGCGGTCCCGACGGCGAACACGCTCACAGAGATGAACGCCGTGCGGGCGCAGTACACGCTCGGCGCGCCGTAGGCCATGGAGCATCGGTAGTCGACAACGGGAGGAGGGAGACGGTATCCTTCCTCCCGTTTCTTGTCATCGCCGGCCGGGCCGACTGCCCGAAGGACCCGCAGGGCAAGGGGGCGCGATGCATGAAGACGGGATGGCAACGTCGTCCAACGGCGGGGACGGGTACTTCCTCCGCGCCGAGGGGATCACGAAGATCTACTCCGACGGGACGGCGGCGCTGAAGGAGGCGACGCTCGAGATCCACCGGCGGGAGATCATCGGCCTGCTCGGGGAGAACGGCGCGGGGAAGACGACGCTGACGAAGATTCTCTCCGGCCTCCTCCCGCCGACAAAAGGGCGCGTCATCTCCCCGCGAGGGCCGGTCCGGTTCTCGAGCCCGCGGGAGGCGCTTGACTTCGGAATCGGAATGGTCCATCAGCACTTCGCGCTCGTCGGCACGTTCACCGCGACGGAGAACGTCGCCCTCAGCCATGAGCGCCCGTTCTCCCGAATCCGCCTCGAGCAGACGAAGGAACGACTCGAGGCGCTGATGGCGGAGAGCGGTCTTCGCGTCCCGCTCGACGTGCCCGTGTCGCAGCTCGCCGTCGGCGAGCAACAGCGGGTCGAGATCCTGAAGGTCCTCTCCCGCGACGTCGACCTGTTGATCCTCGACGAGCCGACGTCGGTCCTCACCCCCCTCGAGGTCGATGAGTTGTTCGCCCTCCTCCGCCGGCTCCGCGACGACGGGAGATCGATCATCCTGATCACCCACAAGTTGAAGGAGGTCCGATCGGTCACCGACCGGATCGTCGTCCTCCGTCAGGGGGAGCTCGTCGGCGACGTGCGAACTCGGGATACGACGACCGAGGAGCTCGCGCGCCTGATGGTCGGGCGGACGATCGACGAGCGGTCCGACGCGGTCGAGTTGAGCGACGAGGAGATCCCGATGCACCGCGAAGCGCGCCGCGCCGCCGAGGACCGGAACGTCCTGCACGTGGAGGACCTCGTCGTCCGTGGGGACGGCGGCGAGATCGCCGTCAACGGCGTCTCGTTCGACGTCCGCAGCGGGGAGATCTTCGGGATCGCCGGGGTCGAGGGGAACGGCCAGTCGGAGCTCGTCGAGGCGCTGACCGGCCTCCGGCCCGCGGTTTCGGGGACGGCGACGATCCGCGGGACGAACATCCTCGGGGTCGACCCGCGGGCGATCTACCGGCTCGGGGTCGCCCACATCCCCGAGGACCGGTGGAAGCTCGGGCTCGTCCTCCCGTTCACGCTCGCCGAGAACGCGATCCTCGGAATCCATCGCTGGGACGAGTTCCGCGGCCCGCTCTCCTTCCTCCGTTGGGGGCGAATCAACCGCCACGTCCGGAAGCTGATCGACCGGTTCGAGATCCAGGCGACCGGCCCGAGCGCTCCGGCGCGGAGCCTCTCGGGCGGGAACCAGCAGAAGCTGATCGTCGGCCGCGAACTCGCCAAGGACCCGGCGATCATCGTCGCCTCCCAACCGACGAGAGGGCTCGACATCGGCGCGGCGAAGTACATCCGCGACCTATTGTCGGAGATGCGGGAGAACGGGCGGGCGATCCTCCTCGTCTCGGCCGACCTGGACGAGGTCCTCGCGCGAGCCGACCGAATCGCGATCATGTACGAGGGAACGTTCATGGCAATCCGCACCCCCGAGGAGCTCGACCGGGAGACGATCGGGCTCCTGATGGGGGGCGTCACCGCAAAGGAGGCCGCATGAGCGACCGGACCGCGCCGCTCCCCTCCCGGCTGCTTCGGGGAGCCCACCGGACGTTGACGGGCCTGCACCCCGCGCTCGAGTCGCTCCTCGCCGGGGTCGTCGGACTGCTGATCGGGGCAGCTCTCATGTACATCTGGGGGTACAACCCGTGGCGGGCGTACATCGCCCTCTTCCGGGGCGCCTACGGAGGATCGTATGAGTGGGCGAGCTCGATCGCCCGGGGAACGCCGCTCGTCCTGACGGCGCTGACGTTCTCGATCTGCCTGCGGGCCGGGATGTTCAACATCGGAGCCGAAGGGCAGATGTACATGGGGGCGATCGCGTCGGTCTCGATCGCCCTGTTCGCGCTCCCGGACGGTCTTCACATGATCACGGGCCTCGTCTTCGCCGCCTTCGCCGGCGCGGCGTGGAGCCTCGTCCCCGCCTTCCTCAAGCTGACGCGCGGCGTCCACGAAGTGATCTCGACGATCATGTTCAACTGGATCGGGCGGTGGCTCGCGCTCTACTTGGCGATCTACGTCCTCGTCGACCCCGCGCGCGCCGAGAAGACGCTCAGCATCCCCGTCGGCGCCCGGTTCCCGGTTCTCGTCCGCGGGACGGACCTCTCGTACTCGGTCTTCCTCGCGGTCGCCGTGGCGATGGTCGTCTACTTCGTCCTTTGGCACACTGCCGTCGGGTACGAGGTCCGCGCGGCGGGGCTGAACCCGACCGCGGCCCGGTACGGGGGGATCCGGAACAAGCGGACGATGTTCCTGAGTTTCATCCTCGGCGGGATGGCCGCCGGGCTCGCCGGGGCGGCGATCGTGATGGGACTCCCGCCAACCTATGCGATCTTCGGCGGCGGGGCGATGCCGCAACTGACGAACATCGGATTCGACGGGATGGCGGTCGCGATGGTCGGGCGGAACCACCCGATCGGAATCCTCCTCGCCGCGCTCTTCTTCGGAGGGCTCAACGCCGGCGGACGGGTGATGCAGTTCTACGGTTCGAACCCGGTCCCGCTGGAGATGGTCCGCGTGGTGATGGGGGCGATCGTCCTCACGATGTCGATCCCCGAGCTGATCCGCCTGTTCCCGGCGATCCGATCGCAGGGGGAACGCTTCATCGGGCTTTGGAAGCGGGCGGTCGAACGGAGCCGAAGGAGGTCGGCGTGACCTGGAACGATGTCCTCGCACTGCTGCGGATCTCGCTTCACGCGATGGTGCCGATCACGCTCACCGCGATCGGCGAGATCGTCGGCGAGACAGCGGGGCTGTTCAACATTGGGCTGGAGGGGACGCTGTTGATCAGCGCATTCGCCGCCGCGATCGCCGCCGGGACCGCGGGGCCGACCGTCGGGATCCTCGTCGGAATGGGGATCGGAGCAGCGATCGGGCTCGTCTTCTCGATCATCAACACGTACTGGAAAGGGACCCAGATGGTGACGGGGATCGGGATCAACCTGTTCGCGATGGGGTTCGTGGCGTTCGGGCTGATCAAGCTCGGCGCGCCGGGGTTCCACGCCGTCCCGCGGGCGGCGCAGATCGCCAAGTGGCGGACGCCGATGGGGGCGATGAGCCCGCTGATCCTCGTCGCGCTGATCCTCCCGTTCGTCGTCTACTGGTTCCTGAAGCGGACGCGCGCCGGCCTGATCCTCAAGGCGGTCGGGGAGGAACCGGAGGCGGCCGACGTGGCGGGGATCAACGTCAACCGCGTGCGGCTCATGGCGACGACGTTCGGCGGTCTCCTCGCCGGGCTGGCGGGGGCGTACATGAGCGTCGCCTGGATGGGCTTGGTGACGAAGGAGTTCTCGGCGGGCCGGGGGTTCATCGCGCTCGCCACGGTCGTCTTCAGCGGGTTGAACCCGCTCCTCGCCCTCCTCGGGGGGTTCATCTTCGGCTTCTTCCAGGGGCTCGCCGAGTGGATGAAGACGCTCCCGTCGAAGCCGATTCCGAGTCAGTTCGTCTCGATGCTCCCCTACATCGTCACCCTCCTCGTCGTCTCGGGCGCGATCGGCCGGGTCCGGTTCCCGAAAGCGCTCGGGGAGCCGTACAAGCGCGAGTAGCACCGCTTTGACTCCCGAGCGGGCAGATCCTATGATCAAAGAACGAGGATGACATCGGGGACGCCGTGTGAGATCGCTCCGCGGCGAACCCGGAGGCTTCGGCCGCACACAGGAGGTGCACTATGCGTAGGTTCTGGGTCTTGGCGCTGATCGCCGTGGCGGCGATCGGCATCGTGGGGTTTGCTCAACCCGGCTCGAGCCCGGACGAGCCGATCTACATGCTGCTCGTCCCGTCCACCGAGGGAGCGACCGTCGAAGTGATCGGCCAGAAGATCGCCAAGGCGCTCTATGACCTGACGGGGCTCTACATCGTCGCCAGCCTGCAGGCGGACTACACGGCGATGATCGAGGCGTTCGCCGCCTCTGAGGGCGACACGTTCGGCCTTCCGACGACCGACCAGTACATCCGGATCTACGAGCGGACGCGCGGGAACGTCAGCCCGCGGCTCGGGTCGGTCCGCTACGGGTACCCGTGGTACTACGCGAGCCTGTACACCCGCCGCGACAGCGGGATTCACTCGCTCGAGGACCTCAACGGAAAGGTCTGGATCTACAACGACACCGGGTCGACCTCGGGGTACGTCTTCCCGAACATGATCTTCGAGCGGGAAGGGATCGAGCTCGGCGGCGTCGTCACCTCCGGAGGACACACCAACTCGATGGTCGCGCTGATCGAGGGCCAGGGCGACTTCTGCTCGGGCTACGGGTCGGCGCCGGGGGCCCCGGCCGGCTTCACCGGCGTCCGCTGGGAGTACGGGGACGATCCGGAGCTTTGGATCTTTGATCGCTGGAACAACGACCTGTTCCGCCCCGAGCTTCGCGGAACGTGCTATGACCTGCGCCGCGCGGTCCGTAACACGTACGACTTCGAGACCGTCCTGCGCGAGATCGGCGTCTTCATGAACATCGGCCCGATCCCGAACGACTGCTTGGCGTTCGGCCCCGGCTTCCCGAAGGAGATCGCCGATCAGATCGTCGAGGCGGTCAAGACGCACATCGCGACGGAGGAAGGAAAGGCGCTCTGGGGCGACCCGAACTTCTACGAGTGGACGGACGTCGCCGACATCGACGACTCGTTCTACGACGGATACCGCGAGATCCTCGGCCTTCCGATCCCGGATCGGGACTAGGCGGGCCGCGGGAACCCCATGAAACCAGACGCGGGAGGGATGCATCCCTCCCGCGTTCTCCTACTGGGATCCCTGACATGGCAACCGACGAACTGATTCGCGTTGAGCATCTGACGAAAATCTACGAGCGCGGCGACATCGTCGCCCTCAAGGACATCAGCTTCACCGTGAAGCGCGGGGAGTTTCTCGTCCTCATCGGCCTGTCGGGGTCCGGGAAGTCGACGCTCCTCCGCTGCATCAACCGGCTGATCGAGCCGACGAGCGGGCGGATCCTCTTCGACGGGATCGATGTGACGAAGGCGTCAGCGAAGCAGCTCCGGCAGCTCCGCCGGCGGATGGCGATGATCTTCCAGCACTTCAACCTGGTGAAGCGCTCGTCGGTCCTGACGAACGTCCTCGCCGGGCGGCTCGGCTACGTCCATCCCGCCGCGTCGGCGATCCACCGGTTCCCGAAGGAGGACATCGACGCGGCGATCGCCAACCTCGAGCGGGTGGGGATCCCCGAGCAGATCTACAAGCGGGCCGATGAGCTCTCCGGCGGACAGCAGCAGCGCGTCGGAATCGCCCGGGCGTTGATGCAGCGGCCGGACCTGCTGATGGCCGACGAGCCGGTCTCCGCGCTCGATCCGGCGACGGCCCACTCGGTGATGCAGTACCTCGAGCAGATGAACCGGGAGGACGGGGTGACGGTGATCGCCAGCCTCCACTTCCTCTCCCTCGCACGCCGATACGGAACCCGGATCCTGGCACTCAAGGACGGGGAGATCGTGTTCGAGGGGCTCCCGGCCGAGATCGACGGGAAGAAGTTCAAGGAGATCTACGGTGAAGAGGCCGAGGAAGTCGAAGTCCGGTAGCCGGCCGCTCGCGCTGCGGCTGGCGGCGCTTCGCCCGCGGATCGCGGCGTTCCTTCTCGACTGGGCGTCCTGGGGGTACATCGCCTACGGCGTGATGTACCTTCTCAACAAGTACTGGTATCTCCGCTACGTCGACTTCTACGGACGGCTGACGCTCCCCTCGTGGGGATGGCCGCTCGTCATCCTCGCCACCCTCGAGCTCACCCTCCTCTCCCACGCGTTCGTCCAGACGATCGGCCTCAGCCTGTTCGGCCTCCGCGTCCTCGGCCCGGATCTGCGGCGGATTCCGCTTCGCGCCCGGCTGCGGCGATTCATCGTCCAACACGCCGTGTTGCTCGCCCAGCCGGTCGCCCTGTTCCGCGATCGGCCGGGCGGATTGCTGCTGCATGACAGCCCGACGACCGGCCGGATGCACCTCGTCGCCCGGGTGAAGGACGAGATGCCGCCCGAGCCCCCGGAGAAGGTCTGGCGGACGTATCGCGGGATCTTCCTCGCGGGCCTCCTCGGGCTGACGTTCTGGCTCGGGTGGAAGATCACGACGATCAACCTCCAGATGCTGATCGAGCGGATCGGGAAGTCCGGGCACATCTGGCGGGACCTCTTCACGCCGCACTTCACCTACCTGACGGAGTACGTCAACGAGCGGGGGCGCCTCTACTCGATCACGTATCACATGATGGAGACGATCTTCATGGCGTTCTTCGCCACGGTCACCGGCGCGGCCATCGCGTTCCCGCTCAGCTTCCTCGGGGCGCGGAACATCATGGGGTTCAACAAGTTGGGATGGCTCGTCTACAGCGTCATGCGGCTCTTGTTCAACGTCTTCCGCTCGATCGAGTCGATCCTGATGGCCGTATTGTTCGCGGTCTGGGTCGGGTTCGGGAACCCGTTCGCCGGGGCGATGGCGCTCCTCCTCCACACCGTCGCCGCGCTCGGGAAGCTGTACTCCGAGCAGGTCGAGGGGATCGACCCCGGGCCGCTCGAGGCGATCACGGCCACGGGCGCGCGACGCTGGCAGGTCGTCGTCTACGGGGTCATCCCACAGATCATCCCGTCGTATCTGGCGTTCACCCTGTACCGTTGGGACATCAACATCCGCATGGCGACGATCATCGCGCTCGTCGGCGGGGGTGGGATCGGGACCCTGTTGTTCTACTTCAAGAACGAGGTCGGGCGGCTTCCCGACGCGTGGAACCAGGTCGGCGCGATCGTCGTGTCGATCGTCGTCGTCGTCTGGGCCCTCGACTACATCAGCGCTCGGGTTCGGGAGAAGATCGGATAGAGATGGAGAAAGACTACCCCGCGGGGTTCTTGACGCCGAAGCCGAACTGGAGGAGGCCGTTCCGGCGCTACGGGCGCGATCTGGGGACCCTGGCCGCGGACGTCGCCGTCCTAGGGGCTCTCTGGGGGCTCTTTTCGTTCACCTGGAACCACTTCGCCCACGGGACGCGCGACTTCCTCTCCCTGCCGTGGGGGCCGGTCCTGATCGCGGTAGTCGGGCTCGCCTGCGCCTGGCAGAGCTTCGGGGTCAGCGTCGGCCAGCGGCTCCTACGGCGCCGGCTCGTCGACGATCACGGCCGCGCATCGTCCGCGCGCCGCGTCGGGCGGGCGCTCCTGTTGCCTCTGCAGCCGCTCTACGTACTCCCCGTCCTCGTGTCGGCGACGCACGTCCCGTGGCACGACCGCTGGACCGGGTTCCGGACGGTCGCCGCAAGCGAGATCTCTGAGCTGCGGCGGCCGTGGTACCGCCAGTCGTCATCGGTCGCGGTCGCCCTCCTCGGCGCGGCGATGTTCCTCGTCTCCGCGCTGTTCACGCAGGTCGATCTCGTCAAGCTCTTCCGCAATGCCGGTGCGACGTCCCGGATCTGGGACCGGATCTTCCACCCCGACTGGTCGATCCTCGGGCTCGGCGTCCGCCTGCTGATCGTCACGCTGTACATGGCGTTCATGGCGACGCTGTTCGGCGTTCTCGTCGCCGTCCCGCTCAGCTTCCTCGCGGCACGGAATCTCGCCCGCGGGATCGCAATGCGGTCGGTCTACACGGTCATCCGAGTCACGATGAGCATCGTGCGGTCGATCGAGCCGATCGTCTGGGCGATTATCTTCGTCGTCTGGGTCCGGACGGGGAACGCTGCGTTCGCCGGGACGCTCGCGCTGTTCGTCCATTCCGTCGCCGACCTGACGAAGCTGTACTCCGAGCGCCTCGAATCGATCGACCCCGGCCCGGTGGAGGCGATCCGGGCGACCGGAGCGAACGGGCTCCAGGTCATCCTCTACGGTGTCGTCCCGCAGATCGTCAACCCGTACTTGTCGTTCACGATCTACCGGTGGGACATCAACGTCCGGATGGCGACGATCATCGGACTCGTCGGCGGCGGCGGGATCGGTCAGCGGCTGATTCAGCTGACCCGAAACTGGGTCTGGGATCAGGCGATCGTCCTGATGCTCCTCATCATGCTGGCCGTGTGGGCGATGGACTACAGCTCCTCGCGGCTGCGCGAGCGGCTCAACTGACCGGCGTCCTCGCTCGGACCGCGAACTACCGGCTCGTCAGTTCCTCGAGGTACGTTCGGATGTCATCGAGCCCGTAGGTCGTCTTCAGCGCGACGTTGTCCTCGAGCCAGGCGTCCTTGATCGTGTCGTCGCGGCGGATCTCGATGTCTTTCAAGCCGAACGTCGAGACCATCTTGCGCGCTTCCTCCTCGATGTAACGGTCCTTCACCCGGAACAGAAACCGCGGAATGTGCATGATGACCTCCCCTGTCGGTTGAGTATAGCCGCGAGAGCAAACGCGTGCAGCGGGCAGACTTGTCCCATGCAAGATGAGCATGGAGCGGGCCGAGGTTCTCGCGCAAGGTGAGCACCGGGATGGATGGAGAGT
>ENA-OSEO01005615-OSEO01005615.1-sediment-metagenome-genome-assembly--contig:-NODE-5615-length-11905-cov-4.015472_pt1 | contig 11905 bp, 10 predicted proteins | sample MGYA00237883_ERZ534232 | MGnify/ENA metagenome assembly ERZ534232
GCAACGTAGAGCATCCCGCGGAACGGATTCCGGAAGTAGTTCGGGTTGATCGGTACGGGCTTCGCCCAACCGAACAGCGGAAGCCGCAGGATCGCGAGAGTCACCGGCACGAGGATCGTCCCGATCGGGTCGACATGCGCCAGCGGGTTCATCGTCAGGCGTCCGCGGCTCTTCGCTGTCGGGTCTCCAAGCCGGGCGGCGACGTACCCATGCGCGACCTCGTGAAAGACGATCGCCGTGAACACAGCGACAAGCGACAGCAGGATGTCCAAGATCCGGTCGATACTCATCGTCCCCTCGGTTCCTCCGATTCGACGGTGAGTGTATCCTCGTCTCGAACGATTGCCAGGCCCGCAGGAGCGCCCTTCGGCTTCCGCACGTGCTTCGCGGCTGCTACGGAAACGTCGATCCGCTTCTCCCCGCGCGCTTTGGAGAACCAGGCCGCGAGTCGGGCCGCCTGCTCAAGGACGCCGTGCGGGATCTCCTCGCCGCCCTGCTGCCGCACGATCACGTGGGACCCGGCCGCATCGCGAGCGTGCATCCAGACATCATCAGGCCTGGCTTCCCGCAAGAGCCGATCGTTCTCTCGAGCGTTTCTCCCCACGAGCACCGTGTACCCACCGATTCGGAATCGGCGAGCCAGCGTCGTTCGCTCGACCGTTCTCGGGCGCGCTCCCGGCAGGAGCTCGAGTGCCTCCTCTGCCGGAGGCCGCCCGCTCTCCGCCCGCGCCGACGCCTCGCGGAGGATCGCCGCCTCCTCCTGTAACTGCCGCAGCCGCGATCGGACCTGCGGCCGCCCACGTCGGAGGCGCTTCGCCCGCTCGTAGAGCCGTTGCGCGTTCTCGATCGCCGACTGTTTGGGGTCCAGCGGGATCCGTGTCACCTCGCCGGAGGCGGGATCCGAGAGCGTCGCTTCTCGCGCTCCGGCCTCGACTTCCGCGTGATGGATCATCAGGAGGTCGGCGGATCGTCGAAGTCGTTCCTCCTCGCCCTCGACCAGCCATGCCGCGAGTCGCTGCGCCGTCCGGGCCCGACGTTCAAGCGCCCGCTCGATCCGCTCTCGGAGATCCTCTCGGCCGACGTCGGCCGGCGCCGGGCTACACGCCGCGAGGTCGAGCGCCTCTCCGAACGTCACCGTCGGTCGCGCGTCCCGCGGTGGTGGGTAGAACGTCGCGCGCGGCTCATCGACGATCACGTGCGACGCCGCAGATTCCACATACTCGATGAGCGTTCGAAGCGCCTGGACGATGCGATCGGGCATCCCGTCAGCCTCGACGAGCAGATCCTCCGCCGTCTCCCGACCGATCCCATCGATTCGCTGCACGAGCGCTCGCGCGGGGTCGCCCGATTCGAGCAGTCCTGCGATTTCTTCGGCAGTGACTCGGTCCGGATCGAGCTTCCGCTGAGCCAGCAGCGGCGCGTACGGCGAGCCGATGTTGCATCGCTCATCCCGACGAAGTGCCCCGAGGATCCGGTCTCCCTCTACAAGGATTAGATTCCCACGAGGCCCGACCAACTCGGCGATCAGCTCGACCTCGCGGGATGCCGCCCCGCCTCGCTCGACCGAGATGGAGACCACGCGATCCCATCCGCGCTGCTCGATCCGTCGAATCCGTCCACCGCCGAGGTGCTTCCGAAGCTGCATCACGAACGGCGAAGGGGACGGCGGGTTCGGGCGAGCAGCCCGCGTCTCGTGGATCCGGGCATTCCGCGGAGAGATCAAGATCCGCCGTTCGCCCTGCAAGAAGACGAGAATGACGATCGATCCCCGATCGGGCTCGTGCACGCCCCGAATTGCACCCCCCTCGACGGTCGACCGAAGCTCGCTCAACGCGGCGGCGATCGCCAATCCGTCCATGCTCCCTCCATTTGAAACCCCTGATGGGGACGGCTATAATGCCCGCCGATTATACCGCCGGCGTAGCTCAGAGGCAGAGCAACGGTTTCGTAAACCGTGGGTCGGAGGTTCGACTCCTCTCGCCGGCTGTTGTCGTTCTTGTCTCCGTTCGAGCGATTTCAATCGTCCTCACCGCCGAGCAGCACATCACACAGCTCGGTCACGTTCCGTTCACATTTCTCTCACGCTGGCGGCGTATGGTTCGGGGTGTACGAGAGCGATGATCCGTACTTCCAGGCGGGGCCCAGGACAGGAGGGGAGTCCTGGGCCTTCTGCTGTTCGAAATCGCTCAAGGCGCCCGGGCGAGCGCTCGATGCGCGGCCCCGTCGTTCCGTCAGATCCTGCGTCGCCACATCAAGAATCCGGGCGCGTCCTGCGCCCGGCGCGCTGCTGGCGCCAAGGTGACGCACGTCCAATCACGATCGGCCACAGGGAGGTGATCCACAGAACGCCCAACGGCTACGATGAGGGCGATTCCGCCGCGTCTGTTCGGCGAAAAGGGGTGAGTGAGTGTGAACGAGCTGGGAAAAATCACGGTGATTGCCGCCATCATGGGGGCCCTCTTGGTGGCGGGGCTGCTCTTCCGCCCGGCCGCACCAGAGCCGGCCGCCGTCGTCGAGTCCGCGCCGGCGGAACAAGCGATCGTGAAGCAAGTGAACGTTCTTCCACCAAAGTCGCTGGAGATGCTCGGTCCAGCCTACTCGGAGAAGGCGGTCTTCCAGGACGAGACGATCCGAATTGCGTTCAAGGGATCCTTCAGCGAAGACGGGGTCGAGAGTCGCTTGCCCTTCTGGCTTCACAACGTCTCCGGTGGCGTTGTCAATGTGCTCTGGGACCGCTGCTCGATCCAGCTTCCCTCGGGAAACACGGTCAATGTCGTAAACGAGGAGGGTCTCGGCGCGGTCCGCCCGTCGGGCGGGACGATCTCGATCGCCCCGGCCGGCGACCTGTTTGACGCCGTCCTTCCGGTCTCGCAGCTGAGCTGGTCGGACGAGGGAGGGTGGAGTGTCTCGACGGGCATCCTCGACAAGGGGACGTTCACATTCGTCCTCGCGCTCGACGTCCCCGTCCTCTGCCCGAAGCTCCCGCCGGGCGCGCCGGAGTGCATCGAGCCGGTGCCGGCTCGCCGTGATCTGTCCGAGCGCGGATGCGCGGAGCGCCGCGTCGTCTACTACACGTTCCGGTTCGTCGTTCGGTAACGGTCTCGCTCGCGAACGCCGACAGACGACTCCGAGCCCGGGGGGCACTCGTTGACGTGCGCCGCCCCGGGCTCAACCCTGTGCCCTCGCTCAACTTGTCAACAACGGCGGTGTTGCTATAGGCTCAACGATAAGATACAGAGTTCTCGGTGCGCAAGGAGGATGATGCGGTGGTCCGCAAGAGCGAAGTGACGACGTTGTCCATCTACATCCCGAAGAGCAAGCTGGACAAGCGGCCGATCGAGCGACTTGAGCGACTCGCGACAAAGCTCGACCGCTCGATCAACTACCTGGTAGTCGAGGCGATTCTTCAGTACCTCGATTCGGAAGAGAAGAGCTGATCAGGGAGCGATCTCCGGTCCTTTGTTCCCGGAGCAGGACACCCAGGTGCGCCGGGCTCAGAGATCGTAGTAGATCGAGAACTCCATTGGATGAGGGTGCTCCGCGACGAGGGTGCATTCTCGCTGTTTCACGCGGATCCAATGCTCGATCCCGTCCTCGCTAAACACGCCACCGGAGAGGAGATACCGGTGATCCTCCTCAAGCGCCCGGAGGGCCTCGTCGAGGGTCCGCGGAGCCACTCCGCCGGCCCCGCGTTCGTGTAGGTCGCTGTCGAACGGCCCCATTCCCAGACGCTGCGCGTTCAGGCCGCGCTCGATCCCGTCCAATCCTGCCATCACGATCGCCGCGAACGCCAGATACGGGTTGCACGTCGCGTCCATCGTCCGTAGCTCGAACCGCGTGGCCTCCCCGCGCGCGTAGGCGGGAACACGAATCGCTGCGGTCCGGTTCGCGGAGCCGAAGACGAAATGCAGAGGAGCCTCGAACCCTGGCACGAGACGCCGGTAGGAGTTCGTGGTGGGGTTCGTCAACGCGAGCAGACTCCGCCCGTGGGTGAGGATCCCGCCGATGTAGCAGAGCGCCCGCTCCGAGAGCCCGTCCCCGTCGCGAAACTGATTCCGCCCGTTGCGGACGATGTATTGGTGGAGGTGCATCCCGCTCCCGGCCTCTCCGTGCACCGGCTTGGGCAGGAACGTCGCCGACAGGCCGATCTCGGCCGCCACATTGCGGACGATCGACTTCACGATGAGCGTCGCGTCGGCCATCCGAACCAGCCGACCGAATCCGAGTTCGATTTCCTGCTGACCGAGGCGCCCGACCTCGTGATGGTGGTACTTCACCGGGACACCGGCCGCCTCGAGCTGGCGGCAGATCTCGCAGCGCACGTCGAACAACCGATCCCGCGGAATCGGCGCGTGATACGCAGAGAAGTCGGGTCCGTCCGATCCGACGTCGCCGTTCCTCACCGGATCGATCTCGACGATCGAGCGACCGCTGATGCACCCATAGCGCGCCTCGCGGAAGACGTAGAACTCGAACTCCGGGCTCACGACGATCTCGTCCGCAATCTCGCGCTCCACCGCCAAGCGTTCTGCCGACGCGGCGATCCCGCGCGGATCGATCGCCGCAGGTGCGCGCGTCTTCGCGTCGCAGATATCGGCGATGAGCGTCAGGATCCGCTCTCCCGATCGTTCTTCGACGTAGGCCGTCGATGGATCCGGGACCAAGACCATGTCGCTTCCACTGACCTGCCGGTAGCCGTAGTTCGAGCCGTCGAAGCCGATTCCGTCGGATAGCAGCTCGTCGGTGATCCGCTCCGCGGGGACGGTGATGTGGCGGAATCTGCCGATCAGATCGCTAACGCGGAAATCGACGAACCCAACCGCTTCTTCCTCGATCCGACGCTGCAGGATCGCACAATCGCTCATCGATACCTCTCTCCGACGCGAGGGAATGGGCGGCAAGAATACTGAAGCCCGCGGCCGCGCTCAACCTTTCGATCGTCGCCGTTATCGGGTGTGAAGGTTCCTGGCCGCCACGAACCCGATCCCCCCCGTGGTGAGCGCCACCGCCGTCTCGTTCAGGGCAGCATGCTTGTCGAGGTAGTTCCGCTCAAGGACAGGCATCAGCCCCTCCGCCTCGATTTCCTTCTTCGGTCGGAAGTAATCCAGGATGTCGGAGGGATGCTGACGCGTTCGCTCGACCGCCGGTTTCCCGCCCTCGTGCTTCGCCGAGATATTCGATACCCCGCGGGCGAGCTCGACCAGTTCCTCCGTCCGATCGTACGGCTGGATCACGATCGACTTCCACGTCTCAGTGATATGGTGTTCGAACCGCACGACGTCCTCCAGGCCGAGCGCCCGTCGCACTCGCGCCGTCTTCTCGACTGTCTCGTTGTTCACCGAATTTGACCAGTTGAACCCGATCAGCGAGGTCGTCCCGTCGTCGCGCGCGAACAGCGCCGCACCGATCAGTGTCCACAGCGCAGCGTACGGGTTGTCATTTCCCATGAACACGGAGATCTTGAACTCGATGTCGATGCCCAGTTTGTGGAGGAAGTACCCGAGGAGCACAGTGCCGGGGTTGATGTTGAGAACCTGTCGGATCCCGTATTCCGCGTAGTATCGGAGGAACTCGTCGACCCACTGCAGTGCGTGATCGTTCGGTTGGCCGACTCCACCGAAGTACCCGGTGATCGTCTCCGGACCTCCGAGGTGGATGTTCGACCCGTCCGTCCCCTTCGTGTCGAGGGTCTCAACGTAGCTCGCCCCCACGACCTGCATGGCGGCGGCGACAGCGAGCGTATCCCCCTGGTCGGCCGTCTGTTCCGCCATGCTCCGGACCCGGATGTAGCGCCCCGGCATGAGCTCGCGCGCGTGAATCGCCTGCCGAGCCTCAGCGATTAGCCACGGAAAGTACTGCAGCGCGCTGATCTCGAGCGTCACTGCATGTTGCTCGTCGAACGTCATCGAATCCGCGCGAGGCCCGAGCACCCGACGGCGGAACTCGTCGACCGAGACGAACGCGCAGCGGTCGCGTTGCTCGGTCAACCACTCGATGTCCGCCAGATAGGGCGAGCGCATCTCCTTTAGCCGACCCAGCAGGTTCTGCAGCTTTCGGGCTTCGGCTGCCTTTCGGTTGATCCGATCCGGTCCGCCGTGCGCTTCCACGACGGCCAGGAACTCGTCGATGATCCCGCCGCTCGGATCGAGGATCAGGTCATTGATCCGCCGGCGTTGCCCGTCCTCGATCGTCAACCGCCGTCGAAGATCGCTCATTCGTCCTCCTCCGTCCGCGCCTCGGTCATCGGCTGCCGACCGGTTACTCGTACTCCTTGACGAGGTCCGGGAACCCATCGGCCTCGCCTTTCAGCATGTGGTAACAGTGCTCGTCCGCCGGGAACGTCCCCGACTTGACGTCCGAGATGTACGCGTGCATCGCCTCGGTGATCACCTCAGCGACGTCCGCGTACTTCTTGACGAACTTCGGCGTGAACGCCTGGAACTGCCCGATCATGTCCGAAACGATCAGAAGCTGCCCGTCGCAGCCCGGTCCTGCCCCGATACTCAGCACTGGGATCGAGAGCCGTTCGGCAATGAACCCTGAGACTTCAGGAGGAACCGCCTCGAGCAACAGCAGCTGCGCGCCGGTCTCCTCGATCGCGAGGGCGTCCTCGATGAGGAGGCGGGCTGACTCGATCGTCCGCCCCTGCGCCTTGTGCCCACCGAGTTGCCCGGAGCTCTGCGGCGTCAGGCCGATGTGGCCACAGACGACGATCCCCGCATCCAGGAGCGCCTCGATCCGCCCGAGGACCCGCACGCCGCCCTCGAGCTTCACCGCGTCGACCCGCGCCTCCTTCAGGAACCGACCGGCGTTCCGCACCGCGTCCTCGTCGCTCGTCTGATAGCTGAGAAACGGCATGTCGCCGACGACAAACGTGTTCGGTGCGCCCCGCCGGACCGCCTCGCAATGGACGATGCACTGGTCCATCGTCACCGGGACGGTCCCCTCGTATCCGTAGACGCACATCCCAAGTGAGTCTCCGACGAGGAGCATGTCGAGCCCCGCCGCCTCGGCGAACGCGGCCGTCGGGAAGTCGTAGGCGGTGAGCCAAGCGATCTTCTCCCCCGTCTCCTTCATCTTCTGCAGCGTATGGACGCTGTGCTTCTTCCGTTCGACCACGACCCCTCCTTGTCCGTGCCTCGATCCCGAGGGCTCACGCTCCGGTCTGCCACCGGACGCCGATCTCGCGGAGCAAGAGACCGAGCCGGCAGAGCGGAAGCCCCATCACGTTGTAGTAGTCGCCGTGCAACCAGTCGACAAACAGCGCCGCACACCCTTGGATCGCGTACCCGCCCGCCTTGTCTCGATACTCGCCGGTGTCCAGATACCACTCGATCTCCTCCACGGTCAGCCGTCGGAAATGGACGGTCGTCCGCTCGCAGGCGGCCCGCCGGGCGCCGGACTCCGTCGACAGGACGTAGATCCCCGTGATCACATCGTGCGTCCGTCCGCTCAGCCGGCGGATCATCTCCCCCGCATCCTCCCGCGACCCCGGCTTTCCCAGGACCGTCCCGTCGATCACGACCACCGTGTCCGCGGCGATCACAACCCCCGATCGGCGGCGACTGACCGCCTCGCACTTGGCGCGGGCGGCGGCGATCACTCGCTCCATCGGGGAGCCGTCCGTGGGTTCCTCCACGGAACTGGCATCGACCACGAACCCTTGCGTGATCCGCGAGAGAAGCTCGCGGCGCCGCGGCGATGCGGACGCGAGTACGAGTGTCACAGGGACCCTTTCCTCCGCCGGCGGCCGGCGCGCAAAGTGCGCCGCTACGGGAATTCGACGCCGGTCGTCCCGTAGAAGACGGCAAACGACGACGACGGCGCGACCCCCTTCGGGAGTCGGATCACGCCGGCGGCCACTCTGCCGCTCTCCACCCGGCGGATCCGGACGAAATCGGACGTCAACTCGACGAACGACGCGGAACTGAAGAAGACGTAGTTCGTGCCGGATTGCTTCACGTAGAAGTGCCACGGCGAGAAGTCCGCCCCCGTCGCCGAGACCGCCCAGACCATGATGGCGCCCGTACCGATCAGCGGCTCGATCGTCTCCACGAGGTCGGGGCCGAGCGCGCTCTCCCGAACGGCCGGCTCGAGCCGGATCAGAAGCAGCCGTAGCTCCTCCCCGCGGTTCACGATCCGCATGACGGCGATGTCGCGCGGTTCGAGGTCGAGCAACGCCGCCATCGCCTCCTCGGAGAACTCCTCATGCGTCAGCAGGTCCTCAAGCGTGGAGACGTCCTGCAGCGGCGCGATCGACACGGGATCATGCGACGCGCCCGCCGCCGCAGGGCGGGACGCGGTCCCCGTCTCGTCGGCGATCCCCTGCCCAATCTCGAATCGCGCCGACTCACCCCGATAGAGGACGTCGAACGGCCGCGACGGATCAATCGCGTCGCCGAGAACGAGGATCCCCTCGCTCCCCGACCCCTGGGACGGACCGGCGGGGTTCACCTCGAACCGACCGGTGGCGAACCCCGGCGTGATCTCCACCCATCCATCGGGGCCCGGCGAGATCGCGCGGTCGCCCTGCCTCGCCGAGATGTCGTACGGGGAGAACGGGAATCGGTCGACGACGGATTTGACCGACGGATTCACGTAGACGGCGTTTCGTCCCACATACGGAAGCAGCTGTTGGCGGAGGGCAGGGGAGATCTTGCTGTCGAACGTCCGCTCGTTGACGTACACGAAGACGATCGTCAGCTCCGTCCCGTCGAGCTCTGACTTGACGACGCCGATCAGGTCGATGTCGAGGCCCGTCTCATCGGCGAACTCGTCTCGCGCCTCCGGCGACGCTGGAACCGCGAGCGCCAGAAAGAGAAGGGAGGATATCATCCACATCCTCCCCCAACGTCTCCGTCTCATCGAAGCAGTCGCCTTTCCTGATCAGCGCGCGCTAGCAGGGCCCGCCACACCACCAACCGGCAAAGGCGAAGATCCAGAACGCCCAGAAGAACGCGAGCAGCATTCCGGTGGTAATCGTGATGGTGATCATCGTCCACCTCCTTCTGTTGGGACTAGCTTACCACGCCCTCCGGCCCCGGACAAGACGTCGATGGTCGAAAACCATGATGAGACACGTGTCGCCGGCGACGACCCCCGCGACGTGTTTCGGCGCCCGGCGGGGATCGCTCCTGGACGAAGCGCCGCTGGAGAGAGGTGTCACTCGACTCCCGTTCCGATACGACGATTCGCCTCTCCCGCTCCCCGCCGGGGCGGATCGGATCTCCGCACGGAACGTGCGCTCTGTTACAGACACGCGTCCAAAGCGGTCACTGCATCCCGGCCGCTCCGGCTGCCGGCGGCCGTCCCCTCCGGTACCATATCGAGACGATGACCGAGCGGATCGACGAGACCAAGCGGCTCCAGGCACGGATCGAGCGGGACAGCGAAACGATCGATCAACTCGAGAAACGCTTCGGCCTCCCTCTCCATCTCCTGTGGGAGGCCGAGGTCTCGCGCGTCGCGGCGCGCTTCTTCGAGGTCGCCCGTCGGCTGTACCCCGCCACGATCGTCGCATTCGCCGTCAAGTCGAACCCCTGCCGTGGCGCGGTTCGAACGGCGGCCCGCCTCGGCCTTGGGGCGGACGTCGCGTCCGAGTACGAGCTTCGCTGCGCGCTCGAAGAGGGGATCCCGGCGGATCGGATCGTCTGCAACGGGAACGCCAAGTCCTCGGCCTACCTCGAACTCGCCGTCCGGGCAGGCGCCCGGATCGCCGTCGATTCCGGCGATGAGATCGACGCTCTCACGACGATCGCTCGAGCGCGCCCGGCCGACGTGCTCATCCGCTTCAGCGGGATGCCGCTCTCCGGACTCACCTCGGCGGACCAGACAACCGCCGCCGATTGGACGAAATTCGGGTTCCCCGTCTCCGAGGCCCGGGCCGTTTTCCGGCGGGTCGCGCGCTCCAGTTCGCTCCGCTATCGCGGGATCTCCGCCCACATCGGCACGCAAATCGCTGATCCGATCGGATACGAACGGCTGATCGGCGAGTTCTTCTCGCTCATCGAGACTGCCGCCTCGCTCGGGCTGACGACCGACTCGATCGACCTCGGCGGGGGGTACCCCGTCTCGTTCCTTTCGCAGGCGGACTGGATCGCGTTCACGCAGCGGCTCCGCGCGCGGATCCGCGGCAATGCGCCGATCTCAGATGCGGTCACGTGGAACGACCTCCCCATGGGGTACGCCGATCGGCCCGCCGGCGCCCCCGAATCGGAGCGCTGGATCGGAAAGGCATACTGGTCCGCCCGTCCCGAGCACGAGATGCTCGAGCATATCCTCGAGTATCGCCCCGACGGTAGAGCGACGACGGCCGAGCGCCTCCGGACGCTCGGCGGCCCGACCCTGATCGTCGAGCCGGGTCGGTCCCTGTTCGCCGGAGCCGGGATCACACTGACGCGCGTCGTCTCGGTCAAGCGCGTCCTCGGGCACGTCGTCGTCGCGCTCGACATGGGAATCAACAACCACGGGACGAACCTGATCTCCCCCGACCTGTTCCCGGCCGCGGTGCTCCCGCCCCGCGGGGACGATGCGCCGATCGAGGCGTTCTTCGCCGGTCGACTCTGCTTCTCCGGCGACATGATCAGCAAAGCGAAGGTCCCGCTGAACCGGATGCCTCGCCCCGGCGATCGACTCGTCCTCTATCAGACCGGCGCGTACAGCGCCGATCACTTCGCCTCTCACAGCTGCGGGTTCCCGCGCCCCGCCAAAGTGGCGATTCGCCCGGACGGATCGATCGAGCTCTGGCGACGTCCGGAGGGGTTCCTCGACGTCTTCGGCCGACCGACCGACCCGCTCCAGGTCGACGGACTCCAGGCGCCCCCCGAGGGGAGATCGGAATGACCGCCCGCTTCGGGCTCTTCGGATCCCCGTACTCGATCGGGCAGACACTCGCGTGGCCTTGGTTCTTCGTCCGGCCGTCCGTCCGCCGGCGATCGGCCCTCGACCCCGCCCCCGCGGCGATCGACGCCCCGCCTGGAGGAGACACGATTCGGGTCGTCTTCTTCGGCGATCTGATGCCGATGACGCGTCGCGGACCGCTTCGCGTCGAGCCGGCGCTCCGCGATCTCTTCTCGGGGGCGGATCTGGTCGTTGGGAATTGCGAGACCCCCGTCGCCGAACGGACTTCCACCCGCGGAAACCGTTTCTCCCTCGACGTCGGCCGCCTCCGCGATCTGCTCGATGCGTCGGGGATCCCCCCCGGCCGGACCCTCCTCTCCCTCGCCAACAACCACATCGGCGACCTCGGAACGGACGGGATCCGTGCCACCATCGATCATCTCGAGCGGCTCGGGTGCACCCCGATCGGGCTCCGCTGCGGCGACAGCGATCGGCCACTCCACGTGGTCCGCACCGAGCGGGGACCGATCGCGTTCGCCGCGTGGACGGAGTGGTTGAACCGCCGCGCACCGGCCGGAGGGCCGCGCCCATGGCGGTCCGATGAGATCCTCTCCCATGACGGGCGATCGGACGGAGCGGGCGCACCCGCCCGCTGGATCGGCGTTCCCCATTGGGACGACGAGTTCCGGCACTTCCCGCACGAGCGGACCCGGCGCGCCGCTCGCCGCCTTCTCGCGTCGGGGTTCTCCATCCTCGTCGGGCATCACCCGCATGTCATCCAGCCGCTCGAACGCCATGGCGACGGGATCTGCCTCTACAGCTGCGGGAACTACCTCCCGTCTTCCGTCTGTGCCGTCCCGTGGCCGGCGCGCCTCGGGGCCGTCCTCGAGGTCCACCTCCCGGCGGGATCGAACACCGCCGCCCCCCTCGCCTACCGCGTCCACGCGACCTGGTACCGGGCCAGCACGCCCGGCGCCCGCATCGACTTCTTCCGGCCCGACCGCGGGCGCGCCGAGCGCCTCGCCGGCCGGCGTCTCGCTCGTCTCTTCCCCGGCGCCCCTTTCGG
>ENA-OSEO01005616-OSEO01005616.1-sediment-metagenome-genome-assembly--contig:-NODE-5616-length-11905-cov-3.836152_pt1 | contig 11905 bp, 9 predicted proteins | sample MGYA00237883_ERZ534232 | MGnify/ENA metagenome assembly ERZ534232
CTACTTACACATCCTGTACTCACAACGGAAAAGTTTTCAGGGCATAACTCATCGGTAAACATGTCTGTTAAATGTCCAGATTCGATACCTGAAGCGCATGAGCAAATATAAAGTCCCGTCTTGGTTCGACCTGGTCTCCCATAAGAGTAGTAAAAATTGCATCGGCAGAGAGAGCATCCTCTATTGTTACCTGTAGAAGCGTTCTCTTTTCCGGATCCATCGTCGTATTCCACAACTGGTCAGGATTCATCTCTCCCAAACCTTTATAGCGTTGAATATTTACAGAATTTTCATCCTTTTGAAGATTTCTTAGTATTTGCGTTTTCTCTTCATCATTATAGGCATAAAACACATTTTTATTAATTGCAATCTTATACAGGGGCGGCATCGCTATATACACATGCTGATCTTCTATAAGCTTGTTCATGTACCGGAAAAAGAAGGTTAAAAGAAGGGTTCTTATATGAGAGCCATCTACATCAGCATCCGCCATTATAATCACCTTGTGATACCTTAATCGTGAAATATTAAAATCATTTCCTATCCCTGTTCCTAAGGCGGAAATTATTGGCTGTAGTTTATCATTTCCTAAAACCTTATCTACCCTGGTTTTCTCTACATTGAGCATCTTTCCCCAGAGGGGCAGAATGGCCTGAAAGGATCTGTCCCTTCCCTGTTTTGCACTTCCCCCTGCAGAATCTCCCTCAACAATGTAGATCTCGCATTTTGCAGGGTCTTTTTCGCTGCAATCTGCAAGTTTTCCCGGCAGACCGGTTGATTCAAGAAAACTCTTTCTTCTGGTTAATTCTCTTGCTCTTCTTGCAGCATCTCTCGCCTTAGCAGCCATAACTGTCTTTTCTAAGATTTTTTCCAGTACCTGGGGATTTTCCTCAAAAAAGAAGGTCAAATGCTCGTTAACCAAAGATTCAACTATCCCCCGTACTTCAGAGTTGCCGAGTTTCGCCTTTGTCTGGCCCTCAAACTGTGGCTCTAAAACCTTTACAGAAACCACCGCAGTTAGACCCTCCCGAACATCCTCTCCTGATAGGGATTCTTCAATCTTTTTAGATAGCTTTGTCTTTTTAAGGAATTCATTAAAGACCCTGGTTAAGGCAGTTTTAAAGCCTACAAGATGGGTTCCTCCCTCCCTGGTATTAATATTATTAACAAAAGTAAAAATATTTTCTAGATACCCGTCGTTGTACTCCAGGGCAACCTCAACCTCTACATCGTCCTTTTTTCCTTCGATATAGATCGGTTCTTTATGAATTGGGGTTTTATTCTTATTAAGATATTCAACAAAGGACTTTAATCCCCCTTCAAACTGAAAGATATGTTCTTTGGGAATTGGAAGCCTCTCATCGGTAATTGTGATTTTTATCCCTTTATTAAGAAAGGCAAGTTCCCTTAGGCGATTGGAAAGGGTTTCAAAACTGAAATTGAGTGTTTCAAAGATTTTCTCATCCGGAAGAAATCTTGTAATGGTTCCATACTTTTCTGTTGTACCAATCTCTTCCACAGGTTTTTCAGGTATTCCGGTTCTGTACCGCTGAAAATAGACCCTTCCCTCCTGATTAACGTATACCTCGCACCAGGAGCAAAGGGCATTCACAACAGAGGCTCCTACACCATGAAGTCCACCCGAAACTTTATAATTGGTTTTATCAAATTTTCCTCCCGCATGGAGCTTGGTCATTACCACTTCCAGGGCACTGATCTTTTCCTGAGGATGTATATCCACAGGGATGCCCCGTCCATCATCCTCTACTCTAATTATATTGCCCTTTTCGATGGTCACAGATATAGTGGAACATTCTCCTGCCAGAGCTTCATCGATACTATTGTCTACAATCTCATATACAAGATGATGCAGTCCCTCAGGTCCCGTGGAACCAATGTACATGCCCGGTCTTTTACGTACCGCGTCTAGACCCTTCAAGACTTGGATATGTTGAGCAGAATATACTTCGTGCATTGTCCTACCTATTTAAAAAGAAAGGTTAAAATAGTATATCTTTTTTATTAAATTAAGTAAAGTTAATGAAGGGAATAGAACTGTTTTTTAAGTATAATTTATTACTATATATAAAATTATTTCTGTTTATCTCCTTTGCCGGAGCATAGTCTAAAATGTTTATTGCAAACCGGCTTTCTTTTAATTAGACTTGAATTTAAATAGTTTCAATATAGTAGGACGGTAAGTAATGAGCGATGGTTCTTGGGATTACAGTATCTTCTGGAAAGAGGCATGTAATTTAATTAAAGAAGAGATCTCCGAACAGGAATGGGTAATGTGGTTCGAAAAGATACGTTACGATCATAGTATGGAAAATACTATCCTTATTACCGTCCCCTCTGCTTTTTTTAGAGATCAGGTTAAACAAAGATATCTTTCAATAATAGAAAACAGAATAATGGAACTTTCCGGTCATGAAATATCAATTGACTTTATAATTAAAAAGATAGATGTTCAGGAAAAACAGAAACCCTCCTCTTCTAATCCTTCAAGAAAGGAGTTCGCGCAGGAACATCCTTTAAAAAAGAAATTCCATCCCAATTTAAAAGAAGATTATATTTTTGACAATTTTGTAATAGGAGAAAACAACTCCTTCGCAGCCAATGCCGCCTATGCAATAGCAAAAAACCCCGGAACAGCGTATAACCCGTGTCTTATTTATGGTGGGGTCGGTCTTGGAAAAACTCACCTTATTCAATCTATAGGAAATCTTTCTTATCAGGAATACGATAAAAGAAAAATAGTATATGTAACCGCGGAACAATTCACTAATGAATTCATCCAGGCAATAAAGGATAAAAAGAATCATCTTTTTAAGAACAAGTATCGCGGTGTAGATATCCTACTTATAGACGATATTCATTTTCTACAAAATAAAACAGAAACCCAAGAGGAGCTTTTCCATACCTTTAATGCTCTATACGATGCAAATAAACAGATGGTGTTTACCTGCGACAGGCCTGTTTCGGAATTAAAACAATTAACCGATCGTCTGCGAAGCAGATTCGAAAGAGGGTTGAACGTGGATCTTCAGCCGCCGGATTATGAAACAAGATTCGCAATTCTTAGAAAGAAAATAGAAAAAGCGAATATAGTGATCCCCGACGAGGTTATTGAACTTATCTGCAAAAATATTACAACGAATGTAAGAGATCTAGAGGCCGCATTGACAAAACTTATTGCCTTTGCAGACTTAATGAATAAAAAAATAACCCTTGAAATTGCCCAAAATAAATTAAAGGATCTTTTTACAAATCCAAAAATTACTTCCGTAACAACTGATATTATACAAAGAGTTGTTGCGGATTATTTTAACCTTTCCTATAATGATTTACGTGGAAAAAAGAGAACAAAAACAATAGCCTTACCTAGGCAGATTGCCATGTATATAACCCGGGAATTAACTGAGTATTCAACCACCGAAGTAGGAGAAGAATTCGGAGGAAGGGACCACACAACAGTAATGCATGCCTGTCAAAGAGTAGAAGCTAGAATGAAGATTGATCCTACTCTTGAAATCACAATTCAGAATTTAGTAAGGAAAATCAAGGAATATAAAGTTAAATAACTTTTCTAAAAAGATGTGTATAAATTGACAAATAATGATATTATATTTTCCATACGAAGGAACATGTGTAATAATTGTGTATTAATGGTGTAAGTTATTAAATCTATAAAGGACTATATTAAAACAATTTATAGTACTTATACACATATTAACAGTTCCTACTATTACTATTACTATCTTTTTAATTAATAAGGAGTACTAGGATGAAATTTTCTTGCAATAAAGAAGCCCTTCTACATGAAATTTCAATGGCCCAGGAGATTATCTCTTCTAGGAATACTTTATCCATATTATCCAATGTTTTGCTTGAAACAGTCGATTCAACTCTTTTTATAAAAGCGACAGATTTAAAATTGGGTTTCGAAACCGCAATACCTGTAGAGGTTGTACAACCTGGCATTACAACTGTTTTCTGTGATAAGTTTTTAGGTATTTTAAGAAATCTGCCGGAGGGAGAGGTTGAATTTGATCAGCAGGATGGAAATCTTTTTATACGGCCCCGGTTTAAAAAGGTTAGTTTTCAGTTGAAGAGTATACCTTCGGATAAATTTCCTGAATTACAGAGTATAAATGAGGATCAATATTTTCAAATCCCGCAGAGGGATCTTTCCGAAATGATCTCCCAGACAGTATTTGCTGTTTCAGACGATGAAACTAGATACTTTATGAATGGAGTTTTCTTTGAAAAACTTGAGGATTCTATTGTTATGGTTGCAACAGATGGGCGTAGATTGTCTTTTATAAGTAAATTCTTTTCGGAAGGAATTAAAAAATTTGAAAGTATTATTATACCTCCCAAGATTTTAAATCTTCTCAATAAATTCATGGTTGGAGAAGGGTTGGTTGATCTTGCAGTTACAGAAAAAAATATATTTTTTAAAATAGGAAATCGTAAAATCTACTCGAATTTAATTGAAGGCCAGTTTCCTAATTACAACAGGGTAATTCCAAAGGAACAGTCTTATCAGATTTCAATTAAAAAAGATGATTTATATGAGGCCTTGAAAAGAGTATCAGTCCTGGTAGAACAAAAATCCAGAAGAATATATATAAGACTTATCCAGGATACATTGATTCTTGATGCTGAAGAAAGCGAAATCGGTTCTGCCAAGGAAGAGATTCCATGTATTTTCAATGGACCGGAAACTGTAATAGCCCTTAATTATCTTTACCTATTTGAACCTGTAAAGGTTATTGATGAAGAAGAGATAAACATAAAATTTTCTGAACCAAATAAAGCAATTACTTTAAAGGCTAAGGATGACGAATCCTTCTTTCATATAATTATGCCAATGCAGGTGGATTAACGGCGAGAATAGATGGGTTTTTGTTCCTTAAGGGTTTATAACTTCAGAAATTTAGAGAATGAAACAATAGATACAGATTCACCAGAAGTTTTTCTTGTTGGAGACAACGGACAAGGAAAAACTAACTTCCTGGAAGCCTTGTATATACTATGTTTTGGTTCTTCCTTTAGAACACGAAACGAAGAACTACTTAAAAGGTTCGGCGAACCAATAGTTCAGATTTCCTGTGAATATCTGCAAAATAAGGAGAACCAATTTACTGTCTCTGTTTTGATGGAGGAAAAGGAAAAAAAGATATTTTTTAATGGTAAAAGAATTCTAGACAGAAAGGAATTGATTTCAAATATTCCATGCATTGTATTTTGTCACAATGATATTGATTTTGTTACCGGTCCGCCAGAAAGAAGAAGGTGGTTTTTCAATCAGGTAATCTGCATGAATGAACCCTTTTTTATCAATTCTTTAAGGGAATATCAGAAGATTCTTCTTACAAGAAACAGGATTTTAAAAGAAGGCCCTATGTCCCTACTGGATATTTACGACCAACAACTGGTTGAAAAGGGATTGGAGATTCAGGAAAAAAGGGAAAAAACAATAGGCTTTTTCAATGATATTTTTACTCCCCTTTATAAAAGGATATCCAATTTATCAAAATACGATTTAAAAATTTCATATATGCCCTCCTTTGGAAACCCTGTAAATAGAGAGAATCTATTAAAGTTCCTAAAAACAAAAAGAGATTCAGACCTACAAACAGGGATCTCTTCTTTAGGCCCTCACAGAGATAGATTCTCCTTTTCCTTAAATGGCAGAAATTTTATTAAAACAGCCTCTACTGGACAGGCAAGACTTGTTTCTCTTTCTTTAAGGGTATCACAAGCTAACTATATACATAAAAAAACGGGACTAAAACCAATACTCCTTTTGGATGATGTTCTTCTTGAATTGGATGGCAAAAAAAGGATCCTTTTTTTGGATTCTCTTCCAGAATATGAACAAGCCTTTTTTACCTTTCTTCCAGAAGAGCCCTATAAACAATATCTTAAAAAAGACACTAAAATACTTTATACTTCAAAAGGAACCTTTCGGGCAGAGAAATGAAGGAAGCAAAGGACCTGGTAGAAAAACTATTTAACGCGATTATGCCACCGGAGGGAAAGGAGATCTCTTCATTATTCAGTTCCTGGAAAAATATTGCTGGTGAAGATTGTGCCTTTCATTCAACAGTCTCTGATTTAAAGGAGGGTGTGGTGTTTGTTTCTGTAGATCATCCAGGGTGGATGCAGATTCTTCACTCCAGGCAGAAAAAAATATTATTAAAAATCAGAGAAGCATATAAAGAATTAAATGTAAAAGAAATTAGGTTTTTTATTGGAGATATTAAAAAAAAGGAGAGAAATATTTTATCACAAAACAATAAACAGGTATCAGTTTCTTTGGAAGAAAAGGAAAAGAGAGAAATCAATAATATTTCTTCTCAAGAGGAATTTCAAAATTTATTAAACAAGCTTCGAACAACCCTTGAACAGAGAACCGTTGACACTTAGCCCATAAAAAAGGTATACTTCCACACCTGTATATTGATAATTTGGCTTAGGCTATTATATAAGGAGAATTGAATGAAACGCACATATCAGCCAAGCAAGGTAAAAAGAAATAGAAAATTTGGCTTTCGTGCTCGTATGAAAACCAAGGGAGGAAGACTGGTTCTTTCCCGGAGAAGAAGAAAGGGTAGAGAAAAACTGTCCATTTCTGATGAGAAGAAACCTTACTAAAGAGGAAAGACTTTCCTGTGAGAGTAATGTAAAGAAGGTTTTTAAATCTGGCCAAAAGGTTAAAACTCTTGGCCTTTCACTGTTCTTTATAAAGAACAACCTTTCTTTTAACAGAATAGCCTTTTCTCCTGCCCGAGGATTCAAAGGATCTGTTGAAAGAAACAAAGTTAAAAGGATATTTAGAGAAATCTACAGACTCTCTAAATATCTTCTTTTACCTGGTTATGATATGGTATTGATTATCTATCCCGGAGAGAACGGGTATAGGGAGAGAGAGAAGGCCTTTCTCTACCTATGCACTAAGGCAGGCCTTATTAATGAAAATTATCGGTAGTCTTGTAAAAACAATACTGATTTCGATAATTCAATTATACAGAGTATTGATTTCTCCTATTTTACCGCGTACCTGCAGATTTTATCCCTCTTGTTCTTCCTATGCGCTAGAGGCAATAAAGAAATATGGGCCAAAAAGAGGTTTTTTCCTGTCGGTAAAGAGAATTTCCCGCTGCCACCCGTACAATCCCGGAGGATTCGATCCCGTACCATGACCAGCTAATTTAAGTTTGACATAGGAGTGATGATGGACAAAAGAAACCTACTAGCTGTAATTTTGTCAGTGCTGGTTATTTCCGCAGGATTTATGATTCAGAACAGGTTTTTCCCTTCGCCGGCGGTGGAAACAGTTAGGGAAACAAGTGGAACCGATGTATCCAGTAGTGATGTTCCGCGGGCGAGGGGAGAGTCAACCTCCATTGCCCAAGAAAGAACCAGTACTGATTCTTTTTCCCAAGGGAAAATTACCCCTACCTCCATGAATATTCCGGAAAGAACCATTACTGAGGAAACAGATGTTTTTATTGTAACCTTTTCAAATCGGGGGGGCGTTGTTACGTCCTTAAAGCTAAAGGAGCATAAGGATGGCCAGGATTATGTTGATATGGTTAATTCTGGGAATTCTGGAGAGGGTGCCTTTGCAATACGATTTGGGGGAGTGGATTCTCCGGAGATTGACGAAACCTTTGAGTATAAACGGATTGATCAGTATACCTTTGAATTCTCTCGGGTCTTTCTAGCCCCCGCAAGACCAGGAGAGGATCTTATTCCCTTTTTATTAAAGAAAACATATTTTTTCATGCCCGATGAATATATGATTGAACTGCAAATCACAATTGAAAACAGCGTAAAGGATTTTCCAAATTTAAATCTATCCGGCTTTTCCTACACCCTCAGTTACGGACCACAGATAGGACCGGTATTTTCCCAGCTTGATGGAAGGAGAGAGTACAGAAAGTATTACACCCTGGTTAACGAAAAACAAAAAAATGTTAAGGTGGGCAAGGCTGCCCTTACTACAGTTACGGACAGGGTAACCTGGGCTGGAATTGTAGGGAAGTATTTCTCTGTTATTGCTATACCCGACGCAACGCCCTATCAGATTAATTATTCTACCCTTCCTATCGAAGGCGCTCCGGAAACTTCAATAATCCATTTTTCTAGACCTCCCATAAAGAGTTCAAAAAACACGGATGTCTTTAGATTCTATGCAGGACCTAAAAGACCAAGGGAATTAGCCCGGTATGATTCTTCAGACCGCAATGGATTTGGTTTATCTGGGTATAATCTGGAAGCCGCGTTGGATTCCAGTACCTTGCTAGGCTGGCTGGAAAACCTCCTAAAAGCGGTTTTACTGTTCTTCTATAAATTGATCCCCAACTACGGGGTAGCGATAATACTGCTTACAATTTTTATTAAGGTCATTTCTTTTCCTATTAACCACAAGGGAAGTCAATCAACGGCAAAAATGAAAGCCCTAGGTCCGAAATTAAATGAGTTAAAGGAAAAACATAAGAGCAATCCCCAAAAACTCAATGCAGAGATGGCAGCTTTATACAAAAAGGAAGGAGTAAATCCCATGGGGGGCTGTCTTCCCCTGCTTATTCAGTTTCCTATATTTATTGCTCTCTATGGATTATTAAACAAGCATTTTGAGTTGAGAGGGGCTGTATTTTTAAGCGGATGGATTACAGACCTTTCTCAGCCGGAATCTATTTTTAATTTTGCACCCTTTAAAATCCCTATCCTGGGATGGAGCGATATACGACTATTACCATTCATATACATTGGTACCCAATTATTGTCCAGCAAGATAATGCAGACTGATGCTTCGGCAAACCCTTCTATGAAAATGATGACTTATATGATGCCGATTGTATTCTTCTTCATACTATACGATATGCCTTCTGGACTTATAATCTACTGGACTATAACCAATTTAATTACTGTTCTACAGCAATTGTACAGTAACCGAAAGTTGGAAAAGGCCGGAGGTGACAATGGTCCCAAGGACAAGGGAGGAAAGGGAAAGAAGTAGAGAAAAGATTGTCCAAGGGAGGATAATCCCTAAGGAGTAGAGATATGATAAAAGAATATGAAGGAAAAACGGAAAAAGAAGCGATTGACCGTGCAGTGAGTGATCTCTCCATTGATAGGGAAGAATTCGATGTGGAGATTGTGGAAAGTACCAGAAAAGGAATTTTTAAAAAAGGAACAGTTCGTATCAGGGTACATGTAAGTGACGAGGATCTGCAGGAAACAGAGACCACCTTTACAGAAAAGGAGAGTATGGTTGTTCTCTACCTGGAAGAGTTGCTTTCTAAAATGGGTTATCCAGGAAAGGTAGAAACCCTTTACAAAGAGAATGGAAAGATAGGTTTGGGTATAACCTCTCCTCACAGCAGTATTTTAATTGGTAAGAAAGGTAAGAACCTAGATGCCCTGCAGCTTCTGGCAAATGTTTATGCAGGAAAAATAGGAAGCGAAAAACGATTTATCGTGGATGCAGAAAATTACAGAGTGAGAAGAGAAGAAAATCTTGTAAGAATGGCAGAAAAAGTGGCCGAACAGGTAAGAAAAAACGGAGGTTCCAGGCTTCTTGAGCCAATGAATCCCTTTGAAAGGCGTTTAATTCACACAACCCTAGGAGCCATGGAAGGAATCGAGACTAAAAGCGAAGGGGAAGGATTATACAAGCAGATCCGGGTCCTTTATAGAGGAAATTGAAAAATCCCTTCTAAAAGACCCAGGATTAAAATCTTGGGTCTTTTTTTTTAATGAAAGATTATCTGTATTAGAACGGCACTATATTAATATCAAATTTTCTGGTATATTGTTTGACCGATCGTATCAAACGAAATAAAATTTTATGAGGTTTAATTATTGATGGAATACAATGTAAAGGATTTATCTTTAGCCCCTTGGGGAAGAAAAGAAATAGAGATAGCAGAGCATGAGATGCCTGGTTTGATTGCTATAAGAAAAAAATATAGTTCTGAAAAACCATTAAAGGGTGTCAGAATTACTGGTTCTTTGCATATGACAGTACAAACCGCTGTATTGATTGAAACCCTGACCATTTTAGGGGCAGACGTTCGGTGGTCCAGCTGCAATATCTTTTCTACTCAGGATCATGCTGCCAGTGCAGTCGTAGTGGGAAAGGCTGGCTCTCTGGAAAATTTAAAAGGAGTTCCTGTTTTTGCTTGGAAAGGTGAAACCCTAGAGGAGTATTGGGGTCTATTATACGAAGCCCTAAGGTTTCCTGGAAATACGGGTCCCCACCTTGTGGTTGATGATGGAGGAGATGCCACATTAATGATCCATCTTGGATATGCAGCGGAAGAAAACCCGGATATTCTTGATAAAAAGGCTGAAAGCGAAGATGAAAAGGAATTATTTAAAATTCTTAGGAAGGTTTTAAAGGAGAATCCCGGTTTTTGGCATAAAATGGCAAAGGAATGGAAAGGCGTCAGCGAAGAGACCACAACTGGGGTGCACAGGCTGTATAAAATGGCAAAGGAGAAAAGCCTTTTAGTTCCTGCGATCAATGTAAACGATTCCGTAACAAAGTCAAAATTTGACAATCTTTATGGCTGCAGAGAGTCTTTACTGGATGGGATAAAAAGAGCTACGGATGTTATGACCGCTGGTAAGGTAGCCGTTGTTTGTGGTTATGGTGATGTTGGGAAGGGTTGTGCACAATCTTTAAGAGGAATGGGCTCCAGGGTTATAGTTACAGAGATCGATCCGATCTGTGCACTTCAAGCTGCAATGGAAGGTTTCGAGGTTACTACTGTAGAAGAGACTCTGGGTGTAGGAGATATATACATAACTGCCACAGGGAATGTAAATGTAATAAACGTGGAGCATATGGCCAAGATGAAAGATCAGGCAATTGTCTGCAACATTGGGCACTTTGATCATGAGATTGATGTTTCTAGCCTTAATTCCTTTCCTGGAATCAAGAAGATAAATATTAAACCCCAGGTAGATAAATATATTTTTCCTGCGGGTAAAGAGATCTATCTTTTGGCAGAAGGAAGACTGGTCAATTTAGGTTGTGCAACTGGCCATCCCTCTTTTGTAATGTCCAATTCCTTCGCAAATCAGGTATTAGCACAGATGGATCTATGGAAAAACAGGAATAACTATAAAGCAGGGGTTTATACATTACCTAAATATCTTGATGAAGAAGTAGCCAGATTACATTTGGAAAAAATTGGGGTAAAGCTAACAGTCTTAACCAAGGAACAGGCAGAGTATTTAGATATTCCTGTTCAGGGGCCTTTTAAACCAGACCATTATAGATATTGAGGGAGAAAAAGATGGACAACAGAAAGTTTTTATTTACCTCCGAATCTGTAAGTGAAGGACATCCGGATAAAATATGCGATCAAGTATCTGATGCTGTTTTGGATGCCTGTCTTGCAGAAGATCCGGACTCTCGGGTTGCCTGTGAAAGTTTTACTACCACCGGGATGGTTTTGGTGGGAGGAGAAATCACAACCAATACCTATGTTAATCTTCAGGATGTAGTCAGGGGAATTGTAAAAAAAATCGGGTACGATCGAGCTGAGTATGGTTTGGACTGCAATTCTATGGCTGTTATAAGTACAATTCATTCCCAGTCGCCCGATATTTCCCAGGGAGTCAATGGGAATGGTTTGTTCAAGGGGCAGCAGGGAGCAGGAGACCAAGGAATGATGTTTGGTTTTGCCTGCAGGGAAACACCGGAACTGATGCCGGCTCCTATAATGTTTGCCCATAAGCTACTTCTTAAAGCTGCGGAAATTCGTAAAGGTGGAGATCTTCCTTACCTTAGACCGGACGCTAAGAGTCAGGTAACAGTTGAATATTCTGGGGCTGTTCCAAAAAGAATCGATACAGTGGTTCTTTCTCATCAGCA
>ENA-OSEO01005617-OSEO01005617.1-sediment-metagenome-genome-assembly--contig:-NODE-5617-length-11903-cov-8.149839_pt1 | contig 11903 bp, 9 predicted proteins | sample MGYA00237883_ERZ534232 | MGnify/ENA metagenome assembly ERZ534232
AGCCGCGGCCCCGAGCCCGCCGAGGGGAACGCGGAGGGGGCAAGTTTCCCTCGCAGATAAGTCGTAGAAAAGACCAGCCCGGGAAGCTCGGAATCGAAGAAAAGATATCGCAACCCCTAAAGACTTGCTCAGCAGAATGTGGATGGCAGACGCAAAGACCCCAACGGGGTCCTTCAGGATCCCCTCGAGGATCCTTTCACCTTCCTTGCGAGCTGCGCCACCCTTTGCACATAGAGCTTCCAAACCTTGCCGCCCGAAAAGGAAGGGAAGATCTGCCTCATGATCTCAGGCCTCGGGAATAGGGTTTCGGAGATGAAGAGGAGTTGCGTCCTGAGTCCCTTTCCGGAGGGGAAAAGGAGTAAAGGCGCCCAGGGGGGAAGGGAACCCGATTTCACCCTCCCTCTCAGGGCCTTCCTCTCCAGGATGTTGAGGCCTTTTCCCTCCGTCAGTTCCCTGGCCGCCTCCGGAACCGGAAATGCGAAGAGGTGACGGAGAAGGAAAAGGAGATAGCAGAGGGTCTTCTCCTGACCCAGGTCTTTCGCTCGACCCAGGAGACCCTTCCAATCGGCCCCGTCCCACCCTGAAAGAAGAACCTGAATGTCCGCCAGCCAAAGCAGCCTGTTCATCCGATGCTTCAGCGCGTGCAGGCCCAGGTAGAGGATCTGGTCGTAGGGGTTGAGGCAGAGCGCTTCTTCCCCTTCAACACGGATGACCCGTGCATCTCGATAGATCACCTCCTCTCCCCTCGCCAGGAGCAACGTGCGGGCCTTGATGCGATCGGCCCACAAGATGTGGGTGTGGAGGTCAAAGACCGTGGACCCTCTTCTAAAGGTAGTGGGGTAGAGAAGATCGGGCTCATAGCCCTGCCCTTGAAGGGTATCTGTGACCGCCGGGTAGTCCCTCTCCAATACCCACAGATCGATGTCCGTCATTGGTCTCAGGCCTACATCCTCGTAAATCTGCGAGAGGAGATGAATCCCCTGGAGGAGCACCACCCGGATTTTCTTTTGGCGGATCAGATGCAGGACCTGTTTTAGGTCATGGAGAAGTTTCAGGTTGGAGCTCAAAGTCAGATAATAGATGGATTGAAGTCTTTCTCGTTGCCCTGAGGAAACCCTTTCCAGCATTCCCCAGATCATCCTCAAGGGCGGCGGCTGGTACGCCGGCCTGGGCACCCAGCGGAGCAAGGGTACCAAGATCTTCGCCCTAACCGGTGATATCGTGAATGTGGGTCTGGCCGAGGTGCCCATGGGCATGTCCTTGGGCGACATCATCTACGACGTGGCCGGTGGCATTACCAAGACCAAGAATTTCAAGGCGGTGCAGTTGGGAGGCCCCTCCGGCGGCTGCGTGCCCGCCACGCATCTGAGCACGCCCGTGGATTACGAGTCCATCGTCAAGCTGGGCGCCATCGTGGGTTCGGGCGGCATGATCGTCATGGACGAAGACAAGTGCATGGTGGACGTGGCCCGCTTCTTTATGGAGTTCTGCGTGGACGAGTCCTGCGGCAAGTGCACGCCCTGCCGGGTCGGCACTCAGCAGATGCTCAAAATTTTGACCCGTATCTGCCAAGGCCAGGGCCGGGAAGGCGACATCGAGAAGCTGGAAAAATGGGCCGAGATCATTCAGAACACCGCCCTGTGCGGGCTGGGCCAGACCGCGCCCAATCCGGTCCTGTCGACCTTGCGTTACTTCAGAGATGAATACGAAGCCCACATTCGCGACAAACGTTGTCCGGCCGTGGCCTGCGCCGACCTGTTCAAGGCCCCCTGTCAGCACGCTTGCCCGGTGGGCATGGATGTTCCCAGTTACGTGGCCCTGGTCAGGGCCGGACGGCTGGAGGACGCCTACAAGGTCTTGTTGAAGACCAATCCGTTCCCCAGCGTCTGCGGCCGGGTCTGCGACCATCAATGCGAACTCAAGTGCCGGCGGTCCACCTTGGATGAACCGGTCAATATCAAATATCTCAAAAGATTCATCACCGACAATGCCCCCAGGCCGGAAATAAAGCCGGCGCGGATCACCAGGATGGAGAAGATCGCCGTGATCGGGGCCGGCCCTTCGGGTCTGACCGCGGCCAGGGACTTGGCCCTGCGGGGCTACCAGGTCACGGTCTTTGAGGATTTGCCGGAGCCCGGCGGCATGCTTCGCTGGGGCATTCCGGCTTACCGGCTGCCGCGGGACGTTCTCAAGGCTGAAATCGATGCCATTTTGAGCCTGGGGGTGGGCCTGCGCTGCAACACCAGGATCGGCCGGGAACTGTCCTGGGACGAAGTCAAAGGAGATTACGACGCCGTATACCTGGCTGCCGGGGCTCATCGCAGCACCAGGCTGGGGGTGGAAGGCGAAAATATCGGCGGGGTGCTGGGGGCGGTTGAATTCCTGCGCCAAGTTGAACTTGACGGTAAAGTTCAGGTCGGTCGGCGGGTGGCCGTGGTCGGCGGAGGGAACTCGGCCATTGACGCGGCCAGGACGGCCCGTCGGCTGGGCGCTGAAGAGGCGACCATCCTGTACCGCCGGCTCAGAGAGGACATGCCGGCCCAGGAGGAGGAAATCCGGGCGGCCGAGGCAGAGGGCATTCAGATTCATTATCTGGTCACTCCGGTCAGGCTGGTTCACCAGGATGGCCGTCTAACCAAGGTGGTTTGCCAACGGATGTCCCTGGGCGAGTTCGATTCGAGTGGTCGGAGAAGACCCTTGCCCATTGCCGGGGCCGAGTTTTCCTTAGAAGTCGATCAGGTCATTTCGGCCATCGGCCAAAGGCCTGATTACGCTTTCCTCGAAAGAACCGGGGACGGAGACCTCAAGGTTTCCGACGGCGGATTGATCCAGATCAAGGAGTCGGCCCGGACCAGAGCCGGGGAGGCCATGATTTTTGCGGGCGGCGACGTGGTCACCGGTCCCAACACCGTGGTCTGGGCCATTGCCGCCGGTCATTGGGCGGCCGAGGAAATCGATGCGGCCATTCGCCGGCGAAACGGCGAGCCGCCTTACACTCCTCCAGCCGAGGAAGAGATCGATATTCCGGTGGAGATAGATGAAGAAGTCCAGGAAGCTCCCCGGGCGTCTATGCCCGAGGTGGCGGCCGGTAAAAGACTCCGCGATTTCCGGGAAGTGGATCTGGGTTTCTCCAAAAAAGTCGCTCTGGCGGAAGCTCGCCGCTGTCTGAGGTGCGACATCAAGGAAGCATCGGCCTGAAGACAAGCCAGGCGTCTTCCCCTGGTGCAATAGGGCTTCGTTTGATGCCTAAATTCGTAAGGAGATCCGATGGAACAGAAAGTTGAGATCAGCTTCAAGATAGACGGAAAAGAGGTCAAGGTCCCTGAGGGCGCGACCATCCTGGAGGCGGCCCGGCAGCACGGGATTCATATTCCGACCTTGTGCCATCACCCTGATCTTTCTCCATATGGAGGCTGCCGTTTGTGTGTGGTGGAGGTGGACGGGGGGCCGAAACTGGCAGCCAGTTGCGTCACCCCGGTCCGCAACGGCATGGAAGTGGCGACCAACAACGAAAGAATCCTCGAAGCCAGGCGGACCATTCTGGAATTTCTCTTCGCCGAACGCAACCATTACTGCATGTTCTGCGCCCAGAGCGGCGACTGTGAACTGCAGAACCTGGCCTATGAGTTCCAGATGGACCATTTGACCGTGCCGGTTCTCGGCCAGGAATTTCCCGTGGACACCAGTCACGAAGACATCGTCATCGACCACAACCGCTGCGTTCTTTGCGGAAGGTGCGTCCGGGCCTGCCGGGAGTTGGCCGGCAATGCGGTCCTGGACTTCCAAAATCGCGGGGGGCGGACCATGATCGGAGTGGACCTGTCTCAAAACCTGGGCGAGTCCTCCTGCGTTTCTTGCGGCCTTTGCATACAGGTCTGTCCGACCGGCGCCATTTTCAACCGGCATCGGACTCACTACGCGGTCAAGGGCAAGGTCAAAGACTGGCAGATGGTGGAATCTTTCTGCCCGGAATGCGGGCTGCTATGTCCAAGCATCTATTACGTCAAGGCCAATAATTTAATCAAAATCGACGGTCGTCTCCCCAGCGACATGCCTGACCGGGGACAACTCTGCCGCAAAGGGCGGTTCGAACCGCTCAAGACTTCGAAACCGCGCCTGACCAGGCCTCTGGAACGGGATGGTGACGGGGGCTGGCGGGAGTTGACCTGGGAGGAAGCTTTTGCCCGTGTGATTAAGGGTCTGGCCGACGTCCGTGAAGCTTACGGCGGACAGGCCCTTATGGGCTTGATCTCCAGCGGCTGCTCGAGCGAAGAACTGGGCGCCTTCCGATACCTGATGGTCAAGGGTTGGCAGGCCGGCTACCTGGACACCCTGGACGGCGGACACTTCCGCACCTTGATTGCGGCGACGGAAGGAGTTGGGTCGAATTTCAAAGAAGCGCCCTGGGGGGCGATCACCGAAGCGGACTTAGTCCTTCAAATCGGGGCCGATACGTCCAAGTCCCATCCCATCATCGGAGCTCTGATCCGGCGGGCCATTCTGGAGAACAAAGCCAAGACCGCGGTGATGGGAACGGAAAACACCCTGGGTGAATGGGCCGGGGAATTTCTGGAGGTGAGCCAAGAGGACCTGCCCTCGCTCTTGCAGGCCCTGTTGATCGAGGCCGGGCGGCGGTCAAAAGGCAAGCCTTCCAAGGACTTTTATCGCCGCTGGGCGTCCAAGGCCTTCACCGGTCTGGTCAACCTGTTCAACCAGGCCGATAATCCAATCGTCATCGTGGGCCAAGACCTGACCGGCCGGCCTGATCCGTCCGGTCTGCAACTGGCTTTCGACTTGGCCGACTTGAAGGGTCGTCTCCCAGGCGGTGTATGGCGTCTGGTCGTTCTCAAACCGGCGGGCAACAGCGCCGGGGCCTGGAATCTGGGGCTGGCGGCTCGACAGGGTTTGAACGGGCATAAGCCGGTCAAGGGCGGTTTACTTTGTCTGGCCGCAGAAGATGATCTCGAACCTGGACTGAAGGAGCGGTTGAGCGGGCTGGAGTTTCTGGCCGTGCTTACGCCCTATTTCACTGACGAGCTGAGGGCGGCCAAAATCCTCATCCCGAAACCGATTTGGCTGGAAACGGGCGGAACCTACGCCTTGGCCGACGGTTCAGGGAGCAGGTTTGTCAAGAGAATTTTGGAGCCGCCCCAGGGAATACGGCCGGTCGAGCAAATTTTGGCGGCCATTGGACCGCGGGATTAAAGGACGATTGGACTGAAGCCGGGGAGCAAACGGCTCGAAACCACCCCCTGACCAAGGGGCAGAAAGAGGGATTGATCCATGGGAAAACCGAAGGTAGCCACGGTCTGGCTTGAAGGATGTTCCGGATGCCATATGTCCTTTCTGGACCTTGATGAAAACTTGTTGGGAATTCTGGAAGCGGTGGACCTGACTTTCACCCCGATCACCGATTTCAAGGATTACGAGTTTCCCGAGCTCGATTTGGGCATCGTCGAAGGAGCGGTGGCCAATGAAGAACAGGTGGAAATCATCCATAAATTGAGGGAAAAGTGCAAGTTCCTGATGGCCTGGGGGGACTGTGCCGTGTTCGGCGGCATCAATATGTTGCGCAATCCTTTTCAGGTAGAAGAGTTGCTCAGACGCGGTTATGTGGAAACCGAGAGCGTGGTCGGCGGGGTGTTGCCCGCCCACGAGGACTTGCCGGCGCTTTTACCCAAGGTCTTGGCCGTGAACGAAGTGGTCACCGTTGACATATATGTGCCCGGCTGCCCGCCTTCGCCCGATTCCATCGCCTATGCTTTGAAAGAGGTGGTTGCGGGTCGAACGCCCCAGTTGCCGGCCGGCATGTTGCACTTTGATTGAGGAGGTCGCCCGATGACCGAACGCAAGATAACCATCAATCCCATCAGCCGGGTCGAAGGACACGGCAAGGTCACCATTCATCTGGATGATCAAGGGCAAGTCAAGGACGCCCGGTTTCATGTCCTTCAGTTTCGGGGGTTCGAGGCCTTCTGTAAAGGCCGTCCCTACGAGGAAATGCCCATTATCACCCAACGTATCTGCGGCATCTGCCCGGTCAGCCATCAACTGGCTTCGGCCAAGGCTTGCGATGTGATCATGGGGTTGGAGATTCCCAAGACGGCGCGCCTTTTGCGTGAACTCCTCCACATGGGACAATTTATTCAATCTCATGCCCTGCATTTCTTCTACCTGGCCAGTCCGGACCTGCTGCTGGGCTGGGACGCCGATCCGGCCAAACGCAACGTAGTGGGCGTGATCGGAGAATTTCCCGAGGCGGCCGTCAAGGGCATCAGGCTGAGGAAATTCGGCCAGGAGATCATCAGGGCCTTGGGGGGCAAAAGGGTCCACCCGGCTTTTTCCGTCCCGGGCGGCGTGACCAATCCCTTGAGCGAGAAGGACCGGGACCGGCTGCTCAGCGGTTTGAAGGAGGCTTATGATACTTGTCAGTTGGGCCTGGACCTGATAAAGTCCTGGATCGAGAAAAACATGGAGGAAGTCAAGAGGTTCGCCAATTTCGATTCCATTTACACCGGCCTGGTCGACGCTGACGGGCAGATGAACTTATATGACGGCCGACTGAGGATGGTCAAGGCCGACGGCCAGGCCTTGGCTGAGTTTGATCCGTCTGAATATCTTGACTACATCGGCGAACACGTCGAACCGTGGTCTTATTTGAAGTTCCCCTTTTACAAGCCCTTGGGCTGGCCGGAAGGGCTTTACCGGGTCGGTCCCCTGGGCCGGCTGAACGCGGCGTCCGGTCTGAGCACGCCCCTGGCCGCGGCCGAATACGGTAAGTTCCGTCAAATGGCCCAAAACGGCCTTAAAGGCGCTTCCCTGGTGTATCATCTGACTCGGCTGATTGAATTGTTGTATGCCTTGGAAAGAGCCGAGCAGATATTAAAGGACGGTAAGGTCTGCGACAACGAGATCAAGGTGACCGCTCGGCCGAGCCGGGAGGAGGGGATAGGGGTCATCGAGGCGCCCAGGGGAACGCTTGTCCATCATTACTGGGTTGACCGGAACGGGGCCATGGAAAAGGCCAATCTGATCGTGGCCACCGGCCACAACAATATGGCCATGAATCGGGCCGTCGAGCTGGTGGCCAGGGAATACATCAACAACGGTAACGTCAAGGAAGGCATCCTTAACCGGATCGAAGGGGCCATTCGCTGCTATGACCCTTGTCTTTCTTGTTCAACGCACGCGCTGGGGCAAATGCCTCTGATGGTCGAGATTTACAACTCGGCCGGAGACCTGGTCGATGAGATGCGCCGCGAATGAAGCCCCGACCCTATGGTCGACCGAACCTGAATCTTGTTTTGTCGTCGGTTTGGGCAATTCACTCCGGCGGGACGACGGGCTGGGCGCGTTTGTGGTTCGAGAACTCGAACGACGGCTTAACGGAAAGGGACTATGTTTCCTGGTCAGGCACCAGCTGGAAGCCGATCTGATCGAGGACTTGCACCAAGCCGACTTGGTCGTCTTGGTGGACGCCAGTGTCGAGTCATTGGCAGAAGGATGGCGGTTGACCAAGATGCAGCCTGAATTCGGTCCAGCTCCTTATCTGACTCATACCGTCAGACCGGAATTTTTCCTGGGGCTGATGAATATGGTTTACCGCAAAAATCCCGCCGCTTGGCTCGTTTCCATCCAAGGCGATGATTTCGGCTACGGCCAAGGTCTTTCGCCTGGGGCCGAAAAAAGGGCCAGCCGGGTCATTGCCGCTCTAGTCAAAGCAATGTCAAAGGAGGATTAAAACATGGCCGCCGGTCCAGACATACTCATCATCGACGACGACCGAGACCTGGTCAACTCGATTCGCATTATTCTGGAAAGCAAGAATTATCAGGTCCGCTCGGCCAATAACGGCCGGGAGGGCTTGCAAAAGGTCGAAGAAAAAGTCCCGGACCTCATCATCCTGGACGTGATGATGGCTACGGACACCGAAGGTTTTGACCTGGCCTATAAACTCAATCGGAATCCCAAGTTCAGCGAGATACCCATCGTCATGGTCACCGCTTTTCCCCAGAAGATGGCCGAACAGGGTCCCGAGGGCTTCCAGCATATCCTGGGCGAAAGCTGGCCGGTCTCTCAATTCCTGGAAAAACCCATCGATCCGGAGGAATTGCTTTCCGCAGTCGAGGGACTCTTAAAAAAATAGGCCTCCCATGGACGTTGGCCATGAGATAATCAAACAGCAATTATTTTTCAGGAAAGAACTCAGAGAACGAGTTTATTGGTTTATCAAGCTGAGATGGGCGGCCGCCGGAGCAGGGCTTCTGGGCGTCGGGGCCGCCCATTTTTTAACCCCGGAACTGCCCGTCCGGCCGCTCCTGGCCGTTGTCTTTTTCATCATCCTTTACAACCTGTTCTTTCTGGTCATCGGGAAACGCCTCGAGTCCACCAAGCCGACCGAGGTCTATCCTTTTGAACTCTTCGCTCACGCCCAGATTTCCCTGGACCTTTTTTCTCTCTTTTTACTCATCTATGGCACCGGCGGTTTGACCAGCCCCCTGGTGATCTTTGTCATCTTTCATGTCGTTCTGGCCGGCATCCTGCTTTCCCCACTGAGTTGCTACTTTTACGCCCTCGTCATCCTGACCGCCCTGGCCGGCTTAATCGCCCTCCACCACCACAATCTGGTTCCGAAAACGACCGCCTGGATCGGGGAACCGTTGTTCTTTCACAGCCTTCAGTATCCCCGAGTCCTCATCCCCTACCTGACTTTTGCCGCCGGCATCCTGATCGCCGCCTACCTCATAACTTCGGTCAAGGTGGCTTTGAGGTTCAAGGGCCGGGAAGTAATGAAGATTTCCCGGGACCTGGAAATCAGCAACGCCAAACTCACTTCCCTTTACGAGATGATCAAGGAGGTCGATGCCCATACCAGTTTGAAAGACCTTCTCGACACCGCCACCCGCAATGCGGCCCGGATTATGGGCGTCAAGGCCTGTTCGATCAAACTTCTGGACCGGGAAAACAAATACCTCCGGTTTGCTTCCACCTATGGCTTAAGCCAGGACTATTTGTCCAAGGACTCGATCAGCGTGAGTGAGAGCGCCATCAACCGCCAGATTCTTGAAGGCTCCCTGTACACTATCGGCAACGTCGATGAAGAGAACCGCTTCCAATATCCCGAGGATGTCCGCCAAGAGGGCATCGCTTCCATGCTCTGTCTGCCCCTGAAAGTCGAGGACAGGCTGCTGGGCGTGTTTTGCGTTTACAGCGGCGAGACGTATTTTTTTTCCGAAGACGACGCCGATTTTTTTTCCCTGATGACCGACCTGACCGCATTGGCCATAGAAAACCTGAGCCGGCAGACGGCCCGGACCTGGTTTTTGAACAAGGCCGCCCACCAACTCCGTTCTCCCATCAGCGCCGTCCAGAGTATGCTCAAAACGATCAGCGGCGGTTACCTGGGCAACGTGGTGGGCCAGCAAAAGGATGTGATCGTCAGGTGCGAAAAACGTCTGGCCGTTTTGCAGCGGTTGATTAATGATCTCCTGAACCTGGCCGGTAAGAGGCACGAGGCGGGACCGCTCCGTCTTAAACCGGTCGATCCGGTCCAAGTGCTGAACAACCTGGCCCCTCTGTATCAAGGTCAGGCTGCGACTAAGGGACTGAAGATTGAATTTTTGATTCCCGAGGCGTTGCCGGCGGTGGCGGCTCGGAACGAACTCCTCGATGATCTCTTCACCAACCTTATTTCCAATGCCATCAAATACACCCCCTCTGGCGGCCGGGTCGTGGTCGGCCTCTCCGCTCCTTCCGCGGATCACGTCTTGTTTGAGGTTGCCGATACCGGCATCGGCATATCCGAAAGCGATCTTTCCAGCTTGTTTTCCGAATTCTTTCGGACGGAAAAGGCCAAGGCTTTGGAAGAAGGCACCGGGCTGGGGTTGGTTATCGTCAAGGAGATTTTGGACCGCCTGGGCGGGAAGGTCCGCGTGGAGAGCAAGATCGGTCAGGGGACGAAATTTTCCTGCCTGCTCCCGGTCGTCCGCCTCCCGGCCGCAGCCAAACCGACCGTTTGAATCCACTTTACCTCTTATTATCCAGCGGCCGCCCGGTCAGCCGGCGAGTGATCATTTGGACTTTTCAGGGTCAGGATCAGGTAAAGGGCGACCAGGTCGAGGCCGACATAGAGGATATAGGCCGGATCGTATGACCCGAGGTGGTCGTAACTCAGACCGACGATTATGTAGCCGAAGAGTTGAAGGATCAGAAAAAGAGAAACGAATCTCAGGACGGCCGCGAATGATTCCCGGCCGAAAAGATCGGCGACCATAATGGGAAGGGTGGACATGACGCCGCCCATGGCGAAGCCGAAAATCAGGATAAACAGGATCAGGGCCAAAAGCGATCCGGGCAGCAGACCCAGGATCAGGCCCAGGGCGTTGGCCCCGATGAGGACGGCCACCACGTATTTGGATTCATAACGGTCGCAAAAAACGCCCCAGACGTATTTGCCGACCGCGCCGAGGAAGGCGGTCGTACACATCATGCCCATGGCGGTCATATCCCCAAAGCCCAAGTCGACGAAGCGCGGTTTGAGTTGTGACATAATCCCGACCAGGGTTATCTGGACCAGGGCGAAAGAGATTCCCAGTTTCCAGAAGGCGGAAGTCCTGACCAGTCTGGCCGGCGTCCAGAACGGCTGTCGAACGGGCGGCCTTTTCGCCGGGGCGGATGCCTCGTTCGGCCGACTCTCGGACCGACCTTCCGGCCGCCACGATGATTCGGCCAAGGGCGCCTGACCGTCCGGGGCCAGGCCGTAATCCTCGGGCCAATCCCGGATGACCAGCCAGGACAGGGGAGCGACAGTCAGGACCATGAGGCCGAGCCACATGAAAGCGCCGGCCAAATCGGTTTTAACGATCAGGATCATGGTGACCAAGGGCAGAACGGCTCCGGATAGGGAGATTCCCGCGGTGGCCACTCCCAGGGCCCGGCCCCTTTTGAGAACGAACCAGTTGCTGACCGCCGTGTTGGCCACGATGCCTCCGTAGGCCCCGTTGGACAGATAGAGCAGCACATAAAGAATATAAAAGCTCCATAAAGCGTCGGTTCGGCCAAGGAGGATCAAGGCCAGACCGGCGGCGAGGGAACCGGTGAGCATAAGGAGGCGGGGACCCAGACGCATGACCAGGGTCCCGAAAACAAACTGGCCGAAAAAACCAAAAAGGGTGCCCAGGGTCAGGGCCAGGTTAACTTCCGTTCTGGACCAGGCATGGGCGGCGCAGAGAGGCTCCATGAAGGCGTTCATGGCGTAAAAGGCCGTCCCGACCGACATGAAGTGAGCCGTGAAAACGATGGCCACGATATTCCAACCGTAAAAAAACCGGTTCCCCGGACGGGGCCGGAATAGCAGAGAGATTTTTCTCACGTAATATAAACCCGAAATACAGAAGGCCGGGCCCCGCCCTGGACGAAGCGCCCCGGCCCCCGGCCTCAGTTCCTTGTCAACGACCTGACCGTGCGTTCTTTTCGGCTATCTCCTTTTGAAGCTTCTTTAAATTCGCCCAGAGGTCCTCAACCTGTTTCCTGGTCGCTTCCAGGCTTCCCTCGTTGTTGATCACATAATCAACGTACCCTACTTTATCGTCGATATTCCATTGATTCGAGGCGATGGTCTCGGCCTGTTCCCGGTTTATTCCGTCACGAACGCACAATCTTTCGATGATTTTGTCTTGGGAAATATAGACCAGCATGGTTTTATGGAACATGTACTCCATATTGAGCTCGATCAGCAGGGGGATGACCACCTGGATGATGGCGTTGGGGTCTTCAGCCGCAAGATCGTTTATCTGCTTGATGAATTCTATCCCGATCTGGGGATGAATAAAGCTTTCCAGCTTTTTCCTTTTCTCGATGTCCCGAAAAACGATATCGGATAGCTTTTTCCGGTCAAACTGCCG
>ENA-OSEO01005621-OSEO01005621.1-sediment-metagenome-genome-assembly--contig:-NODE-5621-length-11895-cov-3.346675_pt1 | contig 11895 bp, 16 predicted proteins | sample MGYA00237883_ERZ534232 | MGnify/ENA metagenome assembly ERZ534232
GGTAGAAGACGCCGTCCGGGTAGACGAGCGCGACGGGGCCCTGGACGCAGGGGCCGAGGCAGCCGGTCTCGATGACCTGGTTTTCCCTGTTCACGCCCAGGTCTTCGAGTTCCTTGGTGAAGGCGGCGCTTACCTCGAGTGCGCCGGAGGCGATACAGCCGCCCCCGGTGCAGATAAGGACTTGATTCGTGATCTGATCCATAACAGATTTCCCTTTTACGACGACTTGACTAGGTAAGCGGATACGGGAATGCCGCCCATGAGATGCGATGTCACGATTTCGTGCACCTTGGCCCGACCCTCGAGGTGCCCATAGTGGTAAGACCTGCCGTCGGGAGTCTGGACGGTCGCCATGGGTTCCATCTCGCACAGGCCGGCGCAACCGGATTGGTGGATGGTCACATTGTCGAGTTTCGCTTCGGCGATCTCGGTGAGGAAGGCAGCCACCACTTCTCTGGCGCCAGCAGCAATGCCGCAGGTGCCCATGTGGACGGTGACCTTGATCTCTTTGGCCCCGCCCCGGAGGTCGAGGCCTTCCTTGGCCTTCTCCGCCATGGCCAGGAGGTCGGCGGGGCTTGTGATCTTATCGGTCATGTCAGGCGCTCCTCTCCTCAGCTCCCACGGCCACGGCCTGTGGCGCGTACTGAGCCAGTATCTCTTTGATGCGGGCAGGTTTCACCCGGTGATGGACGATGTCGTTTACCGTGAGAACCGGCGCGAGTCCGCAGGCGCCGAAGCAGCGGGCAACTTCAAGCGAGAACTCACGGTCTTCCGTGGTCTCGCCTACGTCGATGCCGAGCTCTTTCTTGAGGGACTCGAGCACGGCCATCCCGCCGCGCACGTAGCAGGCCGTTCCGAGACAGACGCGAATCAGGTTGCGGCCCCGAGGGACCGTCGAGAAGAAGGAATAGAAGCTGACGACTCCGGCCACTTCGCTGTACGGCTTCTTCATGCCCATAGCGATGCGCTTCAGAGCTACTTCGGGCAGGTAGCCGAAAAGGGCCTGCGCCATCTGCAGAACGGGGATAAGGGCGCCGCGACGCTCCTTCTGGCCCTCGATGATTTCGTCCAGCCGGGCGAGAAGCTCCTCCTCCGAGGGTTCCTCACAGCAGCAGCCGCAACTGCAGTTTTTCTCTGTTTCGTTGGTCATTCCGTGTGCTCCCTTTGCTGGTTTCTCAACTTCTTCGCGTCCCGTGCGTGCTCGGTTGTTAGATCACGGCCCCTCCGCGTACGCCATGAGCCGGTGTGCCGCCTCGCTAGGAGAGGCCCGAGAGAGAGGTGGGTCGAATCGGTCCCCTGACAGGCTGACAGCGAACGTGACGCTCCGGTTGGTCAGGGCGGTGACCGCGATCGTTGTCGCAACGTCGCCCAGCGGAGGACGGTCGATATGGGTGAGGCCCAGGCACACGTCCACGCGCGCTCCGCCCAAAGGAGATGGCCCGATCTCGAGATGTCCGCCCGTCATCTCGGCGTCGGCCTTCAGAAGGCTCAGGCCCAAGCCGGTCTTCTTGCCCGGCTTCGTGGTATAGAAGGGATCCAGCGTCCGTTGTGGGCTGGTCGAGAGGCCTTTGCCGTTGTCGTCCACCCGGAGCCGCACGACATCCTCGGCCTGATCGATGGTGAGATCGATCTCCACCCTGGTGGCTTCGGCCCTGACTGAGTTCTCGAGTATCTCGAGCAGGTAGAGTGACAGATCATGCACGGCACACGCTCCTGCCGCCTACACCGGCGAAGGCGAGGGAGAGCTCGTCGAACGTGGGCTCCACGCAGAGGAGATCGGTGCATCCAGAGCCGATATCCTCGAGATAGTGACTATCCGAGGAACTCGTGATGGGGAGCCCGAGCGCCAGATACTCATCGAGAATGGGAGCCTGGCGTGGAAGATGGCGCGAGATCTCGATGGCGTCAAAAGCGGCATTCATCGGGAAGAAACCGAGTTGGGAATAGACGCTGAAGGAATGTCGATCGACGTGCGCGGCCACCGCCAGACCGCCCGCGCTCTTGATCAAACGCACGGCATCACCCAGTTGTAGAGACGTAGCCAGCGCCAGGGTCCTGGTTTCGGTCCCGATAACGGTTCCGTCGGAATCCAATAGGGGCTGCGGGCCGAAGAAGGAATAGTAGTGGTCGTCGGCCTCGAAGAGGGCTTCTCGAATGATGACCGAGACCTGCTCGGCCGCGGCAACGTCGGGGAAGAGACCCACCAGGTGGACCTCTTCCGCTGTCGAGATCTCCATGCCCGCGAGCACGCCGAGGCGGCCGGCCGCCGCCTGCTGAACGGCCTTCACGTTTCCGGCTGAGTTGTGATCGCAGATGGCAATCAAGTCAAGACCTCTCGCGAGCGCCACCGCCACGATGGCGGGCGGCGTCATCTCCTCCGACCCGCACGGCGACAGCGCAGTGTGGATGTGCAGGTCGGCCCGGAAATGGGTCAGGCGCGAAGCCTCCGATGGATCGCCAGGCCTCAAGCATCATGTCCTTCCGGTTCGGCCCAAGTCGTCATCGCGCCGTGCCGCCCCTGATCCCGAGGTCGTGGAGCTGTCCCACAACGTCGAAGGTGTCGGCCGCGGACCGGAAGAGACGGAGTCCTTCCTCCTCCGCCTTGGCGATGCTGTCGTCATCGGGCGTGCGCCCGCACGAGAAGATCACTGCCCGCAGGCCGGCGTGACTGGCCACGGCGATCACGTTCAGATGCACCTGAAGGGTGACAAGGACGGCTCCCGCCGGCGCGTGCGCGAGGACGTCGCTGAGCAGGTCGGAGGCGTAGCCTCGGGTGATGTCGCCGTCCTCGCTGCCGGCGCCCGGCGGCGTGAGTTCGGTGAGGTCAAGCGCTTTGGCCAATTCCTCGAGTCTCATCTCCCCGGCTCCTTCACTTCTCCGCCGGCATAGGGACAGAGCTCGATGCCGGCACGTTCCATGACAATGTCCTCGGCCAACGCGGCGCAGCTCGGCGCGCCGCAAGAACCGCAATCTTTACCCGGAAGCGAGCGGATGAGTTTCTGCAGCCGTCCGAGTTTCTCGATGGCGCGGGCCATCTCGGAATCGAGTCGGATTCCGGGGCGGGCCACGAAGGGAACAGTGCGGGGAACCGCGGCTGCTTTCAACTCGGAGGCGGCGGGCACTTCCCCTTGCCCTCGGTTCCAGCGCCAGGTGCTCACGTGATGATCCTCGGACAGGAGAGGTGAGCCGAAGCAACCGCCCTTGCAGGCATAGGGCTCGATGACCGCTACGTCCGTCAGCAACCCGTTCTCGAGCTGCTCTAGCACGGCCGTGACGCCGCTCAGCCCCGTGACCATGAGGACCCCGTCTTCGGCTTCGGCGGGTTTGGGCGCCGCGGGGGGGTCGCGGCGCCCGCTACCGACGGAGATCGTCGTCGCCACATGCTTGGCCAGCTCGACCATGACCTCTTGGCGCACCAGGGAGGGTGTGAGGTATTCGGCACGGCCGAACTGACAGGCGACCGCCGCTGTAGTCTCCTCCGCGGAACGTAACGCGGAACGCTGGGAGGGGCAGGAGACCACAAACGCAGCCGGGCGCAACCCGCTGGTCCGCCTTAGCGCCGCCCACGGTGACTCGTAGGGCGCGAGAAAGGGCAGCAGGGAGGGGAAGCGGAGTTCGATCAGGTTGACCACGGCTGGGCAGGAAGGGGCGATAAGGGGCTTCTCTTTGGGGCCTTGTTCGGCGGCAAGCGCCACGACGGCGGCGCGCAGAGCCGTCTCAAACGGGCCCACATGGACGACGTCGGAGAAACCGAGTCTGCCGAGCGCGTCGAACACCTGAGCCGGTGTGTGATCCGGTCCGCACCCGGCGAGCAATGAGGGTGGCACGGCCAGAACCAGGCTCTCCTTGTCCACGACCTCTGAGAGCGAGTAGATCTCGTCCCGGATACCGAGGGCCTCGGCACTGCACGACCCGATACAGTCCGCGCAGTCGATGCAGAGGTGATCGAGCACACTCGGACGGTCGTCGCGGAGGCGCATCGCGCCCGTTGGACAGATGGCCACGCACGCGCGGCACTGGCGGCATTTGCCCGCGGACGCATTGAGGGACAGCGCGGACGGCGAACAGGCTGCTCCCTCGCGGAGAGAGACGGTGAAGCTCAACCTGGTTCCCTCGCCGGGAGCCGAGGTGATGCGCAGGAGGTCGCTGTTCCGCTGAATGTTGGGAAGGCCCATGCCGGCGCCAAACCCGAGGGCGCGCGCCTCAGACGTAGCCGTGGAGAAGCCCTCGGTCATTGCCAGCTCGATATCGGGGATCCCCGGCCCATCGTCGACCACGGTGACGTCGACCTGACCGTCGCTGAGGGACGCCTCGAGCCTACCGCCCACGGAGTGGATGACCACGTTCATCTCCGCCTCGTACGCGGCGATCATGGTCCGCCGTACGGCTTCGCCGTCCGCGCCTATCCGCTTGAGGTACTCCTTGATGGCCCGCGAAGCCGCGCCGGCGTGGCGATAATCCTGGCTCACTATAGGAAAGGAGAGGAACTCCATGTTGGTGGGTAATCCCTAATCCGAGGCTTTTTTGGGCGCGCTACTCGCCAGAGTTTGATAGATGAGCCCACAGGTCTCGAACACTCCGAGGGGCGAAACCATAAGGAATGTGTTGTTGGCCGTGGCCAGTTCGACCACGTCGGCTTCCGGATCGACTCCGTCGACGAAGCAGATGCCCGGCACCTCCATGAGTTCCGCGACCCGCACCATCTGGATGTTGGCCAGATTCGTCACGAGCAGAGTCTTGTCAGAGGCTTCGTTCAAGAGGTCACTCACCCGGTCGCCGGCGTAGACTCGGGTGACCTCGGCCTTGCCGAGTGGGCCGGGAGTCAGGACTCGGGCGCCGATCTTCCGGGCCAGGTCCTCGAGCTTGAGATTGGCCTTCGCGAGGAGAGAGTCGATCGTCTGCATGATCGGCTCCATGTCCGCCTCCGAGCCGCTTTCTCCCTCCTCGCCCTCCGCCTGATCGCGGCGTGCGAAAAAGGCCGCCGATTCGAGTGCCGACGTGATGTCCATGTGGTCCACGAACACCGTGTCCGGAACCCGTAGAGGAACCGCGGTAAAATCGACGATGCTCCGTACCCCGGCCCGGACCAGTGCCTCGGCGGTCTCCTGGGCCTCCTCGGGGGGGATGGAAAGGATCGCGATGCGGATCGACCGTTCGCCGACGATAGTCTCGAGCTCATCCAAGCCGTAGACCGGGCAACCGTCGATGGAGGTACCCACTACCGAAGGATTAATGTCGAAACCCGCGGCTATGTGAAGAAGAGAACGCCGGCCGGCGAAGTGGGAGAGAAGCGACCGGCCTAACCGGCCGACACCGACGAGGGCGACTTCCTGGCGCGTCGGCCCGTCGAGCAGGCCCTCGATGCTGGCCAGGCAGGTCTTGACCTCGTAGCCCCGGTTGGGACTGCCCGAGTAGCCGATCACCATGAAATCCCGCCGGACCTGGGCCGCGCTCACTCCTGCCAGGTGCGCCAGTTGGTGCGAATAGATGTGCGCAATGCCCGACTGGCTGAGGGTGTCGAGTAGCCGCCGGTAGAGACTCAGGCGGCCTACCGTTTTGCGCGATATGATGGGTCTCCCGCTGGTTGCCAAGTCTTCGACCTCTCACAGTATGCCGTTACGAGGGTAACACTCGCGTTATCGGATTCACAATTTACTATTGCGCACACGTTTAGTCAATGTACAATTGGTCAGGAGGACCGGCGGTCGGACCTCCATCGACTTTGCGAAACTTGAACCGAGGAGTAGCCACATGAGACACATCATCTACGGCATCCACATCTCGCAGCGCACGGAGAGCGTACCGGCCGTTCAGGCCGTGCTGACGAAGTACGGTTGCAGCATCCGCACGCGTCTCGGTCTCCACGATGCCGACGCTACCAGCTGCTCGCCGAGCGGGCTCCTTCTGGTCGATGTCTTCGGCGACGATGCCGAGGAGTTCTATAAGGAGTTACAGGCGCTCAAAGGCGTCGACCTTCAGCGGATGGACTTCCCCGAATGAGTAGAACCCGGCGCGCCCGAGGGAGCCGCTCGCGAGGCGGCCGCGCAGCACTCCTAGCGACTCTCGCCGTGCTGCTGCTCGCGTTGGGAGGCTGGTCCTCCGCTTGCGGCTCGGACTCGCTCGAAAAGCTGACACTGGTCGCGCCGCCCGGTCCCATGGCCATCCCCATGGCGTATATCGCCGCCAACAACAAACTGGCGGACGTTGCGAAAGAGACCGAAGTTGTAGTGTGGCAGAACGTCGATCAGCTCAAGACCATGGTCGCCGGAGGGCAGGGCGACTTCGTGACGGTGCCATCGAACAACTCGGCCATCTTCTACAACGCCGGATTGAAGCTGAGACTGCTCAACATCGGGGTGTGGAACATCACCTACCTCATTACCAGTGACCCCGAAGCCTCCTCGTTTTCGGATATCAAAGGCCAATCCCTGACGGTGCCGTTCAAGGGCAGCGTGCCCGATGTGACCTTTCAGTACATCGCGACCAAGGAGGGTCTCGATCCACTGAAGGACTTCGATCTCCGCTACGCAAACGATCCCACCCAGGCCGCTCAACTGCTGTTGTCCGGCCAAGTGGACAACGCCGTGCTCAGCGAAGCCCTCGCCACCGCCGTGATCCTGCAGACGCAATCGACCGATAAGCCGCTCCACAGGGCCCTTGCCTTCGACAAGGGTTGGGCTGAGGCGACGGGAGCTTCTGACCAGACGCCCATCGCCGGAACGGTTGCGACGTCGAGCGTCATGGACGAGCCGGAGATAGTCGCCGCCTTCCAGAAGGAGTACGAAGCCGCCATTGATTGGATGCTCGCCAATCCCGAGGAAGCGGGCAGGCTGATCGAGACCGCCTTTCCCGATCTCGGCCTCAAAGCGGCGCCGATGACCGTCTCCCTCAAGAGCATCACCTGGAAATTCACGCCCGCCCAAGAGGCGCGCCCCAGCCTGGAGGCGTTCTACAGCGCTTTGTCGGAGCTTTCGCCCGAGGTGATCGGCGGCAAGTTGCCCGACGATGGTTTCTACTACGCGCCGTAGCGAACAGAACCCGCCGGACGGTCGGCGGAACGAGCGGAACACCACCTTGTTTGCGCTCCTCGGAGTCGCTGCCATCCTGGTCGGATGGCAGCTTCTCTCTTTTTGGGTCAACCCTGCCATCGTGGCGTCGCCGGCCGCTACCGGGCGGGCCATAGCCCGGCTGGCGGCCGATGGGACCCTGTGGATCCAACTTCTCATCACGCTCAAGCGGCTCGTCATTGCCTTGGCCATCGGAGCGGTGGTGGGACTCGGCCTCGGCGTGCTCGCGGGGTTGGAGCCGAGACTCCGCTCGGTCCTCGAGCCTCTTCGTTGGGTCGGCATGACCATTCCGGCGGTAATCATCGCCGTCCTTGCCGGGCTGTGGCTGGGTCTGGGAGACGTGGCAGTTATCTTCGTGGTCACCGTCATCGTGGTTCCCGGGATGTACATAAACACCGTGGCCGGAGTTCTGGCGGTCGATCCCCGTCTCATCGAGATGGGCCGGGTGTACGGTTTCTCGCGCCGGCTTCTCTTCAAGGACGTCTACCTGCCCGGGATCGCGTCGCCTGTCATCGCGGGGCTTACTCTCGCCGCGGGTATCGGCGTCCGGGCCGTCGTGCTGGCCGAGGTGATCGGGGCAATGGAGGGCATAGGCTACTCGTTCTCGCGGGCCAACAGCTTTCTTCTCACGCCTGAGCTGTTCGCGTGGGTGGTCCTGCTGATCGCCCTCATGGGGGGCCTCGATTTTGGAGTGCTGCGGCCGCTCAGACGCAGGGCCCTGCGCTGGCGAAAGGCGGCCGGATGATAGCCCTGCAAAACGTGAGCAAGACTTTCGAATCTCTCAAAGTCTTGAACGATTTCTCTCTCGAAGTGCCGCGCGGCCAGATTCTTGGGCTGGTGGGACCCTCAGGTGTGGGGAAGACCACCGTTCTCAAACTCATCACCGGGATTCTGGCGCCGGATGCCGGGACCGTGACCGTGGCGGATGGGATCATCGGGTACGTCTTTCAAGAACCCCGTCTGCTCCCCTGGCGCACGGCGCGGGAGAACGTTGCCATTCCACTGCAGACGCGGGGGATGAGCAAGATAGATGCGCGTGCGAAGGCCGAGGCATGGCTGGACCGCGTGGGTCTTGACGGGTTCGAGGACTATCACCCCGCGGAGTTGAGTGGAGGAATGGCCCAGCGCGTGTCGATCGCTCGGGCCCTGGCTGTCGAGCCCCTCATTCTGCTGATGGACGAGCCCTTCAGCAACATGGATGCCGTCCTCAAGGAGTCGCTGCTTCATATCCTCAAAGACGTGGTTGCCGAGCGGAAGACGACCATGATCTACGTGACCCACGAACTGCTCGAGGCTCTGCGGCTTGCCGACCGGATCGTCGAGCTCACCCCGGACCACGGAGTGCGCGAGCTCGATTTGTCGGATCGCGCGGCCGTGGCGCGCGCCTGGCTGGCGGCCAGCCTGGAGGGGCTCGAGGACTAGACCGGCCTGGGCGCGGCGCGGCTCGCGGCCGGCGGCCACCCGCGCCGTTGCCCGCACGGCAAGCGCCCCCGCGGCGCTCCCGCGCCCCGCGCCGCGCCAAGATTCAACCTCTGTTGTAGATACCATGAAGCCTCGCCCTCCTAGTATCACGCCGTGACCACATCAAGTTGCCGCGGGGAGGAGAGCCATGTTCGAGAAGCAGTCGTGGATGCAGCGAGCCGGGGAATATCCGCAGTCGGACCAGGAGTATTTCAACCTTCTAGCCCGGGCCGTCTTCTCGGCGGGCCTCGGGCCCAAGGTCGTGGAATCTCGGTGGCCCGACATGAAGAAGGCCTTCTTCGAATTCGATCCCGCCAGAGTCGAGCACATGGGCGAAAGCGAAGTCGGTGAGCTTCTCGCCGACCCGGCGGTCATCCGCAATCGGCGGAAGATCGAAGCGGTGATACGTAACGCCGAGACATTTCTGGAACGAGTGCGGGAGCATGCGTCGTTCCACGCCTACCTTAGTGGTCTCGGTGCCGACTCCGATCTGGACAACGCGGCCGACGGCTTGGCTCAGACCTTCGCCCATCTGGGCAGGACATCCGCTCTGTTCTTTCTCTTCAGCGCAGGGTGGCGGCCGCGCGAGGCCGTCTGAGGTCGGTCTCGCGTCGGCGAACCCGAGCGCCGCGGCCGGCCTGTTCGATCCCCAAGCGCCGCGGCCGCCCTGTTCGGCGAGGCGGCGCGTCGCGGCAGTGTTTAGCGCAGGGCCAGGGCGGTTAGAACGGCAGAAAGACCCAAGGCGAAAGACGGGGTGCGCCGTGGACCCTTACCTGATGCGTGAATTCGAGACCAAACTCGCCGACTGGTTGGCCCGCGGCTACCAAGTTCTCGCCGACGATGTCGACGGGGAGTTGCGGTTGACGGCCCACTATGTGGCCCGCGAAGGCGAGGCGGGCCACGAGCGCGAGCTGGAGTTTTGGCCGATGAGCTCGGAGATCGCGAAGTTGCTCGCCGACAACGGCATCATCATCTCACGGCGGATGGCGGGACCGGAACCCTGGCCGGGGCCGCATCCCGAGCCGGAAAACGCGCGTGACACCGGCTGATGTCTGATTCGGTGATATCTTTGTCGCTCACGCATTCAATGGAGGACACGATGAAGGAACAGGTCGAACAAGCTCTGGATAGCATCCGCCCCGCTCTCGAGATGGACGGCGGTAACGTCGAACTGGTTGATGTTGACGAAGAGAGGGGCGTGGTTAAAGTCAAGCTGGTGGGCGCTTGCGGAAGCTGCCCGATGTCTCAGATGACTCTGAAGATGGGCGTCGAGCGGGTGATCATGGAGCAGGTCCCCGAGGTTACCGAGGTCGTGGCGGTCTAGGACTTCAGCTTGGAGATGTGACCGGTAGAACGGTCGAGTTCTTCTTTCAGGTAATTCAGCCGGCCGGTGGTGGTCGAGAGGCGTTGGACACTCCCGGCCACTACTTTCTGTCTCCGCTCCAATTCGCGGAGCTGCGGCTCGAGCCTCTGGGCACGCCGCACTACCTGCGCAATCTCATCCGCCGATGATATCCCCGCCTGCCGAGCGGCCTTGAACAAGCCGATCGCGCCCAGCGCAAGCACCACCAAGCCGCCGAGCGCTATGGCGCACCCGACGCAGATGAGGATGATCATCAGAAGGGTCATGAACCCATTCTACCCGACGGACGGCGGCCCAATCCTCGGCTGAATATTGAAGCGGCGGATAGCGGTGAGGTTCCTTCTCTCGGCCAGGTGGGAGATCTTGACCACGTCACCCGTTCGGGGTGCGTGGATATAGAGGCCTTCGCCCATGTATATCCCGACGTGGTGCACAGGGAAGCCGAAGGCGAGGAGGTCGCCGGGCTGGATATCTTGGGGTTCAACGGGGATCCCCATTTGCGCCTGGTATCCGGAGTAGTGAGGTAGGTTCACTCCGTGCTGCGCAAACACGTATCTTGTGAAACCAGAACAGTCCAAACCCGTCGAGGGCCGATCGCCCGCCCAGACGTAGGGGACGCCCTGGTAGAAGGCGGCCGTCTCGAGGAACTGATTGAGCACTTCGCTGGGGGTCTGCGGAAGGGTGTCGGGGTAGACCTGCCATCCGTTGACGAGCGCGGCGATCGCCTGGCGTAATCTCTCTTGCTCCTCGATCTGGCGCTGCCGCTCCTGCTCGATGATCGTGGCTATCTCGGAGTCGATGCCGTTCAGCGTTCCCAGGCGGGCGGCAAGTTGCTCTTGGATCTTGGTCCGTTCCTCGGAAAGCTGCCGGCGCAGAGCGAGCTCCTCGCGCTTCTGCCGGTCGATGTCGGCGAGCACTTGGCCGACGCGCGTCTTGCTCTTGGCTAAGTTGTCGAGAAGGTCCGTATCCTGATCGGCGAGAGTGGCGATCACACGGACCCGGGAGAGAAAATCGTCGAAGCCCTCGGAGAGCATCAGGAGTTGCAGCAGTTGGTCACGGCCCCCCGACATGTAGAGGGCGCGAATGCGGGCTTCGAGCTTTTTGACCCGGTAGTCGCGCTCCTTTTCCGCCTGCGCCAGCTCGTTTCTCAGTTCCGAGAGGCGGACGTTGGACTCATCGAGCTTCACCGCGATTTGGTTGTAGGCTTCGGAACGCTGCTCGAGGAGAATGTCCAGATCCTCGATCTCGTCGCGCACCGCGCTTGCGCGCGCCTGCAGACTGTCGACCTCGATCTTGACCGTGCCGTTGAGTTGAACGGGAACGGTTGTGGCGGTGTCGGCTGGGAGAGCGGCGGCCTCAGAGGGAGTCACTATGAGCCATGAGGCGAACGCGAACAGAAGGGCCGCGGCCAGGGGGGCGAGGACGCGCGGGAACCGGGGCACCACCATCCGAGGCCTGAACCAGAACCCCGACCCGGGGGACGCTTTTCTAGGATGGTCGGTAGCTGCCATCAGCTCCTGCACACTCTTATGTCTCTCCCTGGAATCACTTATCGACACAACCGGCGAAAACCTTTGCCAACGCTGTCTGGGCGGCTGACGAGCACCGTGATTGACGATTACTAATCATACTCCTGACCTTCGGTCGCGGGTGCTACTCGAGGTGGACCTTGGCGGGGTCGGTTGGAGAGATGGAGAGATGGGGAGACGGGGAAACATGAGAACAGCGACGCGGACCGTGGCCGCGTCGGAGGCCTTGGCGCCGCGGGCTGTATCGGCTGTGCGGGCGCGGTAGCGATGGGAATGATGCGGCGGGCGGGTGTCCACCGGAGGGAGAGCGGAGACCACCGGTCGCCACGAGTGTCTGTCAGAGCCGAGTGGTGATGGCGTACCACCCCCGGAAGGCTGTGTTATACTACCGCTTCACTCGGCGCGGGGTGGAGCAGTCCGGTAGCTCGTCGGGCTCATAACCCGAAGGTCGCAGGTTCAAATCCTGCCCCCGCTA
>ENA-OSEO01005622-OSEO01005622.1-sediment-metagenome-genome-assembly--contig:-NODE-5622-length-11889-cov-6.233661_pt1 | contig 11889 bp, 12 predicted proteins | sample MGYA00237883_ERZ534232 | MGnify/ENA metagenome assembly ERZ534232
CGGGGGACCCGCATCAACGAAGAGTTCAACAAGTTCTTTTTCACCATACTGGACTTCAAAAAGGCCACGGAGCTGTTTTCAGACCCGGATTTCGACGGCGAACCAGTTCAGATCTATGAACCGGGTCCGAATGATTCCGTGATCCCACCCGATGAACAGGAGCCAGATGAGGCACATCCAACCACTGGCCCACAGGATGTGGAAGAGAGCGGCGGGCCTGGCGACGATTCACCCCCGGAACCTCAACCGGGCCGGCGTGCCAAGTATGTGGTGGACGACGTGGAAGTGACGGTAATCGCGGAAAGGGTCCAATATTACGGGAAAGACGGCAAATTGATCACCGAATCCCTCAAGGACTACACCCGGAAGGCTGTTCGAAAGAGCTATGCCTCCCTGGACCAATTTCTGAAACGATGGAACGAGGCCGACCGGAAGCAGGCGATCATCAAAGAACTGGAGGATGCAGGCGTGCTGTTCGGTCCCCTGGCCGAGGCCGTGGGACGGGATTTCGGGCCGTTCGATCTGATCTGCCATGTGGCCTTTGACCGGCCTCCCCTGACCCGAAGGGGGCGGTCGGAGCAGGTCAAAAAGCGGGACTATTTTGCCAAATACGGAGATGAGGCCAGGGCCGTGTTGAATGCCCTCTTGGACAAATATGCCGACGAAGGCATCGAGAACATTGAAAGCATGGACGTGCTGCGGCTCCAGCCCCTCAGTGAGCACGGGACCCCCGTTGAGATCATCAACCGTTTCGGCGGCAGGGATCAATATCAGCAGGCCCTCAGAGAGTTGGAGGCCCACCTGTACGAAGCAGCATAGATCTTGAAATTGTGATTCTCACACAAAGCCACCAAGCCGCAAAGAGATTGAAATGGGTGTCGCCGGTGTAGGTGCGGCTTCAAACGCACAGTTCCCAGTGTAGGGAGCGTAGGTTGGGTGGAGCTCAGCGAAACCCAACACACCTATCCATAGCGAGAAAGGATGAACATTCAGTGATCATTACCACCACCATCAAAAGCATCCAGGACATCATGCGCAAGGACGTGGGCGTGGATGGAGACGCACAGCGCATCAGTCAGATCGTATGGATGATTTTTCTCAAGATCTTCGACGACCGGGAGACCGAAAAGGAACTGCTGGACGAGCGTTACCAGAGCCCCATTCCGGAAAAGCTCAGATGGCGCCACTGGGCGGCAAACCCGGAAGGCATGACCGGGGATGAACTCCTCGATTTTGTCAACAACGATCTTTTCAAGAAAATGAAAAACCTCTCTGTGCCATCGGACGGAGACAAGCGGGCCCTCCTGGTCCGCACCCTTTTTGAAGATGCCTACAATTATATGAAGTCCGGCACCCTCATGCGACAGGTTATCAACAAGATCAACGAGATGGATTTCAACCGATCCGAAGACCGCCACCTCTTCAACGACATCTACGAAAAGATCCTGAAGGACCTTCAGAGTGCGGGAAATGCCGGGGAATACTACACGCCCAGGGCCGTGACCCAGTTTATGGTGGACATGGTGGACCCGAAACTGGGCGAAAAAATTCTGGACCCGGCCTGCGGCACGGGCGGTTTCCTGGTGTGCGCCATTGAAAACATCCGCAAGCGCGACGTGAAGACCGTCCAGGATGAAGAGATGCTCCAGGACTCTGTCACTGGGGTGGAGAAAAAGGCCCTCCCCCATCTCCTGTGCGTCACCAACATGATGCTCCACGGGATCGATGTTCCCCTCCAGATCCGGCACGACAACACCCTCTCGCGCCCCTTGCGCAGTTACGGCCCAAAGGACCGGGTGGATGTGGTGGTCACCAACCCGCCTTTTGGCGGCATGGAGGAAGACGGCATCGAGACCAACTTCCCCAAAGCCCTCCGCACTCGGGAGACCGCAGACCTCTTTCTGGTGCTAATCATGCACATTCTGAGGGACGGGGGCCGTGCCGGCATGGTTCTCCCAGATGGGACCCTGTTCGGCGAGGGGGTCAAGACCCGCATCAAGGAACAGCTCTTGACCGAGTGCAACCTCCACACCATCGTCCGCCTCCCCAACGGCGTGTTCAATCCCTACACCGGCATCAAGACCAACCTCCTCTTTTTCACCAAAGGCGAGCCCACCAAGGAGATCTGGTTTTACGAGCACCCCTATCCTCCGGGCGTCAAGTCCTACAACAAGACCAGGCCCATGCGGATCGAGGAATTTGAACCGGAGAAGACATGGTGGGCCAACCGCAAGGAAACCCCGTTCGCCTGGCGGGTCTCCGCAAAAGAGATCGCAGCCAGCAACCACAACCTGGACATTAAAAACCCCAACACCCGTGGCCCTGAAAACGGTAATCCGGAAAAGCTCCTTGCCGCCTACAAGAAGCTCCAGCAGGAAATGGCCCAAACCCGCGATGCCCTCAAAAAGGAACTCATGGACGTCCTCGGAGGCGCCGCCGCATGAACCCCCGGATGTTTTTCGATCACTTTGAACACCTGGCCGACGCCCCGGATGCCATCCCAAAACTTAGGGCCATGATCCTGCAATTGGCCGTGCAGGGAAAACTGGTGCCCCAGAAGCCGGATGACGAGCCGGCGTCTGTGCTCCTTGAAAAGATCGCTGCGGAAAAGGAACTGTTGATCAGAGAAGGCAAGATAAGGAAAACCGAACCGTTGCCACCAATTAAGGCTGATGAGATTCCATATGAAGTGCCGGGGGGGTGGGTGTGGACAAGGCTGGGTCATGCATATGATGTCCGTGATGGCACACATGATACGCCAAAATATGTCAAGGAAGGGTTCCCATTAGTCACCAGTAAGAACATTTATTCCGGACGGCTCGACTTGACTTCAGTCAAACATATTTCCGAAAAGGACCACAGAGCCATCTGTATTAGGTCTGGAGTCAGCAAGGGAGACGTCCTCTTCGCCATGATCGGCAGTATTGGGAACCCAGTAATTGTAGATACAGCAACAGAGTTCAGTATCAAGAATGTCGCGTTATTCAAATACTTTAATGTGTCATTAACTCAACCAAGATATTTGTTGCTATTTCTTAAACATGCAGCAGAGGGCATGAAGGGATCGGCTTCAGGAGCAGTACAATCATTTGTTTCTTTGGGATTTCTACGAAGTTACCTGATTCCGATCCCCCCTCTTCCCGAACAAAAGCGCATCGTCGCCAAAATCGATCAACTCATGGCCTTGTGTGATGAGTTGGAAGAGCGGAAGAAAAGGCGGGATGAGGCCCGGGTGAACCTCAATGCTGCCTGCCTCCACGAACTGACCTCCCCTGAATCGGAAAAATCCCGAAAAGCCTGGAAGCGAATCCAAAGCGACTTTGATCTCCTTTACGACACCCCGGCCAATGTCGCTGCCCTTCGAAAATCCATCCTTCAATTGGCTGTCATGGGCAGACTCGCCCCCCAGGACCCATCCGACGAACCGGCCTCCGTTCTCCTTGAAAAAATCGCCGCAGAAAAGGAACGGCTGATCAAAGAGGGGAAGATCAAGAAAGGGAAGCCCCTGCCGCCGATCCGTCCAGATGAAGTGCCGTATGAGGTGCCGGAGGGGTGGGAATGGGCAATGCTCGGAGACCTGGGGATAACACAAACAGGAACAACTCCTTCAAAGTCACGTCCAGAATATTTCGGAAACTATATTCCATTCATAAAGCCAGCAGACATCACGCAAAATGGTATTTTTTACGGTAATGAGGGACTCTCAATACGCGGCATGGAGAAAGGTAGGCTAATCGAAAAGAATTCAGTGTTGATGGTTTGTATTGGTGGATCAATTGGAAAAGCGAATTTGACTGACAGAGACTGCTCATGTAACCAGCAGATTAATGCCATAACACCTTATTCCTGCATCTCCTATGAGTTCCTTCATTTTCTTATGCGCTCCCCTTACTTCCAAAATGAGGTCCTAACCCGAGCACCTAAGTCTACTTTGCCGATTTTAAGTAAATCCAAATGGGAAAGGATTCCCATTGCGATCCCCCCTCTCCCCGAACAACAACGCATCGTCGCCAAAGTGGACCGCCTTATGGCCCTGTGTGATCAACTGGAGGCCCAATTGGCCCAATCGCAAAGGGACTGCGACGCCCTGTTGTCCTCAATTGTGAATCATATTGAAACCGTTACCCAATCATCGTGTCAGGAGTGACCCAATGGGTTGATTGTGGTCTTTCACCTCTATAGGGGGCATAAAATGCCCCGGATTTGAAAGGTGACAAGATTGGATTTTTTGGATATATTGCCTCAAAAATGAAAGGGTGCAGGTCAATACACAAGGTTTCAATCTGAAAGCTACTTCATGGTATAAACATGGCAAATGCAGAACAAATAAAGGCACTTATAAGAAGTCATGCCGATGGGGACGACACGCGGTTCTATGCCATCACCATGCAGGTTGCGGCACAGGCGGCGCGAAGTGGGCACGGGAAGTTTGCCACGGAGCTTCGCAAAATGGTGGACCAGGCCAAGGCCAGTTCAAGCAAGACCCAACGTGCCTTGAGAGGCAAACCGATCCCGGTGGTTCAGCCCCATGGCGAACTGGCAGGACTCCTGACGGTTGGGTATCCGAAAGTGAGGCTTTCGGACATGGCCCTGGAACCTCCTCTGCAACAGCGAATTGAGCGTGTAATTCTGGAGCAGAAGCAACGGGGGCGAATCAGGGAACATGGGTTCGCACCTCTTGGGAAGATCCTCTTACTGGGTCCCCCGGGAACTGGCAAGACCATGACAGCCTCGGCCCTGGCCGGTGAATTGGGACTCCCTCTTTTCACGATTCAACTGGACGCACTCATCACCAAATACATGGGAGAAACGGCGGCCAAGCTTCGGCTTATTTTTGACGCCATTGCCCAGACCCGTGGTGTGTATCTTTTTGACGAATTTGACGCACTTGGGGCTGAAAGGGGAGCGAAAAACGACGTGGGAGAAATCAGGCGGGTCCTGAATTCTTTCCTGCAGTTTCTCGAAAATGATGATTCCGACAGCCTGATTGTGGGGGCCACCAATCATCCTGCGCTGCTGGATCGGGCCGTTTTCCGACGTTTTGATGCGGTAATCGAGTTTGGTCTGCCGGGCAAGGAGATGGCACAGCGTGTCATGAAGGCGCGACTGGGGCTTCTCAATACATCGCAGCTTGACTGGGAGGCCGCGGCTGAGGCTGCTGAAGGGATGAGCCATGCAGACATAAGCCGGGCCTGCGAAAGTGCAGCTAAAGACGCCATCTTGAACCGAACAACCGTTGTGAGCACCGATGCCTTCCTCTATGCACTTAGGGAAAGACAATATGCCCACGGATAGCCATGGAGCCTTTGACCTATGGCATCTCCTCGAAATCGAAGGTACATTCTGGTTCCCTACTCACCCAACATAAAAGCCTACCAGTCCTACAAACGGAAAATCAAAACAGGAAAGCCTCCTTGCGGGCATGCACCGGCCCAACTCAGATTGACCTTATCTTACTTTATTAAACCAAATCCTGGGCGTCGCGGTTGGAAAAGGAGATTCCGCTACGCCTCCCACGGACTTCGATTCTCTGTCATCAAACCTACCGAAACCGTCGATGAATTTAGAAAACGCATTAATCAACTTGCCTTGGAGGAAGATGAGGAAAAGCCGAATACAGGCGGCGATTCTTCAGATTGGTATCTGGGAGAACGGAGCCGTAACCATGGATCGCTGCATTCAGACATCTGGGTGGGAACAGCGGCTGACCTGGCCGAACGCGGCGTTATTGGAATCTACCCAGTAAGTGGGTGGTGGAAGGATGATCCCAAAAGAGACCGGAGCGACAGAGGAGTCCCTTATTCACTTGTGGTTTCGATAGAAACCGAAGCGACCGATGTGGATATCTGGACGCCGGTCGCCAGCCAGGTGGGGGTGCCGATTGAAGTGGAGGGGATCAAAGTATAATTTTAGATGGGGTTGAATGAAATCCATATTCTGAGTGCCTTGATGAACGGCGAGGTTTACAAGTTCAAGCGCTACGAAGACGCCAGCTTGGTCTATGTGGGGATTAGCAAACACGAAGGCGTTGAAAGGGAGTATGCGGGATTTTGAATCCTTTGTTAGGAGATTTGAATCGATTGATCAGTAGGATGGGCGAACCAAGGATTGACTATTTTGGATAAATTCCCGATACTGGCTTAGAACACGCAGTTCGTTTTAGAGAGGGGGTTCCATGGCGACACGACAGGTTGTAATCGATGTTCCGGAAAAGGTCCTGCTGGCAGAGAAGATGGACGAAACGGATTTCAGCCGTGAAATGCGGATCCTAGCAGCGGTAAAGCTTTTTGAGCTTGGGCGCCTCTCTTCCGGAAGGGCTGCGGAATTGGCAGGTATGACCCGCGTGGAATTCTTGAGCAGTTTAAGCCGCTACCACGTGTTTCCTCTTGCCTCAGAACTGGCGGACTTGGAAGCATCTCATGCCGGATAGTGCCATAAGCAATACATCACCCCTGCTCTATCTGCACCGTTGCGGCGGCCTGACGTGGCTTCAGCATCTGTTTGCCTCGGTTTGCGTTCCCGCCGCGGTGACTTCTGAACTTGCGGAAGGAAGAACACGGGGATTCGACGTCCCCAATCCCCAAGATTATTCCTGGATGAAAATCACGGATCCCCAAACGACGCCTTCCAAGTGGTTTGCCACGGATCTCGGCGCGGGGGAGATTACCGCCATGTCTCTGGCTCTTGAACACCCCGATTACATCCTTTTGCTGGATGATGCGCTTGCCAGAAGAACGGCCATCGCAGCGGGACTCACGGTTTGGGGAACGTTGCGGGTTCTGCTGGAAGCCAAATCATTCGGTTTGATCGAAAGCGTCAAGCCGGTGATCCATCGTCTGGAGAAGACCGGCATGTGGGTTTCAGAGGATATCCGGCGCCGCATCCTGGGGCTGGCTGGCTGGCGAATAGTAAACGAAGACTTCCTGTTTGATTCCTACCTTGACTTCCGGAATGCTGATAACGAATGATTCTTCACTGTTCATTGCGCCGCTCTCCCCGCTGACGCGGATCAGTACAACGCCTGAACAAACCAGGAAAGCGTTCGAAGATTGGCGTTATTGGGTCGGGATGGGGTATGAATTTGGCTGATATATAGGAATGAACGGTGCCGATTTTGAGAGGAAGGGGCATGCCGCAAGTGAAATCCAAAAAGAAAACAACAACATCCAAAAAGAAGCTGCGCCGCCAGGCCCGTAGAATGGAGCCTCGCGACCTCATGGAAAAAGTGCTGAAGGAGAAGCCTCAGTTGGCGGCCAAACTGATTTGGAATCCTCCGGGCAAAGAGAAGATGTCGGCAGTTATTCTTGAGTACGCTGAACCACTGATGGAGCATGCTGAGAATGTGGAGCAACAACACAAGGCGATCGCTATGGCCATTATCTGCTGGAATGCGTCTTTGCTTACCGGAGAAGACCGGGGTCGGATACTCGCGGAGGCCTTTGCTGGATCGGGGGATATGGAGAACTCCGGTGTTCAAGAAGTGATCGAATTCATGTTAAACCGAAAAGAGGAATTGTTCTCTCACAACAAGAAAATGGTGGTGGACTGGTTCGTGAAGGATAAGGGGGATCAATTGGTTCTCGAGGTGGCAACGACGCTGCCAAAACAAGACGAGGATGGGTGACAAATATCAGGCTATTGGATGAAGTTGATCCGGAAACGTGGCTCAAAGAATGGGCCGCAGAAAAAGAAAGATTTCTCCCTCCTTAAAGGTGATTTTTGGCTTTATTTCTCCTTTTCAAAAGGATAAAATACAGGCATGGAAATAAATTCCCCCAAACCATTTCAGAATCGGCTCAAAGAAAAACTGGCTGAATCTCTGACTTCGTCAATTCCAGTCGGCACCCGAAGACGTATCTATGGAGCGATTGTTCTTCCCGGGAAGATTTCCGCAGTGGTAGGGATTCGCAGGGCCGGAAAGACCATGTTTGTGCATCAGGTGCAGCGAGAACGATTATCAGAGGGCATGGACCGGGAGCGCATGCCGTACATCAATTTTGAGGATGAGCGGCTGGCAGGTGTAACAGCAGAGCATCTACATACGCTGGTAGAGGAATACTATCGCCGCTATCCCGGATTTCGCAACCGCGAAACCGTGTTGTGGTGCTTTGACGAGATACAGACCGTGCCGGGCTGGGAGCGGTTCGTTCGCCGGCTCCTGGATTCGGAGAGGGTCGAACTGTTTGTATCCGGATCCTCCGCGGCCCTCCTCTCACGGGAGATCGCCACCGCCCTGCGTGGCCGGGCATGGGAGGTGGTCTTGCACCCTTTCAGCCTGGAAGAGGCATTGCGGCACAACGGACAACCGATACCGGCCCAGCCCGATTTCCTGGATAACCCATCCCGTTCGTCTTTGGAAAAATCTTTTTTGGACTACCTGGTCAGGGGAGGTTTTCCAGAGATCCAGGGCCTGGACACGGCCACACGGTATCAACTGCTGCGGGACTATGTGGATGTGGCCATGCTTCGTGATGTGGTTGAGCGGCACGCTGTGAGCAATGTGACCGGTCTGCGCTGGCTGGTGCGGCACCTGCTGAGCAATGCCGCCGGACTTTTCAGTGTGGAGAAATTCTATTGGGCGCTTAAATCTCAGGGGATCGCCATCTCCAAGGACTCTGTGCACCAGTTTCTGGGATATTTGAACGACTGTTTTCTCATTCGCACGGTGTGGATGGAGACAGCCTCCGAAAGGCAACGCATGGTCAATCCCCGAAAGGTTTACCCGGTTGATCCAGGACTCATTCCGGTTTTCGATCGCACGGGACGTTCCAACACGGGGCACGCGCTGGAGACGGCTGTATTGGTGGAATTGGAGCGCCGAAAGGCCGAAATCACCTATGTCAAGACACCGGGAGGATTTGAAGTGGATTTCCTGGCACGATATCCTTCTGGCGAGATGGAGCTGATCCAGGTCTGCGCCGATGCAGGAGACCCGGAAACAACCCGGCGCGAACTGCGCTCGCTTGTGGAGGCGGGGAGCCTTTTCCCGAAAGCACGCAAAGTACTCCTGACGCTCACGATGGACGGCATGCCCCCTGAATCGCCGACCGGCGTGGCGGCTCAGCCTGCCTATGTCTGGATGTTAATGCCTCCGTCAAGCTAATCCAGCCCATGGGCATGAATACACCTTAGAATCAGTCGTTGGGTTGATTGAGGTGACTGCAATGAACATTGAAGAACGTCTGAAAGAACATCGTGATGCGGTAATCGCGCTGGCCTCAAAACATGGCGCCCGGGAGCCAAGGGTCTTTGGCTCGGAGGTCAGGGGTGAGGCAGGTCCGGAAAGCGACATCGATCTCCTTGTTGGAATGGATGAAGGACGAAGCCTGCTCGATCTGAGCGCCCTGATCTTGGACCTTCAGGAGTTACTCGGTGTCAAAGTCGATGTGGTTTCTGAAGATGGACTCTATTGGCTGCTGCGGCGTCGAATACTCAAGGAGGCCAGACCATTATGAAGATAACCTGCGACGCTCAGGTGGATGTCCTCCGCATCCTCGCGACCACCTCTTGCTTAATGATGCAGGCACCCCTCATCCCGGATGTCCCTCGGCTGTGAGATGCCCACGTCAGTCTTTCCTCAGCGCCCATTCCTTTGTCCAAAGCTTAGCTCTCTGCCCATGCAGATCCACCAGATATTTCTCGCCATCAATCTCTACGACGGTCCCTGTTCCGTGACTCGTTTTTACCCTGTCCCCGACCTTGAAGCGATTCTTGCGTGGCGCGTTGGGCTCGGGGGCCTTGGGTGTCGGGGGGCCGGATCGGGTACCTGAAAAGGCACGGAATTCTGTCCGTGAATGTTTGGGGTGAGGGGCATGGGAGATCTTGGGAGGTGGGGATGGTTCATATTGCTTCATGGCCGCCTGCCACGCGGGGGTGAGAATGTCTTTGAAGTCCGGGGGTAGATAGAGGTCCTGGCTCGCGCGGGTGAAGGCCACATAGGCGATGTTGGCCTCGTCGCCGAATGCGTGGGTCAAGAGGGCCTCCGGCTTCGACAGGGAAGCCGTGATGTCGGGATCGATATACACGCTATCATATTCCTGTCCCTTGGACCCATGGACCGTGGAAAGGATGATGCCCGGGCCGTTCTGATTCTCGGCGGTGCTCTTCGAGATTTTCATGATGTCGAACACGGCATCCGGCAGAATGCGGGCGTATTCCCTGACCACCTCGATCATGTTGCTAAGCTGGAAATCGTCCAGATCTGTGGCGTATGCGTCGAGGGCCTCCAGGTCTTCGAAAGACCGGATCAAGGGGTCCCTGATCCTTTCGTGGTCCTCCTGCCAAAGCCAGTACACATCCAGTATCCGCCCCAGGATGCCTGCGATATTCCCCTGTAGAGAAAAAGGAATCCCTGTCGCTCGAAGACCCAGGGCGTGTTCGAAGAGCGCCAGGTTGGTCCTGCTCAAGATCGCGCATCGTTTGCCCGTCTTCGGCCGTGGGGGGTTGGAGTAGAAGGCCACCCTGGACGATTTTTCGGGATTTCCCTTTATCCTGAAACCCTTCTCTCCCTTCGCCTCCCGGATGAACACGGACGCGAGGTCCGCGATCTTTTTCCCGAAGCGGAAGCTCATGGTAAGATCCCGTTCATGGTCAAAGGAAAATCGCTTCATGGCGTCAATGGCATAGCGGAAGCTGTAGATCTGCTGGTGGGTGTCGCCCACGATGACGATCCGTTTTTGGCACCGACTTAGGGCATCCAGCATGATGGGCGAGAGGTCCTGGCCCTCGTCCACCAGGACCATGTCAAAGCCGTTGAGACTTCTGTAAAAACTTCCTTCCCGGTGAAAAAGTTTCAAGTAGAAGTCATGCGGACAGGGTTTTTCCTTCCGGTACCATTGCCCCAAGATCTCCCTGCCTGCCCCAACGATCCGGTCCCGGTGGTCTTGAACGGACGCCTTCATTTCATCGCTGAGATGGCCGAGGTGCTCTGCCTGAAACAGGTCCACGGCCTCCTCGACCTTGGGGAACGGCGAATTCATAAAGAATTCGACCAGATCATGGCTTACCGTGGCGAGATGCTGGGCATTCTGTCGTCCCTTGAAGGCCTGGAGCATGTCGGCGATAGTGAAGTTGCCAACCTGACCAACATTCTTGGAGTAGGCCAGGGAATGGACCGTACGGACCTCCACATTCCTTGGAAACTTTCCACGCGCCTCCTCTCTGGCCTTCCGGTTGAAGACCAGGTAAAGGATCTTCAGATCCGGATGGGCGGAGGCGATCATTCGAAGGGTGGTGGTCTTCCCAGTCCCCGCCCTTGCGTTGAGCAGAAGGACCCTCCCTGTCGAATCCAGTATGGCCTGTTGCTCTTGGGTCGGTTTCACAACGCGCTATTGGTCTCCTATTTTTTTCGATCGAGACAGAGTCTATACCGCCATATCCTGTCGGTCAATCTCAAAGGACCGACTTGCTTCCTACCTGATGGTCAATTTAATTGATATCCCATTCCAAAGGCGCTCTGACCACGGATAGAACGAATCTGACGAATGCCTGAAGGATCGCCCATATCTTTCCCCACTATCTCCCGGATTGACATCCCGACCCTCTATATTGTTAGTACTATATGAGGAGTAACATTTGGCGGCTGGAATCTTAAGGAAACCGGGGAGCTACATCTAACGAGTGGCCTAAGGCACTCTTCAAAAGGGATTTTCAGCGCCGCTTCATTAACCCCTCGAGGAGGTGCAATCATGGCGATTCTTCTGGTTCAGCACGGCAAGAGCCTGTCCAAGGATCAGGAGCCGGAGCAGGGCCTGTCGCCCCAGGGGAGGGAGGATGTACAGCGTATTGCAGCCACGGCCCGGGGGTTCGGTGCGGCAATTGTCCCAACCAGAAATTCTTTCCCCTTACGGATGAGATTATCCGGAACCACCTCCTGGGCCGTGACCCTGA
>ENA-OSEO01005624-OSEO01005624.1-sediment-metagenome-genome-assembly--contig:-NODE-5624-length-11881-cov-3.543375_pt1 | contig 11881 bp, 8 predicted proteins | sample MGYA00237883_ERZ534232 | MGnify/ENA metagenome assembly ERZ534232
GGAATGACACGCGCAGAAATTACCCGTAAGTTTGATGAGATCGTTGATTTTGCTGAAATCGAGAAGTTCCTGGACACGCCGGTCAAGCATTATTCAAGCGGGATGTATATGCGGTTGGCGTTCGCAGTGGCGGCGCACCTCGAGCCGGAAATTCTGCTGGTGGATGAAGTGCTGGCTGTGGGGGACGCCGAGTTTCAGAAAAAATGTTTGGGAAAGATGGGAGAGGTGGCCAGCGAGGGGAGAACGGTACTGTTTGTGAGCCATAATATGGGGGCGATTAGGGGCCTATGCCAGTTTGCAGTGTTTCTTGATAAAGGCCATCTCTGTGAAATTGGGCGGGCAAGTGCTGTGATTGACAATTATCTGAACCTCAATAATAGTGTAACCGAGCCTTCAACAATAGTACGAGAAAAAATTGACTCACCATTGCAGATAAATGCAGTAAGTGTTCGTAATTCTGACAATCAATTAATTTCTCAAATTTCAATCAACGATCAGATCTTTGTTCACATCGATTTTACAGTTCGGAAGAAGATAACGCGAAGCTATCTTGCATTCCATTTACATGATAGCGATTTAAACTCATTGATTTTTATGAGAGATTTTGAGTATGAAGAATCTTTATTGTCGGATCGAAACCCTGGCAAATATCGATACATAATTAGAATTCCTGCTCCTCTATTGGTGCCTGGGTTATATCGGGTCAGTGTTCATGCGGTTGTCGTTGGTGAAGGGAAAATCTCTGAATATGATTATGGAAGTCCTTTTGAAGTTGTTGATTCCGGAAGTGAACGAGCTAAAAAGGGTTTTGATTGGATTGGGAAAGTTAACCCACCGCTGAATTTGGAGATTTTGCAGGTTGAGGATTAAACCAGAAAAGATTTTTTACTGATCAAAAAACAACAGAGTGAATTTTCAAAATGTACTGGTAGAGGAAACCCATGATCGAAATAATAAATCCAAAAGAAATCAGTAATTATCAGCAAATTATTGCTGATTTAAAGCGATTCGGGCTTGATCATCAAAACTTAAAAATTGACCTTGGATGGAACTATATTCTTGATCAGGTGTGGTTAGTTCGACAATTGGAAGAGTACAACGATTCCAATGATATTTACAATCCAATCGTTCTTGATGTAGGCTGTGGACGCTCTCTTTTTCATAATTTTATTGAGGACAGGTTCAAAATGGACGTGTGGGGGATAGATCGACCTTATGGATATTGCCATCAGGAATTACATCGGAATGTTGATTTTTTGCAAGATTTTATGGAATTTAATGGTTTTAAAACATCTTCAGTTGATGTGATTTATTGGCTTTCGAGTATAGAGCATAATCAGTTACATGAAATTAAATCCCTTTATGAAAAGAGTATTGAACTTTTGAAACCAGGTGGTTTATTGCTGATTACTTTTCCAATTGCCCGAGAGACGGGATGGTTTGAACAATCTCAACAAACGAATCTTTCGATTCAAGATGCTTTAGAAATTTTCGATGAAGGATATGTCGTTGGAGAATTTGATGAAATCAGAAATATATATAAAGCGAACACTTTAAATTTGAAGGATAAGTATTCACTTCGATACGGTGATTTTGACTCCGGGAGTCCGGCTTTTATTGTGGCAGGGGTGAAGAAGCTAGTAACAAAAGTCAATAATCGCCCAAATACCAGTTTGTCCTCGAATCTAAATGGTCCATTTGTGTTTGTTCCATTTAATGATACGCATGTTCATTGGATGTTGCCTATTGCAAAAGAACTTGAACCAGTATATTTCGTCACCTCGCCTTCACATCAAAGCGAAAATTCCGAATTGAGACTGAGAGAAAACAATATTCCGTTTAGCCAATATTCACCAGGTCTAATTTATAAAATTAAACCCAGAGCAATAATATTGGGTAATGATTGGGGACCACAAGGTGTCCTGGATGAAGCAAAATACATGAAGGTGCCTACTATATGCATTCAAGAAGGTGTATTGGATTTTGTAAGTGGAGATTCACAGCGGATGAGAAATGCTGATTTTGCCTTTTTCCAAGGCGAAATTATGAAGAACTATTTAAAAAGACCCAAAGTAATTGTAACGGGAAACCCAAAATATGATGAATTATCCGAGCTGCCAATACCAAACGAATCGGTTATTATGGTGAACTGCAATTTTACTTATGGTATTTTTGAAGAAATAAGAGATCAATGGATAGGGGATGTCGCTTATGCTTGTAAAGATTTGAACGTTAAATTTTTCATCAGTCAACATCCAAGAGATAATGGTGTTTTCTCCCCTGAGATAGAAGTCATTAATTCAAACGCTTTCTTAATTAAAGACCAATTAGCTCGATGCAATGTTTTAATTACACGGTTTAGCACCTTGATCTACGAAGCTGTTGCAACAGGGCGAGAAGTAATTTACTTTAATCCACACAAAGAGAATTTTGGACTGCTAGCAAATGACCCAACAGGAACAATTATTTACGCTACAGATAGAGAATCACTTATAGAAGCAATTAAAAAGGCAATTTCGCGCCAAAAAGCAATTGGAGAGAAATCATATCGATCAGTTTTTTTAAAAGCCCATATTGGGACTACAGACCACAATTCTGCCAAGATATGCCAGGAAAATATAAAGAAGATAACAGAAAACAATTGGCTCGATTTTAACCATATATATAATTTATTCATTAAACAGTTGGAGATTAATGATGAATTGATGCATGAGATATCCAGAATAAATAATGCAAAAGAAATACAGGCATTATTGAAGTTGAGACATTTTCGAAAATCGATTCTTTCTAAATTGCGAAAAGTACCTATTAGGAACTAATAGGCGGTTATGCATAATTTGTTAATTTAATGAAAAATCAAAATGACTCCAATAATTAGTGTTGTTATCTGTACCTATAACCGTGTTGAGATGCTTAAAACTGCGGTCGAATCTGTCATTTCCCAAAAAGTCAATTCACAAAACTATGAATTAATAATTGTCGACAATAACTCCAGGGACGAAACAAAAAAATTTGTTGAGCAACAGATCAAAAATCATAAGAATATGCGCTACATTTTTGAGGATCAACAGGGGTTATCTTTTGCCCGCAATCGAGGCTGGCGAGAGGCAAATGGGACATATATAGCTTATATTGATGACGATTGTATACTTCCTTCTGGATATCTTGCGATTATGTTTAGTATTATACAGGAGAAGTCACCAGATATTATCGGCGGTCCGATTATTGCCAGGTACGATTTTAAAAAACCACATTGGGTAAAGGATGAATATTTTTCTTTTCTTACAGATAGAGAAAGTGGCTGGTTGAGAAATGGGGGCTTTGTATATGGCGGTAATATGGTTTTTTACAAAAAGATCCTAGAGCGATTGGGTGGGTTTGATATAAACTTAGGAATGAACGGGGAAGAATTAGGATTTGCTGAAGAGATTCAAATACAACAGGAAGCTTGGGCAAAGTTCGACAAACTAAAAGTTTATTTTAGTTCTGAGCTTTGGCTTTATCATCAAACCCGGTTTGAAAAAACCAGACTTCTTTGGCAAATTCACTATTACTACACCATAGGTGTAAAATCCAGCAATTATGATTTGAAAAAAAATACAGAAAATGAAACTTCATTACTATTCCGAATAAATAAGAAGTTCCAATTGTGTACAGATATTATATGGTTGTTTGTTCGTATTGTAGCCAAGATGGTGAAAGCATTTGTTCTAAGAGAGCCTAAACACCCATATTGGCAAAACTACATGATTGAACAGATTTTTCAATTAGAAATTCTACAATTAGGACGCAAATTTACAGAACTTAATTTTCGTAAAAATTAAAAAATATCTATATTTTTGTAAGGTAATAATATGTCAAAAGTTTTTACAATTATGGTTCGAATAAAAATATTTCTAAGAGGAATGTATAAGAAATATACTAGTCCGAAAATTTACCACTTTCTAAAATCCATGATAATCAATAGAGGGTTGGAATATTTCTCAAAAGAAGCACAAAATCAAACCTTAGAGAAAATAAGTAATCTGAGTAAATCAAATACCAATCTAACAATATGGTTTTTGCCTTTTGACACCTGGTTTAGTTTATCTTTTCAAAGACCCCAGCAATTGGCGCGAGCATTTGCAGAAAATGGATTTAACGTTGTATATTATGAGCCTTGGAAGCGTATGGTGCCATCGGGCTCACAAGAGAAAAATCAAACAAGCTTTTTTCAAGGCATAAAGGAAATAGAAAAAAATTTATTTTTATTACGATGTCCTTTGTCTTTGATGAATTTTATGATTAGGCAAGCCGAGCCAAATTTTCTGATTATGATTTGGCCAGAACAGGAAATGTATATTCCAAAGTCTTTGAACAATCAAGTGCTGTATGAAGTTGTCGATGATCATGAATTGATCCAGAGTTTTGATTTATATTGGCGGAAAGCACATCAAAAATGGTTAAAACAATCTAGATTAGTTACAGTCACTGCTGATGACCTTTTTGAGAAGATAAAACCTTATCGCTCAGACGTTCTGTTAGTACCAAATGGCGTTAAATTGGAGGACTGGACACTTGATGAGGAAATACAAATACCTGATGATTTGGCACCAGCTCGAGAAGCGAAAACGCTGATAGGGTATTATGGGGCGCTAGCCGAGTGGTTTGATTGGGATATGTGGGAGAAAGCCGCAAGAGTAAAACCGGACTGGTCTTTTGTACTTATTGGGTTACCTTATGATGGTGATTATGAAAAGGTGAATCGACGCGTTGAAAATCATGATAATATGTTTTATCTCGGTGCGAAACCTTATCATGAATTGCGCAATTATGTACATTTTTTTGATGTGGCAACTATTCCTTTTGTGATAAACAATATTACGAATGCTTGCAGTCCGATCAAATTGTTTGAGTATCTTGCTGCTGGGAAACCAGTTGTTGCTACTCAAATGCGAGAGATTTTGAAATACCAGAGTGTTTTGTTTGCTTCAACACCCGATGAATTTATCTATATGTTAGAAAAAGCGATTCGGATAGAGGGTGATTCTACTTTTGAGCAATTTAGAATTTCGGATATAGAATCAAATACCTGGCGGGCACGGGCAGCTAAAATTCAAGAAGCATTGGGATTGGGGTAGAAATGGTAAATGATTTTGTGGGAGACATACTCTATTTTTCCCATGTTCCCTGGCATTCTTTAATGCAACGGCCACATCATTTCGCAAAACTGCTTTCTAAAAACCATCGCCTTGTTTATGTAAATCCAACGGGGTATTCGTGGATCACGCCAATATATTATCGCTTAAAGGGTAAAAAGTCGCCCCATATTGGATATGGCATTAATGAGATTACCCCAATGCTATGGGTATATACACCACCTTTAAACCCATTACACTTTCATTATGAGCTTGAGTGGATTACAGAAATAAACACTAAATTCCAAATAAAAAGACTACGCAAGATAATGGAAAGTATCTCTTTCTCACCAGATGTCGTTTGGATCACATATCCACACTATGTTAAACATTTCGGGAAATATAATGAATCGATCGATATCTATGATTGTCTGGATGATTTTTTGCTTCTCGATAAAAGGCTTAAATGGAGAGCGCCTTTGTTGCAGAAGTTTGAAAACCAGATAGCAAAAGACGCAGATATTATTTTTGCGTCATCCAAGATATTGTATGATCGGTTTCAGTACCGAAACAGTTGTGTTCGCTTGTTACCAAATGCGGCAGAGGTAGAACACTTTGATAAAGAAACCTCTCCGAATCAAACTCTATGTGAAGTTAATGATATACGACATCCGCGTATTGGGTATGTGGGTATGATCTCGGAGTGGTTTGATTTTGACTTGATCACATATCTTCTTGGAGAAAATAAAAAAGCGTCAGTTGTTTGTATCGGTCCATGGGAAGGTGTAGATATCAATCAATATAGTGGGGATCGTTTGATTTTTTTGGGTTCGCGACCATACGATGAATTGCCAACCTATCTTAACACATTTGATGTCTTGATTATTCCGTTCAGGATCAACAATTTAACAAAAGCGGTAAATCCAATTAAACTTTATGAGTATTTAGCAACAGGAAAACCAATTGTTACCACGAATTTACCGGAAGCGAATGCGTTTGATGATGTGGTGTATATCTCAAGAAATTTTGAAGAATTTGTAAAGAATATCCAAATTGCGTTGGAAGAGACTGGGCAATTAAATGAGAGAAGAAAAGAAATTGCCAGAAAAAATGGATGGGAAGACCGTATGGAAGTGATCGAAAAGGTATTAAAAGCACATTTTGGAAGTTAATCTTCAACACCATGATTTCTGAGTTAAATGAAGCGAACTGAAATTTGTGCTCGATTTAATTTTCAATTGATAAATCCGGTAAGGTAAACATTTTTGGGTGCTTTTGGAACTAAATTGAATATGGAAATGAAAAAGCTGGTCAGTATCACGCCGTACGCGACTTTTCCTCCAAAGATGGGTGGGCAGGTTTTGATTGATGCCATGAACCGGGAATTTCCCGCGTTGGGATGGAAAATAGATCAGTTTTCCATGGGGATACGAAAGCCAGACTTAAAGTCAATTGGGCGTACCAAAAAATTGGAATCAATTCCTAGATACACGGAATGGCGCCGGACTGAACCGGTGACGGTGGCTGTTTTTTCTGTTTTTTCTTCGCAGCAGCTTGGCTTTTTGAATGCCGGGGAACTGCTTAAGAAACGAAGATGGACTGAATTAGAAGAACGTTTGTCTTCTGCTCAGGCGATACTGTATGAATCTCCATGGGGCTATGAACCAGGTGCTTTGCCAATTCCCGAAGGGGTACCTTTGGTGTTTATGTCACAAAATGCTGAGTTTAAATTTATCGAGATGTATCGGAAGCAAAGAAAACCTTTTGTGAATTACATCGCTAAATTAATTGAACACAAAGAATTTCAAATTTTACGGGATGCTGATGTTGTGGCGACAATCACTGCTCAAGACGCAGAAGTATTATCCAATAAATACGGCATCTCGAGATCAAAAATGTATGTGGTGCCCAGAGGAATTAACCTGGACCGATTTCCTGTTCTATTCGGGCAGGAAAAACAGGTTTTACGAGATGCACTGGGGATAGGAGACCAAATTGTCGGCTTGTTTGTGGGGTCTGCTCACGGACCAAATCTTATAGCAGCACAATCCCTAATAAAAATGTCTGAAAAGATCTTGGATAATGTTTTAATCATCGTTGTTGGAACTGTGGCTAAATATTTCAAAGGTCAAAACAAAGAAAATCTATGGTTTGTGCCAGTTGAAGTACCCCAACCCTATTTACAAATTGCCGATATGGCATTAAATCCAGTTACAACCGGCAGTGGACTGAACATCAAAATGCTGGAATATTTTGGATTGGAGCTGCCATGCGTTACAACAACATTTGGGGCTAGAGGAATTGAAGGACAGCCCGGAGAGGATTTAATCATCGCAGAATTAGATGAATTTCCGCATGTGATCAATTTGCTGGCTCAGAATCCTGAGCTAAGGAATCGCATCGGAAAGAATGGCCGTCTGTTGGCAGAGAAGAAGTATTCTGCCAGGGTGACAGCTCAGACGATATTAAAGCTCATCGAAGATTGGAAGCATGATTACGCTGAAAGTTCCTCAGGTTGAGATGAGTTCATTTAGATAGGATCATTTGGCTATAAACCTATGCGCGTTTTGATCTGCCATAATTTTTATCAACTGCCTGGAGGAGAAGACCAGGTTTTTTCTCAAGAATCTCAGCTTCTTAGAAAAAACGGGCATGAGGTGATCCATTTCACACTCAGGAATGACGCGATTCGAGAAATGAACCCTGTTGTAGTTGCCGCAAAGACAATTTGGAATTCCAGGTCGTATCGAGATTTATGCGAAATCATCGAGGACCATAAGCCTGATCTGGTTCACTTCCATAACACCTTTCCATTAATTTCACCTTCTGCTTATTATGCGGCAAGGAAATATAGCTTGCCAATTGTTCAAACTTTGCATAATTACCGGCTTTTGTGCCTGAACGCATATCTGTATAGAGATCACAAAGTATGTGAAGATTGTCTGCGTAAAAGATTTAAGTGGCCGGGAGTCTTTCGCAGTTGTTATCGAGAGAATCGAGTGGCGAGCGGTGTTGTGGCGCTGATGGTATTTCTGCATTCGATGATTGGTACTTGGGGGAAAGTTGACAAATTTATCGCGCTAACGAAGTTCTCTAAAGAAAAGTATATCGCAGGCGGATTGCCTGAAGCAAAGATCGTAATAAAACCTAACATGGTGGCGCCAGACCCTGGAGAGAGCGATGAACACAAGGGTTATGTTCTCTTTGCTGGCAGGTTGTCACCCGAGAAGGGTGTTGAGACCTTATTAGACTCAATGCGGTTTTTAGAAAGGGTGCACTTAAAAATCGTTGGATCGGGGCCACTAGAAGAAAAAATTCGAAATATTGTAAATCAAGAAAAGCAGAATACTATAGAATATTATGAACAGTTGCCAAGAAGTGAATTAATGCATCTGATGAAAGAGGCGTATGGATTGGTTTTTCCATCCGCTCTATACGAGACTTTTGGATTAACCATCGCAGAGGCTTTTGCGTGTGGAGTTCCTGTTATCGCATCCAATCAAGGAGCAATGTCCGAATTGATCAGAGATGGTGAATCGGGGATGCTATTTGAACCAGGGAACGCAGAAGATTTGGCCAGGAAGATACGTTGGGCTTTCAATCATCCAGAGGAAATCGCTTCTATGAGAACAAAGGCGCGCAAACAGTATGAACAAAATTTTACCGCAGAGACAAATTACGATTTATTGTTGCGTATATACAAAGAAGCAATCTGGTTCGCTAGATAATTTGATCGAAATCAACAGGTAGAAAAATTGCAAGAGTCAATAAATATTCCACGCGGAAATATTCTGGGAGTTGGGGTCAGCGCGATCAATATGCCCCAGGCGTTAGGCGCGATTGAGGGCTGGATCGCGCAGCGGACTCCACATTATGTTTGCGTCACTCCGGCTCACGCGGTGATGGCCTGTTATGATGACCCCGGGCTCAGGCCTATTTACAACCAGAGCGGGTTGACCACGCCGGATGGAATGGTGATTGTCTGGTTGTTGAAATTGTTGGGGTTTTCAGATGTCGACCGGGTGTACGGCCCGGATTTAATGTTGGAAGTTTGTGAGCGATTGATAACGAAAGGCTGCAAGCATTATTTCTATGGGGGAGCGCCTGGGGTGGCGAACCGGCTGGCTGAGGCGCTTTTGAAAAAGTATCCCGGTCTGAAGATTGTGGGAATCGAATCCCCTCCTTTCCGGGAATTAAGCGATACTGAAAATGAGGAGATGATCAACCGGATTCGATCTGCCGGCCCAGATATTGTATGGGTGGGGATCGGCTCGCCCCGACAGGAAAAATGGATGAGCCAACATATTGACGATCTGGGTGTGCCGGTATTGATCGGGGTCGGCGCGGCATTTGATTTTCTTTCGGGCAATAAACCTCAAGCGCCTCGCTGGGTTCAGCGAAGTGGAATGGAGTGGTTTTACCGCTTGTTAAGTGAGCCGCGGCGTTTATGGAAAAGATATCTGCTTAATTATCCAAGATTTGTTGTTTTGGTGGCCACACAGCTGCTTGGTTTGAAAAAGTATTCTTTGTAGGGAAAATGATCATACCGCGGAGATTGGATGTTCAGACGGTTTTCAGCTAATTTCGCTGTCTTTTCGATTTTTTTTGACGCTTTTCTGGTGGCTGGAAATTTATTTCTGGCCGCTATATTGCGCCCTGACCTCAGTGACCTGTCTTTTGTTCAGGAAATACCCAGCGCAATACAGCTGCCGGTGGTGCTGTACATCATTTTCCCGTTGATATGGGTGGGGGTGCTGCTTTTGTTCTCGGTGTATGATGGGAAGAGAAATTTCCGGGTGGTTGATGAATTCAGCAGTCTGAGTTTTGGTTCTATGCTTGCTGTCATCTCTATGGCTGGCATTTTGTTTTTAACCTATCGGGATGTATCCCGTTTCCTGTTCTTGTTTTTCTGCGCGACCACATACGTGAGCCTGCTGGGGTGGCGGGCAGCCTATCGCGCTCTTTATCGCGCGCGTCTGGTCAAGGGTAAAGAAAGCCGTCCGGTGTTGATCCTGGGGGCGGGGATTGTTGGGCGGTTAATTGAAGAGCAAATCACATCAAGATCCGATTTGGGGCTAAAGCTGGTCGGTTTTCTGGATGATGATCCGCTGAAAGTGGATCGAGAAAAGGATGTTTATGGAACATTGAGCGATGTTCGGGAAATTGTTAAGCGATTTGCGGTTGAAGATGTTTTGATCGCTTTACCCAGGACGGCGCATGAACGCATGAACGAAGTGGTGAATGATCTGCACCAGTTGCCCGTCCGGATCTGGGTGATACCGGATTATTTCGCGCTCTCGTTGCATCACGCCGCGATTGAAGAATTCGCCGGGATTCCCATGCTGGATTTGCGGGCGCCAGCATTGAACGATTACCAGAGAATGATCAAACGGGCATTTGATCTGGCGTTTACATTAATCGTTTTGCCGATCCTGTCGCCGGTGATCGCTTTGATCGCAATCGCGATCAAATTGGATAGCAAGGGTCCCGTTTATTTCCGCCAGCTTCGCGCGGGCGAAAATGGTAAATTGTTTGAAATTATAAAATTCAGAACGATGGTTGAAAACGCAGATGAATTGAGGCATCTGGTTGAAACGACCGATGAAGTGGGTAATGTCATTCATAAAAGCAAGGATGATTGGCGGATCACCAGGGTTGGAAAGTTTTTAAGGAAAACCAGTCTGGATGAGATTCCTCAGCTATTTAATGTGCTGGCGGGGGATATGAGCCTGGTAGGGCCAAGGCCAGAAATGCCGTATCTGGTTGACCGGTACGAACCCTGGCAAAGAAAACGCTTCTCTATTCCACAAGGGATGACAGGGTGGTGGCAAATCAATGGACGGAGCGATAAACCCATGCATCTAAACACAGAGGATGATCTTTATTATGTCCAAAATTACTCCATCTGGCTGGATATTCAAATCCTGATCAAAACGATCTGGGTTGTTCTGCGAGGAAAAGGCGCGTATTGACCTCTGGCATCATTTTTGCAACCATGAAATGATATAATTTTTACAGGGTATTGATCCGGGGAGGAGCTTTTATGAGAAAAATGGGATGGTTAATTCTCGCTTTGTTGTTGACTTCGTGTTCTGTTTTACCGTTGGGTGATTTGACTGTGGGTAATTCACTTGAAACCGAAGTTGTTGCTGAATGCCCGGCTTGTCCAACCTGCCCGGCTCCAGTGTGTCCGACCTGTCCTGCGCTCCCAACATTGCCTGCTGAAACTGAAACCCCGGAGTCCAGTTCTACTCCCACAGAACCCGCTGCAACTGAAACGGAAATTCCAACGCTTTCCCCAACAGAGACCAAAGCGCCGACAAAAACTTCTGCGCCCACCCTTACTCCTACTCAAACAGCCAGCCCCACGCCTAAACCGACCAACACAACTGTGCCATCGGATAAACCCTTCCAGGTTCAGCCAAACTCTCCGGTATACCTGCAAAACTTTGCTCATACGGACGTGGGATGTCAATGGATGGGTGTGGCTGGACAGGTTTTTGATCTATCCGGTAAACCAATGCTTAACCAGGTTGTTGTGGTGGAAGGCTTTCTGAATAACAAGCTGGTTGACAGTCTGACCCTGACCGGACTAAGCACGCTATATGGTCCTGGAGGGTATGAAATCAAGTTGGGCAATTCCGCGATTGCTTCGACAAATTCGCTTTTCGTCACATTGTATGATTTATCGGGGAAAGCTCTTAGTTTGCCGGTGATTATTAACACTTACGCGGATTGCAACAAGAACCTGGTTATTTTGAATT
>ENA-OSEO01005626-OSEO01005626.1-sediment-metagenome-genome-assembly--contig:-NODE-5626-length-11879-cov-3.815540_pt1 | contig 11879 bp, 10 predicted proteins | sample MGYA00237883_ERZ534232 | MGnify/ENA metagenome assembly ERZ534232
GCTCAGTGAACGCTGGCAGGAAGTGTGGCCTACTCTCGCACCGGTGCCGAAACTCGCCTAAAATCCTGGATGCACCCTAAGCCCTCCATCTGCTTGCTTAGCAGCCTGACCCGTGATATAATGCGTGAAATCGGGAAGACGAAACAGATGGCTTTCCCAGCGAAATGCGAAGGAGAATGCACCCGGTGAAGATTGCCTTAGACGCGATGGGCGGTGATAACGGATTAGCCCCAATCATCGCGGGTGGATTGCAGGCAATTCAGGAATATGGCGTCGAGATCGCGTTCGTGGGACAGCGGAACGCCATCGAGTGCGCGTTGGCGCAGCACACGTACGATCCGGCCACGGTCGAGATCGTCCACGCCGACCAGGTTGTCGAGATGCACGAAGAACCCAGCGTCGCCGTCCATGCCAGACGCGATGCGTCGGTCGTGGTCGGCACACAACTGGTCAAGCGGGCCGCAGCTGTTGCGTTCGTCTCCGCAGGGAACTCGGGTGCCACTCTGGCCGCTGCGCAATTGTTCCTGGGACGGCTGCACGGCGTACGCCGAGCTGCATTGGGCACGGTCTATCCCACCTTGCACGGCGTGTGTCTGGTCCTCGATGTGGGTGCCACCACCGACTGCAAGCCCGAGAACCTCTATCAATTCGGAATCATGGGGCACGCCTATGCACAGGGCGTGCTCGGCCTCGCCGAACCCAAGGTCGGCCTGTTATCCAGCGGCGAAGAAGAGGGCAAGGGCAGCGTGCTGGTGAAAGAAGCGCACCAACTGCTGAAGTCGGCTCCCATTCGTTTCGCCGGGAACGTCGAAGGGAAAGACATACCATATCGCCCGGTCGATGTCGTCGTCACCGACGGGTTCACCGGCAACGTTTTCATCAAGACTTCCGAAGGGGTTGCGGCCCTATTGTTGAAAACACTCGAACGCGAGATCAAACGCCGCCCACACGCCACGTTGGGAGCGCTTCTCGCCAAACAAGCCTTCCGGGCTACGAAAGCGTGCCTGGATTACTCAGACTACGGAGGCGCTGCGCTGCTCGGGATAGCCGGCATCGTCATCGTCGCTCACGGCCGGTCCGACAGCAAAGCGATCAAGAACGCCATTCGAGTAGCCAAGCAGGCAGTCGACTCGAACGTCATGGGTGTCATACAGGAAGGAGTACGGTAACGCAATGGGACAGAATCGTTCTGACGACGAGAGGGTCGTAATCACTGGCATCGGTGCGGTAACCCCGCTGGGGCTGAATGTCGCGGAGAGTTGGGAAGGGATGGTCAACGGGCGGTCCGGTGTCGACTACATCACCGGGTTCGACACGTCCGACCTTCCGGTCAAGATCGCCGCTCTGATCAAGCAGTTCGATCCCACGGTCCGTCTCCCGGCTAAAGCCGCCCGCCGGATGGCGCGCTCTTCCCAGCTCGCCATTCATGCCGGCTACGAGGCGATCGAAGATGCGGGGCTGTCCATCAGCGCAGAAAACTCCGACCGGATCGGCGTTCTGATTGGCACCGCCTACGGCGGGTTCGATGAAGCTGCGTCGGGTGTCGTGACCGTCTATACCGAGGGGTACAAGAAGCTCAGCCCGTTTGTGCTGGCAGCGTCCCTCCCGAACATTCCGGCGCACTATTTGAGCTATCACCTGGAGACGACCGGCTACATCTCGACCATCGCCACCGCTTGCGCAGCGGGGAATCAGGCCATCGGTGAGGCCGTCGAAGTGATCCGGCAGGGGGCAGCCGACGTGATGATCACCGGCGGGGTGGAATCCAACCTTTGCCCGTCGGTCATCGCCGGGTTCTTCGCCATGCGCGCGCTATCGACGATGAACAGCAACCCGCAGACCGCCAGCCGACCCTTCGATGCCACGCGCGACGGATTGGTGCTCGGCGAAGGGGCGGCGATCTTCGTACTGGAGAGCCTCGCCACGGCACGGGCACGCGATGCAAAGGTCTACGCCGAGATCGTGGGACACGCGTCATCTTCGGATTCGTATCACGTGGCACAGCCCGACCCGGATGGGAAGGGCGCCGGCAAGGCGATGATTTGGGCTCTCGAGAACGCCGGATTGATGCCCGAAGACATCGATTACATCAACGCCCACGCGACCGGGACCCCACTCGGCGATGTGGCGGAGACGATGGCAATCAAGCGCGTCTTCAAGGACCACGCCTATAAGGTGCCGATCAGCTCGACCAAGTCCATGGTCGGACATGGTTTCGGCGCTGGCGGTGCCGTCGAAGCGGTCGCGTGTGTGATGAGCATCCAGCACAACGTGATCCACCCGACGATCAACTTGCACGAGCCGGACCCGCAATGCGACCTGGACTACGTTCCCAACGAGGCGCGCGCGGTCGAGGTGAGATATGCATTGAACAATTCATTCGGATTCGGCGGGCAGAATGCCTGCTTGATTCTGGGCAGAGTCGAATAGCACCGGCGACCTGCGTAACCGCGGCGAGGAGCCGACCAAGCGCTGCCACGCCCGGAACGCCCGCCCACGGGCAAACCAAAGAGAGAGGTCTGCGAGAGCTCATGAGGGTAAATACCAACGAAAGATTCATCGCACAAAAAGCACGGCTGGGCAAATACAGCAGTATTGCCGGGCTGGCGATCCTGACGGGCGGCATGGTCATCAACTTCGCCAAGCCGGAGCTGTTCGAGCTCTCGCTGTTCGCTTTGGTGGCCGGGTTCGGCGTCGCCAGCATCGGCGCGTATAACGTCACCCGCTGGGTCAAACCACCGCGCGGGGACGAGGTCCTGACCAAATCACTGAAGGGCCTGAGCAACAAATACCGCCTCTACAACTACATCTTGCCGGTCCCACACGTATTGCTCACGCCATTCGGTCTGTACGTCCTGCTCTGCAAGAAACCGGACGGGGAAGTCACGTACCGAGGGCAGAACCGCTGGCATCAGAAAGTGGACTTCAAACGGCGCTTCCGGCTGTTCTTCGGCGGTGAGCAGCCGCTCGGCAACCCATCCCAGGAACTGGTCGATGAGATGGGCAAGCTGAGCAAAACGCTGAAGCACCTGCTGCCCGATACGGACATTCCGGTGAACGGCGCGATCATCTTCACCAACAAAGACGTCCAGTTGACCACAGAAGCGGCGGACTCCTTCCCGATCATCGAGGCTCCGGACATCAAGAAGTTCCTGATCGAGGAACAGAAGCAACGCGAGAACTGGCGGACGGAGATGCTGAATCAGGTTGCGGACGCGTTGGACGCTCAGACGCCAGCCTAGCTCCACCGGACTGTCAGGCAGTGCACTGGTTCCGGTATGTCCACAGCGGTTCGTGGTTCCACACCTGCGCCTCAATATAATTCGCGAGGTAATTGGGAAGATCGGTGCCCCAGCGCTCCCCGGGCAAACCGTTGGATTCGACGATCGCGCGAATTTCGCGCAGCGTAAACACTTTTCCGTGGTAATCCGCGAGGTAATATGCAGCGTCCGGTTGCTGAGCCAGCATGAACGAGGCCATGCTATCCGGGTAAGTGAAGCTCACATCACATTCTGCGAACAGCGAGAGCGGCACGCGGATATCCGCGGTAGTCGCCAACGTCACGGCATCCGCTGCCGCAGCCAACCATTTCGTCATCCCAAGCACCATGTAGATCGGATAGGGCTGCTGCGGCACGCCGCCTTTAGCGACGAAGTCGCAGCGGAGCCACGCCTCAACCGCGCGGCGGGCTTGCAAATACTGGCCGGGCTCCTTGAAGCGCTCCCAGAACACCGCCCCCGGCACGTAGAGGTCGCGCATCATCGCCGCCGCATCGCCGTCCGGCAGCGCGGAAAGACTACGAAACGGTGGTTCGCCCCGGCGATAGAAATGAATCAACTCGTCGATCATGTGCTGGCTCCAATCTATGTGAGATGTGTTTGTGCGCCTGCTGCTGGCTCCGTGAGCCGCTCAGCGCACGGTCTGCTGCGCACAGCGCGGTCTGCAACGCAGGGTGCGGCCGGAAAGTTTGGGGCTGGCGGCAATGGGCAGGTCGCGTTCTGGTCCAGCGGGCGTGCTCTCCAACGCATTGGTCGCGGCACAGGCGCTACACTTGTCGTCGCAGCGCAGGACCGGTTGACTTCTTCCCGATCAGGGCTATAATACCCGAGGATTCGTACCTGCCGCACGCGCAAACCACCTGATTATGCAACCAATGTCGCTTTCCTGTCAACCCGGAGAGAAGCCTGTGAAACAGCCATCCAGCTCGAGCATGTGTTTCGTCTGCGGACGTGACAACCCGATCGGCTTGAAGGCGGTCTTCCACGAAGAGAACGGGCGCGTCATCGCCCACTACACGCCACGCCCGGAACATCAGAGTTATCCGGGAGCGATGCATGGCGGGTTGGTCACGAGCCTGCTCGACGAAGTAATGGGCCGGACGTCCTTCCTCGAAGACATGTGGGTGGTCACCGCCAAGATGCAGATCAACTTCCGCAAGCCCATCCCCATCGGAGAACCCATCACCGTGGTCGGTGAGATCCGCCGGCTGCGTGGCCGAATTCTCGAAACGCACGGCGAGATCATCCTGCAGGACGGTTCGGTCGCCGCTGAGGCCGACGCGACGTGCATCAAGATCCCGGAGGATCGCGTCGCCGAAATGCTTCAGGAAACCTGGCTCTACCCGCCGGAAGACATCTCGCAAGAATGAGATGCTGACAAAGTCTTGATCTTTTATCCAAGTCATGATATAATAGAACTAACAAAGACGGACAAGCACAGCGTCGCAGTCACCGCAGCCTGAGTATCACATGCGGAATATCTTGCAGCCCATCTATGACACGCCAGACCTCGGGTGTTCCACCCAGATCCGGCGTGTTATGTTTTCTTTTCAAGGAGGTACACGAGATGGTATCGCGAAAACTTCCTTTAGGGACGCAAGTGCGACAGCGGTTGGCACAATGGTGGAGCGGTCTTACAGCACCCGGCGCCCCCTGCGGATTGCAGCGCCCTGAACCAGGGCCGCAAGACACACAGCAGGGCGAAATGGCCCGGCACGGGACTGCGTCTGGCGCACGACCGGCGGAGCCTCCTGACGGTTTTGTCGCCATGCTGACACGGATGCTCGGCATCTCGCGGACGGAGGGCCGTGAGCTGATCCAGGACCTCAAGCCGGTCCACGTGAAGTGCCGTTCGGCCACGTTGGGCGCGCCACGTTCGAACACAGGCACCGGCAGGACCTACACGCACCGCGCCAGCGCGGTACTCGCCGCCAGATCCGACGGGGAAGAAGTGGACCGGAGCGTGGAGGAAATCCGCTCGTTGACCCGCGCCGCGATTATCGACATTATCACGAACTGGCGTTGATTGCGGCGTCGCGCGAAAATCGATCCGCCAATAGCGGAACGGCCCACGTGTTGCGTGTGGGCCGTTCCGGCTTACTGCGGTATAGATCTTCTGGGGAGGAAGGTATCCGGACGAGCAGGCGCTCAGTAGCTTGCCGGCATCCCGAACGGTGTTCCATACGGCGTCCCGTACGGCATCATGCCACCGGTATTGTAGGGGGTGAAGGGCGTGTTCCAGGGCTGCTGTGGCCGTGGATTCATCACCGGGCTGGGCGACAACGGCATGGGTGTCTGCGTGGGAATGAGCAGCCGCTGTCCGGCGTAGATGTAGTTCGGGTTCAGCAGCCCATTGGCCTGCGCGATCGCCCACGAGCTGACCCCATACATCCGCGCGATGCCAATCAGGTTCTCACCGTAGCGGACGATGTGGACCACGGGGCCACCCACCGGGAACGGGGGCTGCGGCACGGGCGGCTGCGGGTTGAAAGCCGGGATGAGCAGCACCTGTCCGGCATAGATGTAGCTCGGGTTCATGATCCCGTTTGCCTGTGCGATCGTCCATACGGTGCTACCGAAACGCGCGGCAATCGCGTACAGCGTGTCACCGTGCTTCACCACGTAGAATTGCCCCGGGTACGGCATCTGCTCGGCTGGGGCGGCCTGCACTTCGACCAGACTGAACGACAACAACATGACTACAACCAACGCAACGACAACCACTCTCTTCGCAATCATCTTGCCTTCCTCCTCTTTCCGTACGCTCTGCGCACAATGCCTGATCCCTACTGATTCCTTGATACCATCTGTGTTCATTATATCGTATCGATTCACTTCGCGCATCGGCGACAATGCGAGTCGGCCACCCTCACTTAGGCGTACTTCTGCACCGTTCCATTTAGGCCATTTCGCCTAAGCGTATTGGGCACGAGACGTTTGCGGAACCTCTCTGCCCGCTCTGCCTGAGAACGCCGCCCCGCCACAACGACGGTGTCGCCGGACTGCTGTACCTGGGCGGACCCTGTACTGGTCTATTCCTTAGTAGATTGGGGCAGTCTCTGTCCCCAGTCCGCAGGACTTCGTATCCTTAGCGCCGAGCTTCAGCCCCGCAGCACTTCGTCTGGTTGGTGCAGACTGTGCCAATTGGCCACGATTACGTGCAGCGTCCGGCCTGTCACATTACACCGCTCCAGCTGACGCACGCGCTCGTCAAAAATCGGCCCAGTCAGACTTCACGCCTGCGACTGGGCCAATCTCCACATGGGTCGTGGCGACGCCTGACGGCCTGTTCGCGCCGATCACCTCGTGAACGAGCCGCAGGGCAATCGCGTTTTTCGACTCCGGCGAGAAGAGGGGGCATACCAGCACTGCAACAACCAGCGCGCGTGGCGCGCGCCCGCCGAGAGGGCGTTGGGTCGAACAAACGCCCCCACCCCAACCCTCCCCCAAATTTGGGGGAGGGGAGTAGCTCCGAACTCCCAGCCGAACGCCGACGCCCCTCTCCCAGGTTTGGGAGAGGGGGCGGGGGTGAGGGCCAGGAAAATGAAGCGTACTTTACGGTTTTAGTTCCCAAGAGCATCAAGGCATATCTGGCGCGACGTCTTTTCACCACTCTTTCGCCAAGAAGGATACCAGCGGTGCAGAAACCAGCGCGCTTCGTGCACGTCCGATGACTTTGCGATTGCCCTGGCCAATCTACCACGGTGCGAGCCAGTGCGGGTATTGCTGCATTCCCCCGTGCGGGCGCCACAGACTAGATCTGTTCGAGGACGCCCTCGTAGATGAAGCGGCGCGTGCTCTCGGCGATCCGTTCCGGATCGACCTGGCGGCGCGCCACTCCGGAGTCCATCGCGGCCTGCGCGACTGCGGCAGCGACGACCGGCGGCACGCGGAAGTCCATGCCTGCCGGAATGATGTACTCGGGTTCCAGCTCGTCGGCCTGGACCATGCCGGCGATCGCATGCGCGGCGGCGATCTTCATCGCTTCGTTGATGTCGGTCGCGCGGACATCGAGTGCCCCGCGGAAGATGCCGGGGAACGCCAGGGAGTTGTTGACCTGGTTCTTGAAGTCTGAACGTCCGGTGGCGATGACCTTGGCGCCGGCGGCAACGGCCTCGTGGGGCATGATCTCCGGTACCGGGTTCGACAGGGCGAAGATAATCGGGTCCGGAGCCATCGCACGAATCATGTCCTGGGTCAAGACGCCGGGTGCCGACACACCGATGAAGATGTCCCGTCCGACCAGGACGTCGGCGAGCGAACCAGCCAGTTTCTCACGGTTGGTAACCAGGGCCATTTCGTCCTTGATCCAGTTCATACCCGCCGGGCGGCCTTCGTAAACGGCGCCGCGCGTATCGCACAGGATGATGTCCTGGATGCCGGCACTGAGCAACATTTTGGTTACGGCGATACCGGCGGCTCCTGAGCCGTTCATGACCACTTTGACCTCGGACAGTTCCTTCTTGACCAGTTTGAGCGCGTTGAGAATCCCGGCGAGAACGACAACGGCCGTACCGTGCTGGTCGTCGTGGAAGACGGGGATATCGATGGCCTTCTTGAGTTTGGCTTCGATGGCGAAGCAGCGCGGTGCCGCAATGTCTTCGAGATTGATCCCGCCAAAGGTCGGGGCGATGCAGGTGACGGCGGCAACGATCTCATCCACATCCTGCGTGGTCAGGCAGATCGGGAAGGCTTCGACGCCGGCGAAGGTGTTGAACAGCACGGCCTTGCCTTCCATCACCGGCAGGGCGGCTTGCGGGCCGATGTTCCCCAGGCCCAGCACGGCGGTGCCGTCGGTGACCACGGCGACCAGGTTGCCCTTCGCGGTATATTCATATACGCGGCTGGCATCTTCGTGAATGAGCTGTGCCGGTTTTGAATTGATGGGCGGCAGATACATTGCCAGAGTATAGGCATCTTTGATCGCCAATTTGCTCTTGACTTCGAGCACGCCGCGGTACCGGCGACGCAAATCGACGGCCTGTTCTCCCAGCGAGCCGCGCTTGCCGGTTTCGGTGGGTGGCGGTACGGCGGCTGCCTGGCTTTCGTAGATATAGCGGTACGTATTATCGGCGATTTCCTGCGGGTCTACGTCTGCGCGGGCTACACCACTCGCGATGGCCGCCTGGGCGACTGCCTTGGCGATGTTTGGCGCGACGTTGTAGTCCAGGATGCTGGGAATCACGTAGTCGGGCGCTAACTCGTCGGGCGACACGCGCGCAGCGAGCGCGGTAGCGGCGGCACTCAGCATCTCCTGGTTGACTTCGGTAGCGCGCGCATCCAACAAGCCACGGAAAAACCCGGGGAAGACGAGTGCGATGTTGACGGTGTTGGGCGCATCGAGCCGGCCCGTGGCGGTGACGGCAGCACCGCCGGCCTGTGCTTCCGCCGGCAGTATTTCGGGTGTAGGGTTGGCAAGCGCGAACACGATCGGTTTCGCCGCCATGCTTTCGACCATCGCCCTGGAAACGATCTCCCCGGCCGAGAAACCGATGAACACGTCGGCGCCTTTAATGACTTCGGCGAGGGAGCCACTCACGCGGTTGGGGTTCGTGACGCGGGCGATGGCGCGCTTGGCCCAGTGCATTTCACCGGGGCGGTACGGGTAGATGGCGCCGGTGCTATCACAGACGATGATTTCCCCCGCACCCTCAGCGAGCAACATTTCTGCGCTGGCGAGGCCGGCGGCGCCCGCTCCGGCAACGACGACGCGCACGTTCTGCAGCTCTTTGCCAACGACCTGCAGCGCGTTCTTCAGCGCGGCGAACATCACGACGGCAGCCGCATGCTGGTGATTGTTGAACACCGGGATGTCCAACGCCCGTTGGAGATGTTCCGTGAAGGTCAGGCTGCGCGGTACGGCCATATCCTCGAGACAGATTCCACCGAACGTGGGGCTAACCGCGGCAACCGTGTCGATGACTTCGTAGATGTCGTTGTCCCTGGTGGACAACACCAGTGGCAGCGCGTCGACCCCAGCGAAGTTCTTGAACAGGATGCTCTTGGCTTCAAGGGCCGGCAACTCGGCCAACGGGCCGGCGTGCCCCCGCCCGTATACCGCGGAGCCATCGCTGACCAGGGCAATCGTGTTGGCACGGCAGGTGTATGTCAGAGAACCCGTCTCTTCTCGCGCTACAGCCAGGCAAGCCTCGCCAACGCCTGGCGTATACACCAGACTCAGCATCGCCTTGTCCTTGACCGGAATTTTGCTCTGTACGCCGATAAGCCCTCGATAACGTCGCCGGTCCAATGACCTGCTTTGACATCTACACACGCGTTCCGGCTCAACGGGTCCCCCGCCGATGACGGTGGGGATCTTGCGGGCCGTTAACGTCTGTCCAATCTGCTCTTGGCTCACGTCAATCCTTGTTGAGAGTTCCACATTCGGAAGTCCCATCGTTTTCCGCAAGGCTGTCTTAAGGTGTTATCCTTCCATTCATAAGCATGCCGCAGCACCCATTCCCCTGCCGGCAGGAAAAACTTGACTTTGTATCCCTTGGTGCCGATATTTATACTCTCGCCTTCGTGGGGACATTTCATCTGCTCTCGGAACCGGACACTTCACGTGTTTACTACACTCTCCTTTCCCATCGGAATGTGTCAATGAAAATGAGACACCTGTTTCCAGAAATTAAACTCTCACATCATCGCTCGACGGCTTGTTGATCCATGCGGCCTTCGGCAATTTTGGCGGCTGTGGTACCTTTCCTTTGAAACGGTGGGGGTTGCTCTGGAAGGCAGCGCAGAGAACCTGGCTGCGATACTTCACGATGTCCTGCGCGAGTCCGTAATGGAGCTGTTCGGGTGTGACCAGCCCGATCCCTGAGTGCCGATGCTCGGGGTTGTACCAGGAGAAGAACTCCTGGCAGAAAGACCGGGCATCCTGGATTGATCCAAACCGTTCCGGGAACTTCGGGCAATACTTGAGGGTTTTGAACTGCGCCTCCGAGTACGGGTTATCATTGCTGACATAGGGTCGGCTATGGGTCTTGGTCACTCCGATATCTCCCATGAACTCGGCCACGGACTTGGCTTTCATCGCCGGGCCTCGATCCGCATGGATGACGAGTTGGCCGGGCTTGATATCCTGCTTTACACACGTCTCTTGGATGAGTCGTCTGGCCAAAGCGGCGCTTTCACGATGGGCCACCGTCCAGCCGACCACGTAGCGGCTGAAGATGTCCATGATCACGTAAAGGTGGAAATAGGTCCACTTCACAGGCCCTTTGAGCTTCGTGATGTCCCAGGACCACACCTCGTTGGGTCCGGTCGCAAGCAACTCGGGCTTTTTATAGACAGGCCGCTGCGCCTGCTTTCGCCGCTCTTTGACATCACCGTATTCCTCTTTGAGTATCCGGTACATGGTCCGGATGGAACAGTAGTACTGTCCTTCATCGAGCAAGACGGCAAAGACCTGACGGGGAGCGTCATCCCGAAAGCGGGGGCCATTAAGCAGATCGACCACGGTTTGCCGCTCCCGGGGGTTCAGAGCCAAGGGGGGCGCCGGCTGCGGTGTGCGAGCCGCCGCCGGCTTCAGGCGGCGATAAAAACTCGCACGGGCCAGGCCCATGGCTCCACATGCCTGCACGGTTCCAACCTCGGTGCGCAACTCCATCGCCGCGCTCATGAATTGCTCCCGTCGTCGTCCAGGTCCGGCTGGGCGATCCCCAGGATCTCCGAGATTTTTTTTTGAACTTCGATGATGGTTCGGGCCTGTTTCAGTTGTTTCTCGAGACGGCGCTTCTCCCTTTCAAGCCGGGCCACCCGCTCTGCCATAGGGTTCTTCTGTTTGGGCTTCCGGCCTCGTTTCTTGGGTCCAAGCGCACTCAACTGCCCCGCGTCACGTTGTCTACGCCAGGTCGTCAGGCTCGAAGAGTAAAGGCCTTCGCGCCGAAGCAGCGCTCCGAGCTCGCCCGCTTCAGTACACGCATCGGCTCTTTCCAGGATCCTCAGCTTGTACTGGGCGGTAAATCTGCGACGGGGTTTCTTCTCAGGAACCTCGGGGTCGGGAACCATCACGTGCGTCCCGATCTTGGTAACTCCGGTCGTCCTACGGACTCCCTCCGTTACCAAGATTCCCTCCTCCGGACTCTCTTTCTCTCTCTGCGTCATCATGCTCCATCTCCTACCCGCCCTACACTAATTTATCAAGGGGTAGGTGTCTCAACCACATTGGCACAGAGGGAACTGATCTTCAAGGATGTTGGTCTGTAGAGGTTAACTGTAAAGGTGAGGCTCCTCCTTTACCATATGAAACATTTATTATAACTATAGAACAGCAATCATCTATAGGTTTGTTTGAGGTTTACAACTGTAGCGATCCAGCTGCAGATCCTTGTTATGGAGCCATTGACAAAAAGAACTTATATATTACTTGCTGGGATAACATCATCACAGGACAAGTAGGAAAAAAGGGTACTGAGATGAGCTTTATAACTCAAAATCAGAATCCTGGTGACAGGGAGGCCGGAATTTGTAAAGGAACAGCTACAAAAATATCCGATCCACCTTGCAGTTGTCCTTAATAAGCAAAGATAGATTCAAAACTCAATTAGATATCATTTATAAACGGTTGCGGTGGATATCCGGTGCTGTATCTCA
>ENA-OSEO01005627-OSEO01005627.1-sediment-metagenome-genome-assembly--contig:-NODE-5627-length-11879-cov-3.741654_pt1 | contig 11879 bp, 5 predicted proteins | sample MGYA00237883_ERZ534232 | MGnify/ENA metagenome assembly ERZ534232
GAGTCTGCACCGCCTTGATTCCCGAGAGGATCTTGTCCACGTACATGGTGTGCAGCAGCGGCTCGTCGTAGCCGGTCTGGAATTTATCGGCACAAATCAGAAAACGGTAAGGGTCTTCCTTAATCCTATCGGCAATGTGACCGGATGGGAAACCATTCATCGAGGCTTCGCTCACCTTTGTCCCGCCGTATTCATGCTCGCCCGAAAAGGCGATGATCGCCTTGTACGGACTCTTGCGCTCGGACAGATAGTCGCGGATGGCATGGTAGTACTGGATCGCCCGCTCGATGCCGCTGGTGACCACCATCGCACGCGCCTGTCCGCCGATCATGCCTCGCGCCAGCACCTGCTCGTGAAAATGGTCCACCATGATCTCGGCCTTCAGCCGGATCGCGTGCTCGTGGCCCTCGACGTAGCGGCGCAGCTTCTTTTTCGCTTTTTTGGTATCGTATTGCGGGTCGTCTTCCACCGTCTTTGCGAGCCTGTAATAGCTTTCCACCGGCGTGTAGTGTTTGAGCACATCAAGAATGAAACCCTCTTGAATCGCCTGTTTCATCGTATAACTGTGGAAGGGCAGGTGTTTGATCTTCCCGTCCGCCTGCGGAGCAGGCGCGCCGAAGATCTCGAGCGTTTTATTCTTGGGTGTAGCGGTGAAGGCAAAATAGCTGGCGTTTGGCAACAGCTTGTGCGCATCCATAAGCCGGTTGATCTTGTCCTCGAAAGTCTCGTCCTCTACCTCCGAACCCGCCTTCGAGAGTGCCTCCGCCATGGCTGCGCTTGTTTTGCCGCCCTGGCTTGAGTGTGCCTCGTCAATGATAATAGCGAAGCTGTTGCCCCGATGACCGCTGCCCAGCTCATCCAGCACAAAGGGGAACGTCTGCACCGTAGAGATGATGATCTTCTTCCCGGATTCCAGATACTCTTTCAGTTGTTTTCTTTTCGATTTTCCTTCGCCCTCCTTGACGGCGCCTATTGTCGCCCCCACCTGGGCGTACTGTTTGATCGTGTCGCGGATCTGCTTATCGAGTATGCGCCGGTCGGTGACGACGATGATGGAGTCGAAGACCGGTTTGTCGTTTTTCCGAAGCCCGATAAACTGATGCGCCAGCCAGGCGATGGAGTTCGACTTGCCGCTCCCCGCCGAATGCTGGATCAGGTAGCGCTGACCGGCCCCCTCAGCACCTGCGTCTGTCAGGAGCTTCCGCACCACGTCGAGTTGATGGTAGCGCGGCCATATCTGAGTCTTCCTTTTGCGCCCCGTCTTCTCGTCCTTTGATTCGACGATCTGTGCGTAATTCTCGAGGATGTCCGTCAGGCTCTCACGAGTGAGGACCCGCTTCCACAGGTAATCGGTCTTGATGCCGTCGGGGTTCGGCGGATTGCCCGCGCTGTCGTTCCAGCCGAGGTTGAAAGGCAGAAACCACGACGCCTTGCCCTTCAAGTGCGTGCAGAACTTCACCTCGTGATCGTCCACCGCGAAGTGCACCACGCAACGGCCGAACTCGAAAAGTTTCTCACGCGGGTTGCGATCCTTTTTGTACTGCCACACCGCGTCCTCGACGGTCTGCTTGGTGAGGCTGTTCTTCAACTCGAAGGTCGCCACCGGCAGGCCGTTGATGAAAAGTCCCAAATCGAGTGCAAGCTGCGTCTCATCGCGGCTGTAGCGCAATTGACGCGTGACCGAAAAGCGGTTTGCCTCGAACAGTGTTTTTGCCTTCACATTACCCACTGACGGTGTGCCGTAGAAGAGGTTGAGATCGTGCGCCCCATGTTTGAGACCGTGTCGAAGTATGTCAATCGTGCCGCGCCTGGTGACCTCGCCTTGCAATCGGGCGAGGAACTTGCGCCGCACTGGGCCGTCTTCATCGAGGGCGAGCGCCTCAACCGCCTCTGGTTGTGTTTCATGGAGGAAGACGGAGAGCTGTGCCAGGTCAACGCAGTACTCGCGGTCGTAGTCGTTCGGGTTACCGCCGATCCAGCCCGTGCCCCCGTAGTTTGTAACTGTATCAGTCACCCCTCCTGTTGCGCTCGGATCGCAGGGGTGACCGGTAAGGGCCGTGCAGATAAGTCTCTCAAGACCTCTTTCGGTTGTGTCGGTTGTCATACCGGGTTTTCTCCTTCTCGTTCACACAGCAGGTGAGTCACGATGCGGACAATGATCTCTTTCTCCTCCGGTTTGCTCTCGGCCATGAGCAGGGTAACTGCCACGAGGGCGGCTGCGGAAATACGCGGCTCGCCCTTTCGATCCCGGAGGGCGCCGTTCTTTTCCAGAAACCAGAGAAAGACGGCGGCGCCGATGCGCTTGTTGCCATCCACGAAGACATGATTCTTGATCAGGAAGTAGAGCAGATGCGCGGCCTTTTCCTCAAGACTGGGATAGACATCATTGCCATCGAACGTTTGCATAACGGCGCCCAGGGCGCCCTGAAGACCTTCGTCCTTTTGCCGCCCGAAGAGGGACGAGCCGCCGAATCGCTCCCGCAATTGGTCCACGATGCGCAAGACCTCCGGGTAGGTGAGAGGATGGACGGTTTTTCCGCCCGCCGGGGGAGCGCCCACGCGCTGGTAGTCGTAATCATCCAGAAGATCCAGGGCGAAACGATACTCGCCCACAACCCGCAACAGGGCCTTGGCTTCGTCGCCGGACAGATCCCGTCGATCGACCACATCGGCGATCAGCCGGACCGCCTGGTTAAGGTCGTGGAGGCGCTTTTCGTTGACGCTGTATCCCTTAAGCAGATGGTCCCGCAAGACCCGTGTGGCCCAGATGCGGAACTGCGTGCCGCGCAGGGACTTCACTCGATAACCAACGGAGATCACCACATCAAGATTGTATAACCTAATTGGCCGGCGAACGGTTCTGCCGCCTTCGTTTTGAACTACCGAGGAATCCTCGGTTGTTGCCGATTCTTCCAATTCGCCTTCTTTGTAGGCGTTTCGTATATGCAGTCCGATCGTATCCGTATCCTTGTCGAACAGCAGAGCCATCTGCTTCTGGCTCATCCAGATCGTCTCCCTTTCCAGTCGGACGTCCAGTTCTACCGTGCCGTCGGGGGCCTGATAGAGGACGATTTCTCCCTGGGATTTGTTTTCCCGCATCGTCATGCCTCTATCTCCTCTTGCGCCGTGTCGAGGTCGTCTGCCCTTTCTTCCCCGCCGTTGCCGATAGCGTCCATATCGTCGAGCGGCTCCGATTCGTCGGCTTCGTCGGGCAGTTGCGCCGCCGCCGCCCGCACGTCGAGCTTGCCGGTAACGACATCGGCGATCAGGCGGGTGCGGTATTCACGGAGGAGTTCGATTTCGCGGCGGGCGCGGTCAATGGCGGCGTCGACATAACCAACACTCTTTTCGATATGTAAAACTAATTGGTCCTGCTCGCTTCGTGGTGGCAGAAGAATCGGGTAATTCTTGACGTCATCAAGGGACAGCCCGTCCTTGGTGCCACCATACAGGCTCAACTTGCCATGCGTTTGGCCAACATCGGACAGTAGAACGTATCCCAACCATCGTGGATTATGATGGTTATCCTTGAGAGCACATCGGGCGACATGCTGGCTTACGTAGGCTTCTTCAAATCCTACAGGCACAACTGCGACTGATCCAATGTACGCGGTGATTGACAGAAGAATGTCGCCAGTATGCACTTGCGTCCGAGTTGCCTCAGTCGTGTCAGATAATTTGAGTCGGACAACGTCATGAAACCGAACGTCTAATGACATTCGATTTAAGTTTGCGACTCTGATGAACAGGGGGCCTTCATCCGCTGCATATGAAGACCAACCCCGTGAACCTGATGTGACGGCCTGCGTTACATTGCGAAGCCTCGCAACCTCCCAATGTTCCGGCACCTCCCCCAACCACTGCACGCCGGAGGGCTTGAGGGGGACGTCGGGATCGAGGCCGCGGGTAACGGCACAGTGGATAATGGCCTGCTTCTGCTCTTCGAGCAGCTTGATCAGCTTCTGCTTTGCTCGTATATATCGCAGCACCCGCCGGTCAATATAATCCAGAAAGCGGACAATGGCGGTTTGTTCGATGAGAGGTGGAAGAGGCAATGGCTGATTTGCAAACGTTGCGAAACGAAAATCAGTCGATCGCTCACGGATTCCTGTCGCCAAAGCCAGAATCCACTGGCTACGCGCCATTTCTCGGACAACGAACGCGTGGTAGTGCGCATTCGCATTAGACCTCGACTGGCATACTGCGTAGACAGGCGTGCCTTTACCATCAGAATCTGCCACGCCAACTGCACCTGCGAAAGCGTCCATTGCATGAATTACAAGGTCGCCAGCCTTAATTCCTTGGTAGCCTATCTCTTTGAGAGACTCCGTAAAACCTCGTATTCTACGGTTCTTGCGTAGCGTTACGACACCGTCTCTAAAGCACGTGACAACCTCATCGGTATCACGGACGGCCCTTTCCTTTTTCGTGAATAGCCATTTCCCCCGTTCAAGTCTCCAATGTTCCGGCACCGCCCCCAGCCACTCAACGCCGGAATCCTTCATCGCGGGATAGGGCTTGAGGTCGGCCATCATTTCGCGCCCTTTCCAATTATCTCACCCAACAGCCCTTCCGTCTCCTTCTCCAGCGCCAGGATATCGGCCCGGATTTCCTCCAGTGTGCGCATTGGCTGGGGTTTGTAAAAGTAACGGGTGAAGCTGATCTCGTAACCGATCTTGACACTCTCCGGAACGTACCAGGCGTCGGAAGCGTAGGGAAGCACCTCGCGCTCCAGAAAGGCCTCGATGCCGCCCTTCTCCGTAAGTGGGATCTGCTCGGTATCGCGCAGGTCGGTATCGGGTTCGTACTCGACCACGGCGGACTTGCCGTCGATGGTTGTCTGGAAAAGACCGCGCACCGGGTCGGGCATCGTTCCCTTTTTGTGGATTTTATTGACAATCGGGGGGGCATCTTCGGAACGCTCCGAGGTTTCCCTCAGTTGTTTGATCTCAGCCGGTTTGTATGCACGGTTCGGATCGGCACCCGCCAATCGCAGCGGCCGCTCGACGGTCACTTTCCAGTAGCCGAAGGCGGCGTTGTCAAAGATCTTGGACTGCTCGGTCTCCTCGAAGGCGAGGAAGGTGTCACAGATACGGGTGATGTCGGCTTCGCCCAGCTCGCAGTTCTTTTTGCCGAGGTTTTTGCGCAGGGGCCGGTACCACCCGGTTGCGTCGATCAGTTGGACCTTGCCGCGGCGGTGTGAAGGCTTGCGGTTTGAGAGTACCCATATATACGTGGCGATTCCGGTGTTGTAAAACATGTTCAATGGCAGGGCGACGATGGCCTCCAGCCAGTCATTCTCGATAATCCAGCGGCGGATGTTGCTCTCACCCTGACCGGCGTCGCCGGTGAAGAGCGAGCTGCCGTTGTGCACCTCGGCTACGCGGCTGCCGAGGAAGGTGTCCTTCTTCATTTTCGAGAGCATGTTGGCGAGAAACAGCATTTGGCCATCGCTTGAGCGGGTGATCAGCGAGTACTCAGAGTCGCCCGCGTGCTCGATCATGAAGCGCGGGTCTTTCATGTCCTTCTTGCCCCCCATGCGTTCCAGGTCACCCTTCCAACTCTTGCCGTAGGGTGGATTGGAGAGCATGAAGTCGAACTCACGCGCGGGAAAGGCATCATTGGAAAGTGTAGAATGATCAGGACCACCGATGATATTATCCGCTGCGTCGCCTTCTCCTTTGAGCAGGAGATCAGCCTTGCAGATGGCGTACGTTTCGGCGTTGATCTCCTGGCCATAGAGATGCGTTGCTACTTCTTTGCCGCGTTCACCGGCGAGTTGCTTAAATATCTCCTCGGCCACTGTCAGCATGCCACCGGTGCCGCAGGCACCGTCATACAACAAGTAAGTTCCCGATTCGATTTCACCGGCAACGGGGAGAAAAACGAGCTTAGCCATCAGTTTGACAGCGTCGCGCGGCGTCCAATGCTCACCTGCCTCTTCATTGTTCTCCTCGTTGAAGCGGCGCACCAGTTCCTCGAAGATCGTGCCCATACCGTGGTTGTCGAGGCCTGGTTGCCTGACAGTGCCATCACTGTTCAGCACAGGGTCGGGACTCAAGTTAATGTCAGGGGAGGTCAGCTTTTCGATCAGCGTACCCAGCGCATCGGCCTTGGAAAGTCGTGGAATCTGATTACGAAATTCAAAGTTTTCGAGTATGTCCTGTATGTTGGGTGAAAAACCGTCGAGATAGGCTTCGAAGTCGGCCCGAAGCTGTTTCTGGCTGGCGCGCGCCTTGAGATCACGCATGGTGAACTTCGACGTGTTGTAGAAGGCCTGTCCTGCCGCCTGGCGAAGTGCCTGATCCTGATGAACGATCCCCGCCTTGTCGAGCGATGTCTTCATGTCGAGTACGGCCTGCTTCGTCGGCTCCAGCACCGCATCGAAACGACGCAGAACGGTCATCGGCAAAATGACATCGCGATACTTGCCACGAACGTAAAGGTCGCGCAGAACATCATCCGCGATGCCCCAGATGTAGCCTGCGATCCAGTTGAGTTTATTATTTTCCATTAAAGTCTCCAATCCCTAAACCACAAAAAAACCCCGCTCTCTTCCGGAGAAACGGGGTTTTATAGATCATTCCATAGTACCCTCACACATGGTTATAGACTCGCACTTTTGAATAAACGACCGCAACGCGGAGCTATGATTACCACTATTTACAGAAGAATGCCACCAAGAATGGGAGATGGGCTGATAAATCTTCAGAGAGCAAGCGTCCTCAAAATGAATGGAGAATAAGCTGACAAGCGGTTGTACATTACAAACAGCATTCAATCATCTGGCCCGATCAGCTTACATGATTACTTGTATTTGAACTGAGTGCGTGCGGCTAATAAAAAATGACATGCGTCGGACCTTGACGCCACCTACTGCTGCTCAGAATAATTCCAGAAGAAAAACGATGATTACTGATTGAAAAAATCACGGTACAATTTCTTAACCATACATCTAAACCTTTGCACAATGTCATTTCGAGAAGCGTAAGTGACTATAAATCTTAAATAATAAAGCCTGTTAAGATACCTCCCTGCGGTCGAAATGAAAATCATCTGGATTTGACTTTTTGCGAATCAATCATCTTTTGTCGGGGACTATCTCAAGCCAGTACCCGTCAGGGTCTTCGATAAAATATATCCCCATTCCCTTGTTTTCATAACAGATACAGCCCATTGCCTTGTGCTTTGCATACGCGGCCTTGTAGTCATCGGTGATAAAAGCCAGATGCAGGTCATTATCACCGTGGTTGTATGCCTCTTTTCGGTCTCTCAACCAGGTGAGTTCGATCTGGTAGTTGTTGGCCTCGTCGGAGAGAAAGACGAGCTTGAAATCACCGTCAGCCTGCTCGTGCGTTCGGACTTGACGCAGCCCGAGCGCCTCGGTGTAAAAGGCCACACTTTTGGAAAGATCAGAGACATTGATGTTGGTATGCGCCAGTTTAAATTTCACTGTTCACCCCTTTATTGTTGTTAGTTTTTCATGCCCTGTTTCTACGATGTGATCTCTTCGGCGCCCCGGTATCCACCCCGCCTGTTCGCCTGAACAGTTTGAGCGCCTCAAAGGCCGACAGATACAGTCCCGCCGCTCCCAGGACATAGAGCCAGTCGATCCAGGCCAGGGGCGTGAACCGCAGGAAGTCTCGTACACCTGGTGTATGCACCACCACTAACATAAGCAGGATTGAACCGGCGATGGATCCGAGAAGAATCCGGTTTGAAAAGAAATTGCCGTTGAATATGGATACGCGTTCAAAGCGGTGGGAAAGGATGTTGACAAGCTGACAAAAGGCGATTGTCAGATAGGTGATCGTGGTAGCCCGCGCGTACAGGAGCGGATCGGCGCTGTCCAGGGTAAAGATCGTCCCCTGGCGGCTCATGAACAGGGCGTAATTGACAAAGGCAAGCGCTCCCATAAGCAGGCCCAGGCATATTACCTCAAGGGAGGTGATCCTGTTCAGGATATGTTCCTTGAGATCTCTCGGAGGGCGCTTCATGATTCCTTCGAAGGCCGGATCAAAGGTGAGGCAGGTCAGGGGCATGATCTCGGCAAGCAGATCGATCGCGAGGATCTGAATGGCAAAGATGGGTATGGCCCAGTCCTTCCATGCCACGGCGGCCAGCCCGAGCAGGACGACGACAAGCTCGGCGGCATTGGTTGTCATCGAGGCGAGGACGGTTTTTCTCAAATTAGCGTAGATCGTCCGCCCCTCCTTTATCGCCTGCACAAGGGTGGGGAAGGAGTCGTCGAGCAGGACGAGCTCGGAGGCCTCCTTGGCTACATCGGTTCCGATCTTTCCCATGGCGACACCGATATCCGCCCTGCGCAGGGCGGGGGCGTCATTGACCCCGTCCCCCGTCACGGCCACGACCTCGCCGTTCTTTTCGAGAAGCTCCACGATTCGCAGCTTATCTTCAGGGTCCACCCGCGAAAAGATGAGGGATTCCTCCTGTGACATGACAGCGGCCAGCTCGGCGTCATCCATGGCCTTTAATTCTTTCCCGGTAATAACAGGTGATGGATGGTCCGATCCGGACAGACCGATCTCTATGCCGACCGCCTGGGCGGTGATCTGGTGGTCTCCGGTCATGATGAATGTCCGGATACCGGCGCCGTGGCAAATGGCGATTGCCTCTCCAACGCCCTCCCTGGGCGGGTCTGTCATACCCACAAGACCCAGAAAGGTCACGTCCTTTTCGGCCTCTTCCAGTTCGTAATCCTTCCCACTTTTATCGAGGGGCCGGGAGGCGATGGCGAGCACACGCAAGGCCTTCTTCGAGAACTCCTCGGTAACCGCGATGATTGCCTCTTTATCCTTTTCCGTGATCGGCTCCACCTTCCCGTCACGGTAGATATGCTTGCTGATGGCAAGAACGCTTGCGGTCGCCCCCTTCATGGCGAGCTGTTTCCCGTCGCCGAACTGCCGAATCGAGCTCATCAGCTTCCGCTCGGAGTCAAAGGGAAACTCCTTCAGCTCGGGGTTTTCTTCGTCCTCCTTTGGGGAGCGGGTGCCGATCTTTGTGGACATGGTCACCAGGGCCGCTTCCGTGGGATCTCCTACGGGGTACCAGGCGTCATGGTCTTCGTCGGGGGCGTGTATCTCTGCGTTGGAGGCCATGGTGGCGGCATCCATCAGGATCTCGATCTCGTCGATCCCTTTCTGATCGAGGGGCTGGCCCTCTTCCCCGAGTATCTCGCCCTCGGGCTCGTACCCTACGCCGTTCAGGGAGTAGCGCCTGCAGTTGAACCAGATCGCGGTTACCGTCATCTCGTTCTTGGTCAGGGTACCTGTCTTATCGGTACTGATGACACTCGTCGATCCGAGTGTTTCTACGGATGGAAGGCTGCGTACCACGGCGTGGTGTTCCGCGAGCCGTTTGCTCGTGGTCGAGAGGGCCACGGTCACCTGCGCCGGGAGGGCCTGCGGAACGAGGGCCACGGCGATGCCGAGCGCGAACACCATACTGGTAAAAAGGCTGAACCCCTGCCACAGCGACACGGCGAACAGAACCCCACTGATGATGACGACGGTGACGGTCAGCCAGCGGGCCAGGGCGCCGAGTTCACGTTCGAGGGGGGAGGTAACCTTCTCGGTCGTCTGGGTCATCCCGGCGATCCTGCCCATCTCCGCCTGCATCCCCGTTCTGACAACGACGCCGGTCGCGCTGCCCGATGTTACGGTCGTGCCCATGAATACCATGTTGTCCCGGTCGCCGATCACGGCATCCTCCGCGATGACCGTGCTGTTTTTCCCCTGGGGCATCGACTCTCCGGTGAGGGCGAAGTCTTCCGTGCGAAGGTCGAAGGCCTCGATGACGCGGATGTCGGCCGGTATCTTATCCCCGGCTTCAAGGCGAACAATATCGCCGGGTACGAGCTGATCCTGCGAGACCTCAACGAGTTCACCCCCGCGCATGGCACGGGCCGGTGACTGTATCAGGGTCTTGAGGCTTTCCAGTATTTTGCTGACCTTGTATTCCTGCAGAAAACCGATGGTGGCGTTTACCAGCACGATAATAAGCATGACAACTGCATCCCGAATACTGCCGATAGCAAAGGATATGGCCGCCGCGGCAATCAGGACAATGACGAGAAGGTCCTTGAACTGTGAGACAAAAAGCAGCCAGCGCGGAACCTCGATCTGGGCGGTAAGCTCGTTTCTGCCGTATTGCTCGATCCGGCGTTCGGCTTCTGCCGTTTCAAGACCGCCGGCCGTGGTTTTGAGATCATCAAGGACCTCCTGGACCTTCATCCGATAATATTTCTTGTCATCCATTTCGCTTGTTCCCCGTTTTGAAGTCTTCATTTGAGTAAGATACTGTGCGGTGTAAGGTTGCTGGAATAGTATGTGAAATCGGAATAGCGGGTCTGTTGAGAAACCCTCTTTTTCGTCACGCTGTGCTGTATGGCTCATCCAGTGAAAAAAGATATCGTCTCTAGAAACTCAACACGGCCTGATGCATATCTTTCGCCACACAATTATATTAGGAGTATAAGTTATTCAAAACCAAGAAAATAAAAGATATTGTAAAACATACCATATTGTGCGGTCACGTCAATAAGATCATCTGACTTGTGCTGATAACATCTATTGAATTGCAGAATAAATATTGCATCCTCGGTAGATAGTAACAGCCTCACGTAAAGGAATGTATCCAGGTTCCACAAAAACCGGGAATAAGCTGTCTCCCTTTTGCATGTTTCGAATCCAGTATTTGATAAGCTGATCAGGAAATCCGACCTACACCTTTGTATTTGAAGGCGTAGAATTTGAATGAGGAGATAAGGCGTCTCAATTTCGGTTCGGTTTCACTCAAGGGTCTCCCAGGCAAAGAATCTTCTCTCCCCCTCGTAGCTTCCGATCAGGATCAATTCCGAATTCTCCTTGATCGGCATGTGCGGATCGGGGTTGATCGTTTTGGCCCCGTCTACATCGATGGCGACGACGGAGCAGTTTGTCAGCTCCCGGATTCTTGACTCGGCCAGTGTTTTGCCGATGAGGTGCCGCGGCGCTTTGCGGCGGAAGATATTCAAACCCTCGGCCAGCATGAGGGTATGCTCGTTCTTGTAGAAATTGTAGATGGTGTTGGCCCCCAGGGATGCGTAGGACATGACGAAATCAGCGCCGGCACGGTGCAGGGTGGACACGTTGCGCTCCAGATTCGACCGGCTGAGGATCTGCATGTCCGGCCGCAGGCTTCTCAGGTATTTCGTCAGGTAGATGTTCGTGGCGTCGTCATGGGTGGTTACCACCGCCGCCAACGCCTTTTCGATCCAGGCCGTCTGCAGGGTCTGGATATCCGCCGCGTCCCCGATCACATAATTTTCCTCTCCATCCTGCGCTCTGCGGGGCCGTTTCTCAATAATGAGATAGGGGGTTTCCTGTTCCTTGAAGCGGTCGGCGACGGTATGGCCCACCCGCCCGCCTCCGATGATCAGGACCGGGTTCGCCGACAGCTGATAAATATGGTAGAAGGAATAGACCTCGTCGAATGCGGCAAGATTTTTTTCTCCCCCCGCCAGCACCAGAACACTGGTCCGTGTAATCATGCTGTACGCCGTGGGGATTTCAAAGGTACCCCTGTTCCATATCCCCACCACCGTCACCCCGAATTTCTGTCTCAGGTCGCTCTCAGCCAGGGTTTTATCGATCAGGGGGGTGCCGAAGACGGGGAACTCGGCGATGAGAAGATTGTCAAAACGGCTGATTATGTTGGATCCGCCTTTGCCGCTGATGGTCCACGCGGAAAGGGACCGCCCCAGGATATCATAAATCTGCAGCACCCGTGTGCTGCCGGCCATCTCCAGAATATCCACGGAATGGGGAGAATCTGCTGTGGAAATGATGGGGACGCTTTCGCACAGCTCGCGGACCGTG
>ENA-OSEO01005629-OSEO01005629.1-sediment-metagenome-genome-assembly--contig:-NODE-5629-length-11872-cov-4.103434_pt1 | contig 11872 bp, 15 predicted proteins | sample MGYA00237883_ERZ534232 | MGnify/ENA metagenome assembly ERZ534232
TGCTGACCCGGCTGGCGGGGCTGATCTACCGGCGCGGCTACAACGTGGAGAGCCTTAGCGTGGGACGCACCGACGTCCCGGGCTTTTCCCGGTTCACGGTAGTCGTGAACGGTGACGACGGGGTGATCGACCAGGTCGTCAAGCAGCTGGACAAGCTGATCGAGGTGGTCTCGGTCCGACGGCTTGTTCCAGGGAGGTCCGTCGAACGATGGCTTCTCCTGATGAAGGTGAAGGCCCCCATCCAGATGAGGCCCCAGGTGCTCCAGACGGCCGAAATTTTCCGATGCCGGGTCGTTGACGTGGGGGCGGAAGCGGTCGTCCTGGAGCTGACCGGGGACAAGGGCAAGGTGGAGGTCATCATCGGCAAGAACCGGAACGGGCCGACCGGGATGATCAAGCTCCAGTTCGATCCGGCCACGAACCGATTCAGGGATCTGGTCGAATGGTACGAAGGGCCGGAGGGCTGATGAGAACCCCGCGGCGGGACGGAGAAATGAGGCCCTTCCCTTCCCTGGAAGCGGCCCTGGCCTTCTACTTTCGATGGGCCGAGGCCCTGCGCGGCGGCAAGGCCATCGACCCGGGGGAGGTCAAAGTCGACGGGGGGCGGTCGGTCACAGAGGAGATCCGGGCGACCTACCTGAGCGTCGAGCTCTGCACCCGGGTCTTGACCCAGCTCGAAATGATCGTCCTGGGCTGGGCCTGGGCGCAGCCCGGGGAGAAGCTCAGCCGGCCAGTGGCGGGGATTCTTCATCGGGCCAAGAGCAAGCTCGGCCGGGAGATGAGACGGCGGGGAGTCGTCGGATAGGAGGGGGGATTGGAGAGGGTTCTTGATACGAATCAGGTGGCCAAGGCCTTTAAGGTAAAACCCAAGACCGTACGCCGGTGGATCAAGGAGGGCCGGCTGCCAGCCTTCCGTCTGGGCGGTCGGGGCCGATGGCGGATCGAAAAAAGCGATGTTGATCGACTGAGAGAGGCTTCAGCCACACCGTTCATGGGCTAGTTTGTCCGCTTATGGGCGCTAATGGGTCAAAATGGTCGCTAATGGGCGCTAATGGGTCAACTTTCTGCTAGCGAGCCAATTTTTCTTGTTGACTAGCCCCCCTGGTTTTATGCCTATTTGAACCAGACTCCCAAAGGTGTCAGGAAGCAGGCCGCCCTCCGGGGCGGCTTTTTGTTGCGGGGGTTTTGGAAACAAGGGGGTCTCATAAGCCTCCGAAAGCGGGTTCAATTCCCGCCCCCGCTACCAAAGATCATCCCCTCGGCCGCCCTTGGGCCGAGGCCCTCTCCGGATTGCGAGCCGGAGAGTACCGGGGCCGTCCAAATCAAACGGGCGGCCCCAGCCGTTTTCGGGGGACAGCGTGAAGATCAGCGCGGGCGAACTGGCGGCGGTGATGGCCGCGGACATGGCCAGGGGCAAGGGCAGGGGTCCCGGCTCCGAGGCCGCGGCCAGGCACCGGTTGCTCTCCCTGGTTCGACCCGGGGGCCCGGCCCTCGTGGCCGACGCCCGGCCCCTTTTCTACCGGCTGCCCGAGGTACTGGCCCCGGGGGTCGTCGAAAGGCTCTACGGCCTGGTTCAGGCCTGAGCGTCGTCTCTTCTCTTCCCATTGACCCGGGGGCCGGGCGGGTTCCCATCCCCGTCCGGCCCCAACCCGACGGACGACGGGGCGGAAGCCGCCGCCCCGGGTCGAGAAACGGCTCCGGGGCTTGCGTCCCGGCCGGCGCCCCGCGGTCCTCTTGGGGGGATTTGGAGCTTGACAGGAAAGGGACTGATCTCATAATGGTGAATGCCGGCATGTGTAAATGTGCGCGAGGGGGAAGCTGAAGGCCATGAGGGTGGGATTCGAGATCAAGCTCCCCATAACATTACACAAAGAAGGCAAATGCTTCGTCGCGCATTGCCCCGCGCTGGACGTCTGCTCCCAAGGCGAAAACGAACAGGAGGCAACCGAGCATCTCAAAGAGGCGTTGACCTTGTTCCTGATCTCCTGCTTTGAGAGGGAGACGCTTGACAAGGTATTGAAGGAAAGTGGTTTTCAACTGTCGTCCAGGGAGCTGATCGAAGCCGAGCAACCCGAGGAACCAGGCGTCAGCTTCCTGAATGTCTCCGTGCCCCTGACAGTCTCCTCCAAGCCGGCCGAATGGCGCGCCTGACACCCGTCCACTGGAAAACCCTCGAGTGCGTTTTCCTGAAGGACGGGTTCACTTTTGAGAGACAGCACGGCGATCACAGATCCTACGTCAAGCCCGGGATACTTCGTCCCGTCATCATACCCACTTACCGGGAAATCAGCGTCCGGATAATCCAAGCTAACCTGAGAACGGCGGGGATGACGAGAGAGCGGTATCTCGAACTCCTGGCGAGCTGCTAGCTCGCAACCCTCCTTCCTCCAACCATCGGGCTGATACCCTTGCGGCGGCGCCGGCCGGCTCCAGCGCCTCGGCCGACCGCGAGAGTTTCCAACCCGAACTCGGGGCATGAAAAAGCCCCGCCGACCGAAGCCGGCGGGGCGGTCAGGGTCAGGCGGCCTCCAGGGCCACGCTTCTGGCGCTCTGGGCCTCGATCAAGGCCCGCTTGACCCGGTTGAGTTGGCGGATGGTCAAGTCCAGCTTCTCGATGCTGGCGCCGAGGTCCGAGTTCAGAGCCCCCCGGCTCAGAGCGGTCAGGTCCTTCTCGTCGAAGCTGGCTTCGATCAGGCGGTTGACCTTCTCCAGCATCATTTCGTACCGGCCGGTCACCCGCTGCTCCTCCTCGCTGGGGGGCGCGAAGAAGGCCTCCTGGACCATGGGCTTGGTCAGGAGGGCGTTGGCCAGGGAGCGCAGCTTGTTGTAGCCCTCGGCTCGGCCCTCGGTGATCCAGCGGAAGAGCGTGTGCTGGCCCTCCACCGGGAGCCGGCTCATCTCGAAGGCCTGGGAGGGGGTGATGATCCGGCGCAGGAGCGCGTCCTGGTAGACCGGATCCAGGCGAAGAAGGCTGGTCCGTTCGGTGATCCGCCAGGCCTGCTTGAAGCCGAGGTCCCGGGCCAGTTCCTCGACGGTCACCCCGGTGTCCAGGATGGCCTGGTAGCCTTTGGCTTCCTCGATCAGGCTCAGGTCCTCGCGTTGGAGGTTTTCGATCAGGGCCAGGCGGGCGATCGCGTCCTGGTCGGCTTCGATGACCCTCGCCGGCGCCTTCTCCAGGCCGGCGATCTGGCAGGCCCGCCAGCGGCGTTCGCCGCCGACGATCATGTAGCCGTCGGGCCGCTCGACCACGACGATCGGTTCGATCAGGCCGTTCTCCTTGATCGAGGCGGCCAATTCCTCCAGCTTCGCCTGGTCGAAGTGCTTGCGCGGCTGTTCGGGATTGGGGTAGATTTGAAGCAAGGGGAGGTCGGGCACTACAGTCCTCCTTCCTCGGCTCGGTCAGGGCCGCTACCCTGACCGGGCCTTTCATCGTGTTGGCCTTGAATGAAGTCGGCCGCCTTCTGGGCTTGAGCGGCTGCCTGGACCACGAGCCGCTTGTCCCCCCTGAGCTTTCTGAGCCAGCCCTGGACATATGCAGCCGACTGGTCGATGGTCCGGTTGACGATCCCGGTGACGCCGCAGAGCATGGCCGCGGTCATTTCGGCCACGAGCTCTTCCCGGCTGTAGTTGCAGGTCCCGAACGGGGCCATGTCGGTAAGGCTCGGCCGGTCGAGCCGGGAGGTGTGGCCGGTTGAATGAGCCAGTTCGTGAAATGCCGTGGAGTAGTATTCCTCGGGCGACTCGAAAGTGGCCGGCCTGGGCAGGTTCACCAGGTCCTCCCTGACCTTGTACCAGGCCGCCTGATGCAGATGCTGAAGCCTGGGCGGGTCGGGCATGTCCGCGATGATCCGGTTACACCGGTCAATGGGGTTGAACTCCCTCTCGGCCGACTCTGACTCGGGGGTCTCGATGCCCTCGCACTGTTCGACGTTGAAGACCCGGTAGTATCTGAGGAACGGCCGCTCGCGCTTCTCTCCGGTTTCCTTGTCTTCGACCTCCACCATCTTCCAGAAGACCACGAGCGTTGACCGTTCGCCGCGCCTTACCCGGCCGCCAAGGTCGTTCGCCTGCTTGAGCGTGAGCCAGTAAGGGCTTGCATAGCCCGAGCAGGCCAAGAGGAAACAGTTGATGCCCCGGTAGGGCTTCCGGGAGACCAGGTTCATCGCCGGTCCGCCGCCGGACCACGGCTTGTGCCAGGGAACCTCTCCCCTTTCCAGAAGTTCGAGGATGCGGTCGGTGACCATTTCGTAGACGGACATTCCAGCATCTCCTTTCGTTGTCCCTGAGCGGCGGCCCGGTGGCGGGTGCCTGGAGGCCGTCCAGGACAGGAGGTTCGAGTCCTTCCCCGCCGCTCCATCAGTTCTCGACGATCCGGGACTCGGCGCCGTCGCGGTCCCGCACGATGTGGCGGACCACGACGCCCAGGTCCTTGAGGCGCCGGCCGATCTCCTGGTAGCGGTGGCACCGGAGGGGATCGGCCTCCATGCACATCAGGCAGGCCTTCTCGGGGCCCTGCCATTCGGCCAGGTGCCTGATGGCCTCGTCGCTGATCGGATTGAATCCGCCCAGGCGGTCGCCCCGCCAGAGGTAGCGGATGCCGGCCGCGGCCAGGGCGGCCTCGAGGGCCTTCCGGTTGAAGGCGGCCAGGCGGCCGTAAGGCTTGGACCTCACGTCCACCAGCCATTCAATGCCGCGGGCCTTGAGCTCGGCGATGAGCTCATCGGGACCGCGCAGCCGCTGGTAGCCGATCGAGTAGAGCATCATTCCTCCTTCCACTGCTCGAGCACCTCGTTGTTGAAGTGCTCGGCAAGGACCTCGTAGATCCCGGGGATACCGATGATCGTCTCGGCGCTCAGGTCCCCGATGATCCCGCAAAGGATGCGGTCAAATTCCTCGTCGGTGATTTTCCTTTTAGGCATGAGTCGTTCCTCCCTGGGTTCTCCGTCCAGCCTGCGAGCTCCGGCCCGATTGCCGGAAGCCCAGGCGCCCTCGCTCCGGTGTGGGTAACCCGACGCCCCGGTGGGTTGGAGGGCTGAGTCTATGGGTCGGGAGAGGAGCAGTCGCCGGTTAAAGCGACCGCTCGATCCCGTTGTCAAAGAGCCCGGCCTCCGGGACGCCCTGGGAGAGTTGCGAGCGGCCGGACTCGCGGGGGTGCGGGGCCGAAGCCCCGGTCGCCGGCCGGCGGGCGCCCTCAGCCTTGTTCGGGTGGCCAACGCTCGCGCGTCGGTCGGATTCTCCCTGATCGCAGCCGGCGCCCCTGTGAGACGCCCGCGATTCGGAGACCCTGTTCCATGAATGTTGTCTGATATCCATAACTTAAGACTACATTACCCGGGGTTGTTTGTCAACTAAAAAATGCTTTCAGATAACATTAAGGACAACCTTAAAAACAATCTCTGCTCAACATAAAACATCACGAAAACGATGGGATTAATATCTTTAGACGTGAAATTAGCGAGCACAAACCCACAATCGGGAAACAACCTTCAATCTCTAAGTTATTGAATTAAATATCATATCGTCGGCTCTGTAACGTGTTTTTCATTGCCGACAAGGGTAATAGTAGGGGGTTGGAAGAGCATTTTGTAAGTGTTTGTTATGTAAGGATAATTGGCTTTCCCGGCGCCCTGGGCCTTCAAAAAAACGTCTCTTGTAGGGCAAATACGGAGCTCGTCTCCAGGGGCCAAAATGGAGGCTGATCATTTTCGTCGGCGCCGTAAATGCCGAGTGCCGGAAGTTCTTTCGGACTCACGCCGGCCTCTTCGACGGCAGGTCGTGCGCGGTGGGCTGCTCGGGGAACTTCACCTTCGAGCAGCTGGTCTCGCGCTACTCCAAGCCCAGGGCGGTCCACTCGAACGACGTCTCCCTTTACTCCACGGTCATCGGCGCGGCCCTCTGCGGTCAGGAGATCGAGCTGAGGCCGAGGTCCGAGGAGTGGGGTTGGCTGGAGCCCTACCTGGCGGACGCCTGCACGGCCGCGGCCACGGTGGTCCTCCTCCTCGAGTTCCTGAAGTACGACCCGACCAAGACCGACTACCAGCGCCGGCTGCACGGCCACTACCGGCGCCATTGGGATGACTACTGGCATCGGAGCGCCGAGCAGCTCGGCCGGGCCGGCGAGCACCTGAAGGTCGACACCTTCTGGTGCGGCGACGTCTTCGATTTCTTCCGCGCCCAGACCGACCCGGACACCGTCTTCCTCTCGTTCATGCCCACCTACAAGGGGGGTTACGAGAGCTCGTTCAAGAGGCTGGAGGCGGTCATCGCCTGGTCCAAGCCGGACCATCCGGTCCTTGATGACCGGCGCCGGGATGAGATTTACAGGTGGCTGGCCGAACGGCCCTTCCTGCTCTTCGATGACCGCCGGCTCGATCTACCCCTGGTCTTCGTCAACCGCAAGGGGGGCGAGGGCCGGGATGTCTATGCCTATTCCAACATGGGCTTCCCGCCGGCCCTGGTCCGGAAGCGCCGGCGCATGGAGGTCCAGAGGTATCGCTTCCTGGGACCGGAAGACCGGATCACGCCCGGGACGCGCTTCGACTTCCTGCCTGTCGGGGGCAAGGTCATCAACTACTACCGGGAGATGTTCCTGGCCAAGCAGATTGACTTCGCGGAGGGGAGTTTTGCGTTTCTCGTCTTCGCCGACGGCCGACTGTTCGGCTTTGTGCTCGTCTCTCTGGACAAGTTCGGTGCGAGAAACCAGGGGCTGATCTATGTAATGAGTGACTTCGTGGTTCCTTATTCCCGCTACGCCCGCCTGTCCAAGCTGCTTCTCTTCTTGCTGACCACGGACCGGGTCAGGAGGCTGATCGAGGAGAAGTTCTGGAGCCGGTTCCGCCGGCTTCGGACCACCGCCTTCACGGACAAGCCGGTGAGCTCAAAGTACCGGGGGGTCTTCGACCTGGAGAAGAGGGGGGAGGGCTTCCTGAACTACTCGGCCGAGCTGGGGACCAGAACCGTCAAGAAGGCCTTGAACGAGTGGCTGGCCAGGTACGCAAGGACATAGCCGCGATCGAGCGGGCCCTGGGCAAGGTCAATGCGCTCCTGGAGGCCGCCGGCGTCACCAACTTCAAGCTGGGGGTGGCCGATCCGCGGAGCCTCAAACAGCTGCCGGACAAGGACCACGCCCGCTTCATGCGCAAGGAGGTCTACGACGTCCTCAAGGCCGGCATCGAGCGCCAGGGCATGTCCTCCCTGCCGTTCTGCTTCAGGGACCGGGAGGGCTTCCATCTTCTGAGCGGGAATCACCGCTCCCGGGCCGCGGCTGACGTGGGCAAGGAACTGATTCTGTTCCTCTACACCGACCGGGCCATGACCCGCCAGGAGCAGATCGCTGTCCAGCTGGCCCACAACCAGGTCACCGGGGAGGACGATCCGCAGATCCTGGCCGGCCTCTGGGCGGAACTCCAGGACCTGGACCTGAAGTTCATGACCGGCTTCGACGACAACTACTTCGAGGGCTTCCAGCCGGTCGAGTTCACGCCGATCAAGGAGCCGGGCGTCCAGATCAGGGAGGTCTCGATCATCTTCATCCAGGAGGACCTGGACAAGATCGAGGAGGCGGCCGAGGCGATCGAAAAGGCCGTCTCCAAGGAGGGGGCCTTCCTGGCCAGGTACAAGGACTTCGACCTCTTCTTCGAGGCCGTCCTGGCCGCCAAGGAGGCCTTCAAGATCGTCAACACGGCGACCGCGATCAGGAAGATGGCCGAGATCACCCTGGAGCGGCTGGCCGAGCCGGCTCAAGAAGCTCATAGCTAAAAATGCCAAGGCAGAAAACCATAAAAGAGGTGGCCGCGGCTCTGGAGGCGGCCGGCGGGTTCCAGACTCAGGCAGCCGCTATCCTGGGCGTGACCCAGTCGGCGATATCGCACCGGATCAAGAAGAGCGCCGAGCTTCAGAAGGTGGTGGAGCAGATCGAGGCGAGATACCTCGACGTGGCCGAGTCAGAGCTCATGAAGAAGGTCAAGGACGGCCTCCCCTGGGCGGTCTGCTTCTTTTTGAAGTGCAAGGGCAAGAAGAGGGGCTACGTCGAAAGGGGGGAGATAACCGGTCCGGACGGCGGCCCCATTCAGACCCAGTCCCAGGTAGTCATCATCGAGATGCCGGACAACCAGCGCGGCGACCGGGCGCCCGACGGCCATGGTAGAGGCCCGGGCCCTTAGGATCCGACCCCAGCCCGGCCCCCAGACCGCCTTCCTCGCCTCGCCGGCCGACATCTGCGTATTTGGCGGCGCGGCCGGGGCAGGGAAGACCTGGGCCCTGCTGATGGAGCCGCTACGCCATATTCACACCAAGAACTTCGGCGCGGTCATCTTCCGGCGGACCTACCCGCAGATCACCAACGAGGGCGGGATGTGGGACGCCTCCAAGGAGCTCTATCCATCCCAAGGCGCGGTCCCCAAGGAGTCCACCCTGGAGTGGGTCTTCCCCGGGCTGCGGACTCGGATCAAGTTCGCCCACATGCAGCTGGAGCGGGACCGTCACCAGTGGGACGGCTCCCAGATCCCCCTGATCTGCTTCGATCAGCTGGAGCACTTCACCTTCAAGCAGTTCTTCTACCTGCTCGGCCGCAACCGCTCGACCTGCGGGGTCATCCCCTACGTCCGGGCGACCTGCAACCCCGATCCGGACCACTGGCTCCGGCCCTTCCTGGACTGGTGGATAGACCAGGAGACGGGCTACCCGATCGCCGAGCGCTCCGGCCGGCTGCGCTGGTTCGTCATCCGGGAGGGCCTGGTCGACTGGGCCGACAGCCGGGAGGAGCTGGTCGGCCGGCACGGCCCGACGGCCATGCCCAAGTCGTTCACCTTCATCGCCGGGAGCGTCTTCGACAACAAGATCCTCCTGGACAAGGACCCGGGCTACCTGGCCAACCTCCAGGCGCTCCCCCGGGTGGACCGGGAGCGGCTCCTGGGCGGCAACTGGAACGTCCGGGAGTCGGCCGGCATGTTCTTTCAGCGGGGCTGGTTCGAGGTGGTGGAGGCCTCGCCGGCCGGCGGCCGGGCCGTCCGCGGCTGGGACCTGGCCGGGACTGACGAGGAGGAGGACCCCAGGGCCGCCTACACGGCCGGGATCAAGATGAAACTGGCCCCGGGCGGCGAATACTTCATCGAGGACGTGGTCCGCGTCCAGGGTTCGCCCGGCGAGGTCGAGAGGACCATCCTGGCCACGGCCACCCAGGACGGCCACGCCGTGCGGATCAGCATCCCCCAGGACCCCGGCCAGGCCGGCAAGGCCCAGAAGCGCCACCTCGCCGCCCGGCTGGCCGGGTTCGACGTCCGTTTCTCCCTGGAGACCGGCTCCAAGGTCGATAGGGCCAAGGGGCTCAGCGCCCAGGCGGAGGCGGGCAACGTCAAGCTGGTCCGCGGCCCCTGGAACGAGGCCTTCCTGGCCGAGCTGGTCGCCTTCCCCGAGAGCAGGTTCAAGGACCAGGTGGACGGGGCCAGCCGGGCCTTCTCCGAGCTGTCCGGCCGCCGGCCCCTGGTCGCGGCCGCGCCGCGGCTGGTGACCCTGGGCGATGTTTGAGGTGTAAGCGCGATCCGAGAGGAGACCCTGATGGCCGAGGCGCGTGGATTCCTGGGCAGCCTGGGAGGGTTTTTCCGCCGGCCCAAGGCCAGGCCGACCGAGACCCTGGGCACCGGCGGGACGGCCGTCTACTCCGGCTACATCCAGGTCATCGAGAAGGACCAGCGCCTCGTCGGCCTCCAGAAGTACAAGACCTTCAGCGAGGTCCTGGTCAACACCTCCATCGTCGCTGCCGGGGTGCGCTACTTCCTCAACCTGGTGGCCAAGGCCTCCTGGAAGGTCGAACCGCCGGAAGACACGCCCGAGGCCCTGGAGCTGGCCGAGCGCCTGGAGGAGATCCTCCAGGGCATGACCACCCCCTGGCACCGGGTCATCCGGCGGGCGGCCATGTATCGCTTCTACGGCTTCTCCATCCAGGAGTGGACGGCCAAGCGCCTGGAGGAGGGCGCGATCGGCCTGCTCGACGTCGAGCCCCGGCCCCAGGTGACCATCGAGCGCTGGGACGTGGACGAATCGGGCACGGTCCAGGGCGTGGTCCAGAGGAGCCCCCAGACCTTCCGGGAAATCTACCTCCCCAGGACCAAGCTGGTCTACCTGGTGGACGACTCGCTGAGCGACAGCCCCGAGGGGCTGGGCCTGTTCCGCCACCTGGTCGAGCCGGCCCGCCGCCTGAGCCGCTATGAGCAGCTGGAGGGCTACGGGTTCGAGACGGACCTCCGGGGCGTACCCGTCGGCCGGATACCCATGGCCCAGCTCCAGAAGATGGTCAGCGACGGGCTGCTCAGCGAGGAGGACCGGCGCAAGATCGAGCAGCCCATGCGCGACTTCATCGCCAACCACATCAAGGGACCCAAGCTGGGGGTGCTGCTGGACTCGCTCACCTACCAGACGGCCGACGAGAAGGGGACGCCCAGCGGCGTCCGCCAGTGGGACGTGGACCTCTTGAAGGCCGAAGCCACCAGCCAGGAGGCCGCGGCCGCGGCCATCGAGCGCCTCAACCGCGAGATCGCCCGAATCCTCGGCGTCGAGCACCTCCTCCTGGGGGCCGACAGCCGGGGCTCCCAGGCCCTGTCGCGGGACAAGAGCCACAACTTCTACCTGACCGTGGACAGCACCCTGAGCGACCTGGCCGAGATCATGGAGAAGGACCTCCGCGACCCGCTCTGGAGCCTGAACGGCTGGGACGAGGACCTCAAGCCGGCCCTCAAGACCGAGGCCATCCAGTTCCGAGACGTCGAGCAGGTGACCGGGGCCCTGCGCGACATGGCCCAGGCCGGGGCCATGCTCGACCCGGACGACCCGGCGATCATGGAGGTCCGCGACCTGCTGGGCCTGAGCCGGCCACCGGAGACGGCCTCGGCCGCCGAGGCGGCCCTGCCCGGGACCCACCGGGGCGAAGCCGGGCCGGGCGAACTGCCCGAGGGCGAACCAGAGGAGAGCTCGAGATGAAAGTTCTTACGATCCCCAGGGACGAGAAAGGTCAGCCGGTCCCGGAGGCCCTGCCGCAGTCGGATTTCGTCAATTCGCAGCTTCTGGAAGCCGCGACTCCGGCCGTGCACACGATCCCGGCCGGCGCCAGATGGGCCAGGTTCGCCGCTGACAACCCCTTCTGGTACCGCCTGGACGGGGCGGCGGCAATCCCGGTGGCCACGGTCCTTGATGGATCATCCAGCACGGCCAACCCCAACCTGGTCTTCCTCGACGGGGCCGCGACCATTGGGCTGGTGGCCGCGGCCGCGACGATTCTGACCATCGAGTTCTTCGCGTAGGAGACCAAGATGGCATTAACTGCCTGGCCCGATCCGGCCGCCAACTCCTACATCTCTGTCGCCGACGCCGACGCCTACTTCGCCGACGCCCTGCACGCGGCCGACTGGACCGCGGCCGCGACGGACGTCAAGGAGCAGGCCCTGGTCACGGCCACCCGGATGATCGACCGGCAGGCCTGGCGGGGGGCGAAGACCGACCCGGACCAGCCGCTGGAATGGCCCCGGACCGGCCTGACCTACCGCGACGGCACGCCGGTGGCCGATGATTCCCTGCCCAAGGTCCTCCTGGACGCTGCCTGCGAGCTGGCCCTGGCCCTGATCCAGGACCTGGACGTGCAGAACCGGGCCGACACAAGCATCCAGGCCCGGCGCTACAAGGCCGGCTCGGCCGAGGTCGAATACTTCGCCCCGGTCCGGGGCGGCCGGTTCCCGACCGTCATCCAGGAGCTGCTGGGCTGGTTCCTCCTGGCCGCCGGGGCCGCGGTCGGCCTGCCCCAGGTGAGCGGGACCGACGAGGAGAGCCAGTTCGAAGATGCTGACCGGCACGGTCTGGCCAGGGGGCTGCCTTGAAGCTGTTC
>ENA-OSEO01005631-OSEO01005631.1-sediment-metagenome-genome-assembly--contig:-NODE-5631-length-11870-cov-2.577461_pt1 | contig 11870 bp, 7 predicted proteins | sample MGYA00237883_ERZ534232 | MGnify/ENA metagenome assembly ERZ534232
TTATCACAATGATAACTATCTCCTGTCCGCTTATGAACATCAGTGTTCCCATCTTCCTGTGGCAGTAAGTCTGCCAAAGTTACTAAAGAATAATTAACAATGGATGTGACTGCCCTATAAATGACAGAGGCTGCCATATTGTGGCAGCCTCCGTGTCAGTGCCGTTAACCGGCTATTTTCTTTTTCTGGTTCTCAGCCGGATGAGCCTCCTTGTCGGCCTTCTTCCTGCGTGAGGTTTCGTAAAGTACCGGGGTTGAAATAAATATCGAGGAGTACGTTCCGAAGCCTATACCGAACAGGAGGGCGAATATAAATCCTCGTATTACCTCACCTCCAAAGATGAATATCACAATAAGCACGAAGAGTGTGGTCATACTTGTGTTAAGGGTCCTTGCCAGGGTACTGTTGAGAGCCATGTTATAAACCTCCTCCCTTGGCCTTTTCCGGTAGATTGTAAAATACTCACGTATCCTGTCATAGATAACCACCGTGTCATTGATCGAGTACCCGACAACGGTCAGTATGGCAGCAATGAATGCCTGGTCTATATCCATAGAAAATGGCATGATACCCGACAGTATTGAGTAAATACCAAGTACAATAATAGTATCATGGGCCAGTGTTACCAGGGAGCCGACACCGTACTGCCATTTGCGGAACCTGATGATTATATATATTGACATCCCTATCAATGCCGCCAGGATTGCCCATACAGCCCTTGCAGACTGGTCACGGGCAATAGTCGGTCCTACGGTTTCAGAGCTGATTATATTATTATTTATGAAGGTCGCCTCGTCTACGCCTGGAACCAGCTCGCTCAGTCCGCTGTACAGCAGTTTATTCACCTCTTCCGTAGCCGAAGGATCATCAACCTTATACTTTGTACTGATCTTGACCTGGTTGTCAGAACCGAAAGTAACTACCAGGGGAGCTCCGTCAAGTTCGTCTGCAAGAAGATCAGATATATGCGTCGTGCTGACAGGTTGCTCAAACTTCACAACGTAGTTACGGCCGCCCGTGAAATCGATGCCTTTGCTCAGACCTTTTGTTGAGAGTGAAATAATGCTGAGTACTGTAAGGGTTATTGAGAAGACATATCCGTATTTCCTGAGCCGGATGAAATCAATCTTAGTGTTCTGCAGGAAATTCTGGGTGTACGGAGCTGAGAATTTCAGGTGTACATTCCTTTTCAGCAACGACTCGTAAATGAGACGCGATACCAGCACTGCCGAGAAGAGTGAAGTTATGATACCTATCACCAGTGTGGATGCAAAGCCCTTGATGGGACCTGTTCCGAAATAGTAGAGGATAATCCCGGTAATCAGCGTTGTGATATTACTGTCTATAATGGCTGATGAAGCTCCTTTGTAGCCATCGGCTACCGCCTGTTTAACTCCCTTGCCACCCCGCAATTCTTCCTTTATTCTTTCATAGATAAGCACATTGGCATCTACCGACATACCTATCGTGAGCACTATACCCGCAATACCCGGAAGGGTAAGCACCGCATTCAGTGACACGAGCACCCCCATCAGGAAGAAGAGGTTTGTCGTCATTGCAATGTCAGCTACCAGGCCCGCCGAACGGCTGTAGTAGAAGATCATGTAAAGCAATATCACTATGAATGCAATAAGGAATGATTTCAGACCGCTGTTGATAGCGGCCTTACCGAGTGAAGGACCGACAACGGTATCCTGAATAATGTGGGCTGGTGCCGGCATTTTTCCGGACTTGAGGATATTGGCCAGGTCTTCTGCTTCCTCGAGAGTGAAATCGCCGGTAATCTCAGTGTTTCCGCCTGCTATTTCATTCTGCACGCGTGGATAGGACCTCACATAACCGTCAAGGACTACGGCAATACAGCGACCTACGTTGTCACGTGTCATTGTCTGCCATATCTTTGCACCTGCTCCGTTCATTGAAAAATCGACCTTGATATCTGATCCTGTGGCTCCTGTTGAAGGGCGGGCCGAGGTGACCACGTCGCCGCTCATAGGTGCCTGACCGTCGCGTGTCGTTATCTTTATTGCATGTAACTCGTACAGAGTTTTGGTATCATCATATTTGTAAGGGTTCTGGCTCCAGTAGAATTTCAGCTCCCTCGGGAAAATTGCCTTGACCTGGTTCATTGCCAGGTAATGATTAACCCTGGCCGTGTCTTTACCGGCGGCAAAGCCGACAAGACATCCCGGCACAGGCTGTCCGTCCTGTGTCACATTGGGTCTCAGGATTCCAAACAGCGGGTTCTGCTGAGTAAATTCATCAAGCGATGTGGCCTCAGTAGCTGTGGCAGTATCACTGCTGACCATATCGAGGAGCGACCTGTCACCTGTTGCAGTTGTATCTTGTGTGGCGGCCGTAGTATCCTGCTGAGAGGCAGCAGTATCAGCAACCGGCACTGCTGTCTGTGCTGGCATAATTGATTTGAGATACTCGTTGGCCTGCATCATATAGCCTATCACTTCTGAGTTTTCGTAAGTCTCCCAGAATTCGAGGTTTGCAGTCCCCTGCAGAAGGTCACGCACACGCTGCGGGTCCTTTACACCGGGAAGTTCCACAAGTATCCGTCCGCGGGGCTGCAGATGAGATATATTGGGCTGTACAACACCGAAACGGTCAATCCTGTTCCGGAGGACATTGAAAGCGTTGTCAATGGCATCAGTGGCTTCCTCGTCAAGCACCTTGCTTACCTCTTCATTGGTGGAATTGAAATTGATGCGGTCTCTCAGTTCCACTGTTCCGAATATAGCAGCCAGCCTGGCGTTGGGATCAACCTCCTCGAATGACCTTACGAACAGGGTTACAAAATCTTCATTGCTGCCTGCCAGCCGTTTCTGCCTTGCCTGAGCAAGCGCCTGATTAAAGGTCTCATCAGTGCTGTAATCGGAAAGGGCCCTTATAACATCTTCAACCGAAATTTCAAGAACGACGTTCATCCCGCCTTTCAGGTCAAGACCAAGGTTCAGTTCCTTTGACTGCACCTCCTTGTAGGTATTGCCCAGGAAGCCCCACTGTTCCTTCGTGAGGGAAGCGATTGAGTCCTGATAGGCCACTTCCTTGTTCAGGTCTCCTGCTGCATATTCCTTAGCCTCTTTCTTGACTTTATATGATGCAAGACTGAAAGAGAGCTGATAAACGCAAACAAGGGCCAGGGCAATAGCCAGAGCCTTAATTAATCCTTTGTTCTGCATCTGTATCCTCTTTTAAGATTGTTTTTTGTGTGTTTCGTCCAATACGAGGCGCAAATATAAAACTTTATTTTCTGAAAGCATACCATAAAAAATCAAAAGCCGGCTACCAGACTCTGGAATCCAAAGCCATGGCGGAGGATTCTGGCAGACGGCTTTATATGAAGTATTCTGCTTTTACTCAATCAGCTTCTCGTAGTCTGTTTCAAGGGGTTTGCGATTGACAAAATCAAAGAGTGTCAGTGCACGCATATTGTAGAAATACGACCAGTAATTATTCAATGCCTGGATGTAGCTGCGCTTGTTCTCGTCTTTCCTTGTATCGGCGTTATTCAGGTCGAGGACATCTATCTTTCCAATCAGGAAGCGCTGTTTGGTCACTTCAAACATCTTGGCAGCGACAGTGTCAGCCTTGGCTGCAATCTTTACCTGGTTAGCCTGGAGGTTGAACTGGTCAACATCGAGCATCAAACTCTGTTCAAAATCACTGCGTGACTGTTCCACCTGCATGCGTGTCAGCTCCTCGCTCGACTGAGCCATCTTATACCTGCCCCGGCCAAGACCCCAGTCGAGTATTGGGAGGGTAAATCCAATCCTGACTGTCTGTTGCTTGTTTGGACTGTCATATGCCAGGTCGAAGAGCGGATCCTGGTCACGCAGACCGTATGATGCAGTAAGGTTGGCATTGAGACCCTTTTCAGCCTTTGCCTGTGCTACAGAGCTCTGTGCTTCCACCAGTTGCCTTTCATACCCTATGAGTTCCGGATTGTTCGCCTCTGCCAGCTTGAGTACTTCACCGACTTCAACCTGCAGCTCAGGTATATCACTGGGAATGATAAGCTCGAGTCGGACATTCTGGTTAAATCCAAGGAACGATCTGAGCGCCAGTTCCCTGTCACGAAGGTTGGTCTCGGACTCATTGATGGCTGTACCGGCATTCAGATAAGAAAGCTCCATCTGCAACAGTTCATCCTCAGCAATGGTACCGAGGTTATAACGTCCGCTTGCTATCTGGTAAAGGGTATCGGCATTATTCATGTTTGTCTCTGCAATCTGCCTGTTAATCTGCGCAAGCGCCAGGTTGAAAAAGCGCTGGACGGCCATCATATGCACGTTTTCCACATCACTCAGGTAAGTCTTGCGTGCTTCTTCATATTTGAGAGGCTCTATTTTCTTCTGCCATTTGAGCTCGTTATACCTGAAGAGCGGCTGGGAAAGCCTGATTGTAACCGGAGAGGTAATATACTTGTCGGAACTGTTGGCAAAATCCCTTTCAAAAGTAAGGTCGGAAACCAGTGAGATAGACCCGCCTGTCAGCCCGATGTTCTGAGCCAGGGCAAGCGATCCGGTCGTCTGCAAGATATTTGTCGATGCATAATCATACTGCTCGGTAAGGGAGTTCCAGACCCTGCTGTACGCAGTGCTGTAATCTGGCAGGTTTCCCGTAAGTGTCAGCGCAGGCCGGTATTCAGCAACAAAGGTGCGATACTCCCAGTAGCTTGCGCGAAAACGGTGTTTCGCAATAAGGGCATACGGTGACTGCTCGCCTGCAAGCTGGATAACCTCTTCGAGGGTAAGCCGCTTGATCTCCTGTGACAATAGTGATGAGGAGAACAGAAATGAAATCAGGACAGTTACAGAAAGTGCTTTTATTCTTTTCATACTAATATACATTACTCATAACGAAGTGACTCAATGGGATCCTTTTCTGAAGCTCTCTTGGCAGGTGAATAGCCGAAAACCACACCTACGGCAGCCGAGACACCAAAGGCCACCACCACTGAGAATACCGATACTATTGTAGTGATTCCCGCTATCTGTTGTATTACGAGCGCCAGGATAATTCCCAGGAAAACACCTATGAAACCACCGGTGACGCTTATAAGAACGGCTTCAGATAGGAACTGGACCACAATATCCATCTTCTTGGCCCCGATAGCCATTCTGGTGCCTATCTCCTTGATCCTCTCCATCACAGAAGCGAACATGATGTTCATGATACCTATACCTCCCACGATCAGCGAGATACTCGCAATTGCACCCAGCACAATATTGAAAATATCCTTGGTCCGTTGCTGTTGTTTAAGCAGAAGCTCCGGCACTGTTATCTCAAAGTCCTTAACACCGGAGTGCCTTCTCAGCATCATCCTGCTAAGCACTTCGGTGGTAGGCGTAAGCTGCTCGGTCTCCCGTACCTGCACAACGATCTTGTCAAGCTGGTTATAGTTTGTTTCTGTGCTTGAGGAGGCGTCTGAACTGCTTACGATAATCCTTGCCCTTCCGTGGCCGCCTCCGAAAATATTCATCGAGGTAGCCGAAGTGGCCAGCTTCGTATTTACCAGCGCCCTGTTCTGGTAACGCATAAGCATGGTTTTGATAGGAATGTAGACATTGTCATTGTATACGTTCACACCCTGCTCTTCAAAACCTGTCAGCGTCACATTGGTTCTTTCGAGCACTCCAATTACCTTGAGCCATACGTTGTCGAATTTTATGTACTGGCCGATAGGATTGACCTGACTGAAGAACTTGGCCCTGATGTTGGCCCCGATGATACATACCTGTATTCCATATTCTTCCTGGTAATCATTGTAGAATACCCCGTCTGCAAGCGGCAGGTTGTAAAGCTGGAAATAGTCATTCGCCACGCCAACCAGCTTTGCCTGGTATCTCATTCCATTAAGTACGATGGTTGAGTTGAATGATATCTCAGGACTTATCCTCTTTACTGACGGGAGGCTGCTACGTATTGCATCCACATCAAGAAGCGTGAGCCCTCTTGAAAATTTATTCTGTTGCTTTTCTCCCTGATCAGTATCATCAGTTTTCTCCTGGACAATCGGACTGATAAGGATATTATTGACCCCGACCATCTTTATCTGCTCAAGTATCTCCTGCTGGGCACCCTTTCCGATTGCCAGCATGCTGATGACCGCTGCCACACCGAAGATGATCCCCAGTGCTGTCAGAATGGACTTCAGCTTATTGGAAAGGATTGACTCAACAGCGATGCGAATGTCGTGCCCGTATCTTTTGAACATGGTATATCGTTGTTAATGCATATAACTGAACGAAAACATTATTGCTGACGGGTGACAACCCGTACTGTCGTATCAGATCTTGTTCCGGCCGGCGCGCTTTGTCCGGTTCCCTGTGATCCCTGTCCCATACCTGAAGGAGCACCCTCTCCCATACCGCCGGGTCTGCCCTGGCCGAATCCCTGTCCGCCTGCAGCACCCCTCTGCTGACGCATGGCTTCCCTCTGCTCAGGAGTAAGGTTCTGGAAATACTCTCTCATCTGTTCCGGTGTCATATTGGCGGGCATCATTCCCGGCTGCTGGCGGTTGTTGTTATTCTGACGTGCGGCTTCTTCTGCCTTTGCCTTCTCAGCTTTGCGTTCCTTGATCGTGGCAATGAGATCTTCACCCGTTAACTTATACTTTCCCGGATCCTCAGGCTGCGAAAGCAGAAGTTTGTCTCCTTCCTGCAATCCCTCCTCAACTATGATGTCGTTTTCATTCGAGTCGCCAAGAACCACAACCTGGCGTGTTCCTTCCTTCCTGTAAACAAAGGGTATGCTGTCAGCAGTTGCAAAGACGGTCTCAAGCGGAATAAACAATGCATCACTGTAGGTCTGGGTGATTATCTGATTTCCGGTTGTCATTGAGGGCCGGAGTATCGGATCAGTACCGTCTACCTTGATTATCACCTCAAACACTTTCGCGTCTGTATTCGGCAACTGTTCACCAATATTGGCTACACTTGATACGACCCCTGTATATGCTTTCTCCGGGAAAGCGTCGACGGAGACCCTAACTCTCTGGCCAACTTTCACCTTACTGACGTCTATCTCGTTGACATAAGTTTTTGATATCATTGAGCTCAGGTCGGGAAGCGTTGCCACTACCGGGTCAAACGGGCTGATCTCTGATCCCACCGTACGTTTGTCACCACCCCATTCTCTTTTATAAATAACCATACCGTCGGATGGTGCCCTGACAACAAATTTCTCAATGATTGCCTGCATATCCATCACTTTCCGCCTTTGTTTTGCCAGCTGAAGTTCAGTATCCTTTATATCTGCCTTGGCTTGTTCTACCTTCAGGTCATAGTTGCTGAGCGCCTGTTCGTATGACCTCTCTGCCTTGTCAAGCGCTATCTGGGCCTGGCGAATCGTGGTGGGAGGTTCGTATTTTGACTGCTCAAGGGTAATCTGAGCTTCTTCCCTGCTGAACTTCAGATTGACAAGGTCATCACGCAGGTTCCCAAGTGTGATGGTTGTGTCAATCTGCTTCTTGAGAAGCTCTGTCTCGAGAGACTCCTGCTTGTCCTGCTCATCTTTCAATGAGTTGTCAACACTTGAGCGGTCAAGAGTTGCAATATAGTCACCTTCCTTTACCTCTGTACCCTCAGGCACAAGGTCCTGGATCTTAATTCCACCAAACCTCATGTTACGGTTGTTGAGGCCTTCAGGACCCATAATATCAGTAGATACTTCAGCCTGCAATTCGCCGGTTGTGGTAACAACCACTTCAAAATCTCCACGCTTTACATCGGCATAAAGATTGCCAAGGTCCTCCTTGTTTGAAAGCTTGCTTATCACAATCATGGCAATTATAGCCACTACTACGACAATTGAGGTAATGATAATTGTCTTTTTCATTTGCAGATATTTCTAATTGTTTTTTTCATGCGGTGAAATTATTACAAAATAATGCTCCCTCCGCTCTTTTTAAGTAAACATTAACTTTCATTAACTTAACCGGGAAAAATCAGTACAAAAACCGTTCATTTTTAATTAGATATAATAACAGATCCGGTTATTTTAGAGATTTTTAACAATATCCGTTACACTGGCGGCAAGCTCTTCAGCCCGGCTCTTTTGTCTCTCCTCGGCATAGACGCGTATTATGGGTTCGGTGTTCGACTTACGTACCTGGATCCATCCCGCTGCCAGGTCAAGCTTGATTCCGTCACGCCTGTCTGTCTTTGCCCCCGGATATTTTGCGGCAAGCATCTCCGCCAGTTCTTCGAGATCGACTTCACCTTTCAGTTCCACTCTCTTCTTGGCAATGAAATAATCGGGGTAGAGTCTCCGCAGGGCACTGCAACTCAGCTTCCTGCCTGCCATATGAGTCAGGAAGAGGGCGATGCCGGCGAGAGCGTCGCGACCATAATGCAGTCCGGGGTAGATCACCCCGCCGTTACCTTCTCCTCCAATGACCGCGTTTGTCCGTTTCATTTCTGCCACTACATTCACTTCACCGACGGGTGCCGAAGTGTAAGTACAGCCGTGGCCTTCGGTAATATCCCTCAGTGCCCGCGTCGAAGACATATTCGACACCGTGGAGCCCTTCCTGTGCCCGAGTACATAGTCGGAGACAGCCACCAGGGTATACTCTTCCCCGAACATCGACCCATCTTCACAGATAACCGCCAGGCGATCAACATCAGGGTCAACCACGAAACCTAGATCAGCCTTTTGCTCCCTGACTACCCGCGATATATCACCAAGATGTTCGGGCAGGGGCTCGGGATTATGCGGAAAGAGTCCCGTAGGTTCACAGTAAAGCTCTATCACATTCTTTACTCCCAGGGCCCTGAGAAGAGCCGGGATAGCGACACCGCCAACAGAATTGACTGCATCAACAGCTACGGTAAAGCCTGCCCTTGCGATTGCCCCGGCATCTACCAGCGGCATATCAATAACTGCTTTAATATGCTTATCCGTCAGAGAGTTATCCGAGATCTGCTTTCCAAGCCTGTCATAGCTGACATAGTCAAAATCCTCTATCTCAGCCAGCGCAAGAACCTCCTTGCCGTCAATGTCACTAAGGAACTCACCCTCTTCGTTGAGAAGCTTAAGTGCATTCCACTGTGCCGGATTATGACTGGCTGTCATGATTATTCCGCCACCGGCTCTGAGTGATGTAACGGCCATCTCAACCGTAGGTGTGGTGACGAGACCGGCATCAATAACATCAATGCCCACACTGCGAAGCGAGGAATTGACCAGTGCCGCGACCATCTCGCCCGATACGCGGGCATCCCTGCCCGTAACAACCAGGGAGGCTCCCCTGTTGCGTCGCCTGAGCCAGGTGCCGTATGCAGATGTAAATTTCACAATGTCAGGAGGTGTAAGTGACTCACCGGGTTTTCCGCCGATGGTTCCCCTGATGCCGGATATTGATTTGATTAGTGTCATCCCAGGTAACTATCTACAGGTACAAAGGTGCAAAAAAGATCGCGGAGAAAACCGGTAATTAGTTGTAAATTTGCAGCCTGAAAAAGAATACAATGGAAAAGACACAGGCAGGGAAGCCGGACAGGAGACGGGCGGGGAAGCCGGACAGGAGACATGCGGAGCCACCGCGGCCGGATGGCAACGGTAAGAGACAGCCGTCGCCCGAGAGAAGAGGATCGGGAGGGAGACCGGAGGGACAGGCGGAAAGCCCGGGCAAAAGGCCGGCAAGCCCCGGAAGGAGACAGCCGTCGCCCGAGAGAAGAGGATCGGGAGGGAGACCGGGGGAACGGCCGGACAGCCCTGGCAGAAGGCCGGCAAGCCCCGGGAGGAGACAGCCGGGGATACCAGCAGGAAAACAGGTCGGTACAACGGCGAAGAGAAGCGCTAAGCCGAAGTCAGCCACGGCTGCAACCGAACCTGTACGACTTAACAGGTACATTGCAAATAGCGGACTGTGTGCCCGCCGCGAAGCCGATGAGCTTATCAAAATGGGCTATATCACCGTCAACGGTGTCAGGGTAACCGATATGGGCATCAGGGTAAAGCCTTCTGACACCATTGAGTATAAGGGCCGGAAGCTGAAACCGGAAAACAAGGTATATATCCTGATGAACAAGCCCAGGGGATACGTTACGACAGTAAAGGATCCGCATGCCGAGGCAACTGTCCTTGACCTGGTCAATGATGCCTCCGGTGAACGCATTTATCCGGTAGGCAGACTCGACAAGTCAACCACCGGCGTGCTGCTGCTCACCAATGACGGAGACCTGGCAGGCAAACTGACGCATCCGAAGTATGGAGCAAGGAAGGTATACCATGTTTTCACTGACAGGGATGTCACCAAACATGACATGGAGACAATTGTCAACGGGGTGGACCTTGAAGACGGGACCGTCAGCGCAGATGCAATATCATACGTTGATCCGGAAGACAAAACTCAGGTGGGAATCGAGATACACTCGGGCCAGAACAGGGTGGTGAGACGCATTTTCGAGAAACTGGGATACAGGGTAAGAAAGCTTGATCGCGTCAGCTTCGCCGGACTTACAAAGAAAAACGTACCAAGGGGAACATGGAGATATCTTACTGCCAAAGAATTGAGCATGCTTAAAAGAGGCATCTTCAAATAACGCCAGGCAATCGCAACCGATGGAACACAGGTCAGGATTTGTAAACATACTAGGTAACCCCAATGTAGGGAAGTCCACACTGATGAATGTGCTTGTAGGTGAACGGCTTTCGGTCATAACCCCGAAGGCGCAGACCACCCGCCATCGTATCATGGGCATACTCTCCGGAGAAGACTACCAGGTTGTATATTCTGATACACCCGGCATACTCAACCCGAAATACAAGCTCCAGGATGTCATGATGCGCTCGGTCGATTCGGCGCTCGAGGATGCTGACCTCATCCTTTACATAACCGATGTTGTCGAGACCATCACGAAGAACGCTAAATACCTTGACCGGATCCTCGGCTCTCCAGTGCCGAAAATCATAGTGATAAACAAGATAGACCTCACCAGCCAGGATGAGCTTGAGAAACTCGTGGAGACATGGAACGGCATGGCTCCGGGCGTGCCCGTGCTGCCTGTCTCGGCGATAAACAGGTTCAATACTGACGTCCTGTTGCGCGAGATAATCTCACGACTGCCTGAAGGACCACCTTACTTCCCGAAAGACCAGCTTACCGACCGCTGGGAGAGGTTCTTCGTGACTGAGATCATAAGGGGAAAGATATTTGAAAATTACCAGAAAGAGATACCCTATTCGGTACAGGTGGAGATCGAGGCTTACAGTGATGAACCTGACATCGCAAGGATAGCAGCGGTGATTTATACAGTCCGCGATTCCCAGAAGGGAATTATCATTGGTCACAGAGGATCGATGCTGAAACGCGTGGGAACAGGCGCGAGGAAGGAAATTGAGGAATTCATCGGCAAAAAGGTTTTTCTCGAACTATATGTCAAGGTGGCAAAGGAATGGCGTGATAATGCGGGAATGCTGAAGCGATTCGGATACACGTAGCAGGTAGCATGGAGCATGGAGCATGGGGCATGGAGCAGGGGGCAGGGAGCATGGGGCATGCCGGGATTCGCCAATCGGCGGAGACTGGTCCCGCAAAGCGGGAGGGCAGGGAGCAGGGAGCAGGTAGCAGGGAGCATGGAGCATGGAGCATGGAGCATGGAGCAGGGAGCATGGGGCATGGGGCATGGAGCAGGGGGCAGGGGGCGGACTAGTGGAGCGTTGAGAATTTGAAAATGTGAAAATGTGACAATTTGAAAATGATTTATTGAAGTTTTGACCGCAGGACTGCAAGACCGCAAGACCGCAAGACTGCAAGACTGCAAGACTACAAGACCGCAAGACTGCAAGACCGCAAGACTGCAAGACCGCAAGACTGCAAGAAAATGAGAAAATGAGTAAGATAGCAGCAA
>ENA-OSEO01005633-OSEO01005633.1-sediment-metagenome-genome-assembly--contig:-NODE-5633-length-11867-cov-6.166582_pt1 | contig 11867 bp, 10 predicted proteins | sample MGYA00237883_ERZ534232 | MGnify/ENA metagenome assembly ERZ534232
ACGGTCTTTATGACCTAGGGTGGGTCGGTCTGCTGTGCTCTTTTTTCTTGCTTCATTATACAAGGGTGGGTTGGCGTAAACGAATGTTGGAGCTGGAGACATATTTAGAAACCTACCCACCTTCAAAGCTTTTTATGTGTTTGCTTGACATTTTATCGTAGGGCGGGACAAAGTGCCATACACAACGCCCTCCATGATACGCTTATGCCAAGCGCCTTCTCGTCCTCGCGAACCTCGGTTCTACGTAGGTCGGAATGAGCCTCTTTTGCTCACTCCGACAACCGCCAACATGCGCCTGTTTCTCCGTCATCGCAAGCGAAGCGTGGCGATCTGCCTGTTAATCTGTCATCTCAAACCTCACGCGTAGGGTGGGTTGGCGTCATGATTCTTAGACCTACCTCAACATCGAAAAAACCAACCCACCAACAACGGCTCTTTGAACCAGGTGTAGGTCTCGCACTACCCAAACGGCACGATGTGACAGGTGCCATTGCAAGGCGACCTGCCTTTTAATCTGTCATTACGAACCTCAGTTGTGAAGCAATCTAAACTGCTGATAAAGCACACGAATTAATACATTTGTAACCCCTCGTTTCTGTTTGATTACATACATTTTAGATTGCCGCGATCTTTGCCAAATCATCGTTTGGTGCTCAAAAATATTTCTGGCAAAGGTCTCGCAATGACAGGAGGGTTGTCATCGCAAGCGAAGCAGCCTCTATTCTGGCTTGTTAGAAATGAAGGTCAAATACCGTGCGTCTCAACATATTAAGGCTTTGGGACATTCAGACGTAGGGGCGAAGCATCTTAAAAATAATATTTTCTAAAATTATGCCGGGCTAATTATGGATGCTTCGCCCCTACCGAAGATCATGCAGGACAGATCTCATATTTTCGAAGCAATCTAAACTGCTGATAAAGCACACGAAATAATCTATTTGTAACCCCTCATTTTTGATTGAATACACACATATTTAAGCGAATTAAAAAAATTCGAGTGATTTTAGAACATGAATCATGCTTAGGTATTGAGAAAGAACACCTCATCCACCACTTCTTGGTTCCCCTTCTCCAAGGAGAAGGCGTGTAAACTATTCCCCAAAATTGTCCAGGAATAATTTCTTTAACTCAGCCAGGACCGCGTGTTGGTCTGGACCGGTGGCTTGCAGGAACAATTCATCTCCTTGCTTGGCTCCCAACAGCATTACCGAGATCATGCCTTTGACCAAGACCGGCTCGGCATTATCAGTTTGGTTCGTGACGGTGAGTTTGGCGTCGTACTTCTTGACAGTTTGGATAAATAATGCCGCAGGGCGGGCGTGTAAGCCGCTGGGATTGGTGACGGTAATCTGCAGTTCTGCTGTCTCGTCGCCGTTATTCACATCAGGCTCCAAATCCGCCAATTCACGAGCAGTCTTTGGTTCCGGGGCTTCTTCTTCGCTGACAATTTGCTGCTTTTTCGCGGCAAGAGCGTGCATGGCTTCATCATAAACTTCCTGGATCGGACTGCCAAAATTAGCCTGAACACCAGCGGCAATGGCACCCTCTACAAAAGGAGCCGGGCACATCCGTACCCTGGAGGCGACGTCTTCATCGAGCATCTGCAGTGCCATTTCTGTGCTTAAAACCGCGCTGCCCAGGTCCATGAGTACCAATACGTCATTTTTCTCGGCGAGTTCATTTAAGGCTTCCATGATTTCGACCGCGTCTGTGCCAATTTCTTCATGATCATCGCCAAGCCCGGCTGCGACCTTGATTGATAAATCAGGAGAAGGAGCCATTTGCCTTACAAGCTCGGCTGTTCCCTGGGCAAGTTTGTGACTATGTGAGACAAGTAAGATATTGACCATGGCGCCCCTTTATTCTTGATCTTTGGAGTTGTCCGTTTGTTTAGGTTTAGGGCGAAAGAGCGAATGAAACCAATTCATTCCGAAGAACACAAACCAGATACTACCGCCAAAGAGGAAACCCCAAAGCAGACCACGCCCCCAATCCCCGCTTCCCATGATAATCTGGACTGCAACCAATATCATGATACCAATGCTCATTATCGTAATTATAAGAAATCCGGTGCGCCTCTTGATCCATGGTTTGCTGAGATCTTCCTTTTTTACTTCTTCTTTTTTCTTTAAGTTAGCGTTTTGTTTATTTTTGCTCATCCTTTTTTACTCCTATGGGGCTAAAAATTAGGGGCGAAGACAAAAGGCTCCGCCCCGTAATTCTAAACGAACTGAGAGATTAGTTTTCGACCCAATCGAAGGTGCGTGTAACCGCTTTCTTCCAACCCTTGTAGAGTTTGGCGCGGGTTTCTTCGTCCATCTTGGGTTCCCATTCCTTATCCTTACCCCAGTTGACGCGCAGATCTTCAACCTTCTCCCAGAAGCCAACGGCCAGACCAGCTGCGTAGGCAGCGCCCAGAGCGGTGGTTTCTGCGACAGTCGGGCGAATCACAGGAACGCCGAGGATATCGGACTGGAACTGCATCAGGGTCTCGTTGAAGACCATACCGCCATCAACTTTGAGTGCGGTCAAATCGACACCAGAGTCCTTGTTCATCGCTTCCAGAACTTCAGCAGTCTGGTAGGCAGTTGCTTCAAGGACGGCACGTGCCAGATGTCCACTATTGATATAGCGGGTCAAGCCGACAATAGCACCACGGGCATCGCTCTTCCAATAAGGAGCGTACAGGCCGGAGAAGGCAGGGACAAAGTAAATGCCACCAGCATCTTCAACGCTGTTTGCAAGCATTTCGATGTCGGATGATTTTTCGATCATCTTGAGGTTGTCACGGAGCCACTGTACCAAAGCACCGGTGATAGCAATGGAGCCTTCCAGAGCGTAAACAGCGGGCTCGTTGCCGATCTTGTAACCAAGGGTGGTCAGCAGACCATTCTTGGATTGGATCGGTTTGTTACCAGTGTTCATGAGCATGAAGCAGCCAGTGCCATAGGTATTCTTGGCTTCACCTGGGGAGTAGCAGGTCTGTCCGAAGAGGGCAGCCTGTTGATCACCCAAGTCACCAGCCACAGGAATGCCGTCCAGAGCGCCGTCTTTGACGTATCCGTAGACCTGGCTAGAGGCCTTAATATCTGGCAGCATAGCGCGGGGGATGCCCAAAATTTTGAGCATCTCAGGATCCCAATCAAGGGTTTCCAGGTTCATCATGAAGGTTCGGGAAGCATTGGTGACATCTGTCACATGAACGCCGCCACGAGGACCACCGGTGAGGTTCCAAATCACCCAGGTATCGATATTGCCGAACAGGATCTCGCCTTTTTCAGCTTTTTCTTTTAATTCGGGATGATTGTCGAGAATCCATTTAGCCTTCATACCAGAGAAATAAGTTGCCAGAGGCAGACCGACTTTGGTGCGGAAGCGATCCTGACCGCCGTCTTTGGCTAATTCGTTACAGATTTGATCTGTGCGGGTGTCCTGCCAGACAATGGCGTTGTAGACTGGTTTGCCAGTGGCTTTTTCCCAGACAACGGTCGTTTCGCGCTGGTTGGTGATACCGACAGCTGCAATTTCTTTGACATCAATCTTTAGCTTATCCAGCGCGCCCTTGATCACGTCTTGGGTTGCTTGCCAAATTTCTAAAGGATCGTGTTCGACCCATCCTGGTTTTGGATAGATCTGTTCGTGTTCTTTTTGATCATAACCAACCACTTTTCCTGCATGGTCAAAGACCATAAAACGAGTGCTGGTGGTTCCCTGATCAATTGCTGCTACGTACTTTGCCATAATTTTTTCTCCTTATTTCTATTGTGATTTTTATTGATCCAGACCTTAACAGTCTGTCCAAGTTTCAGCGGCTGATTTGATGAGTAGATAAGTGGAAGTCGCTCCAGGATCTTGATGTCCAATGCTGCGTTCACCCAGGTAACTTGCACGACCTTTGTGTGCCAGCAGAGGAATAGTTGCCAACATGCCTTCATGAGCAGCATCGGCGGATTTTTGCAGGGCTTCACCAGTGGACGCACCATTTCCCATAGCTGCACTTAAGGCGTTCAATGCAGGATACAGTGCATCAAGCATGGTTTTGTCGTTTGGCTGGGCTTTACCCAGGTTGGCAATACCAATAGTGCCTGCTTCCAAGGCTTTAGCCCAATCTTCCAAATCTATTTCTGTTTTCGCGCCAATCGTCATTCCGGCTTTCATAAACATGGTGGAATAAAGCGGACCAGCAGCTCCACCTACCTTGGACAAAAGGGTCATTCCTACGTTTTTCAGAATGGTTCCAATATCTTTGTCCTCAACAGATGGCAATTTTTCAAGTACGGCCTTAAAACCACGTCTCATATTGGCACCATGATCAGCATCACCGATCTCACGGTCGAGGTCGGTTAACATTTCATGGTTTTCTTCAATAACTTGAGCGAAATTATTGATCCAATTCAATACATCATCTTTTGTTATAGCCACATTTGCCTCTTTAAGACGCTACTGGAGTTTCAAACTCCAGTAGCGTAATTCAGATAAACTACATACCCCAGCGCATGCCGGCGGTTTTGACCGGTGCATCCCAGAGTTTCTTTAGATCCTCATCCATCTTCAAAAGGGTGATGGACGTTCCAGCCATTTCGAGACTGGTAATGTATGGACCAATCAGATTGCGAACAACCTTGATGCCCTTGGCTTCGAGCAATTCCACTGCTTTTCGATAGACAATGTAAAGCTCAATCAAGGGAGTGCCGCCCATGCTGTTTACAAACAGCAAGACTTCGTCGCCCTCTTTGTAGGGCAGGTCTTCAACAACAGGCTCAAGCAGCATTTCAGTGATCTTATCTGCCGATTCAAGCTTGATGCGATGTCGACCAGGTTCGCCATGGATACCGATACCGATTTCCATTTCATCTTCTGGCAGGTCAAATGAGGGTTTGCCCACATGTGGGACAGTGCAGGAGGTAAGCGCCATGCCCATACTGCGACCTTGACCATTGACCTTGCGTGCCAGGTCAGCACATTCTTTTAGGGAACGTCCTTCTTCAGCAGCAGCGCCAACGATTTTTTCCATCAGTACAGTTAGACCCACACCCCGTCGTCCAGCAGTCCATGTGCTGTCTTCGACAGCAACATCATCATTAACAACGACTGATTCAATATCAATTCCTTCGTCACGAGCCAAGTCGGCTGCCATTTCGAAGTTCATAATATCGCCGGTGTAGTTCTTAACAATATGCAGAACGCCTGCGCCACCGTCAACTGCCTTGGTGGCTTCAAGCATTTGGTCGGGGGTTGGGCTGGTGAAAACAGCGCCTGGGCAAGCAGCATCTAACATGCCTTTGCCGACAAAACCACCGTGCATAGGTTCATGACCGCTGCCCCCACCGGAGACCAGCGCAACTTTGCCTTGAACGGGAGCATCTGCCCGAACGATAAAATCAGGGTCATAGAAAACCTTGACCAGATCGGGATGAGCCAGTTCAATGCCTTTGAGTTCTTCTTTCACCACATCTTCTGGGTGATTTATCAATTTTTTCATATAGAGTATCTCCTTTCTTTACTCGGCACAAAATTCATCTGAGCCAAGTGTTGATGTGACCAGCGGTCATTATTGGTCAGTTTGTATACTACTCCTTGTGGGCCAGGTTCTTTGCCACAACCATATCGTAGAGCCAGAAGCCGATAGGACCAGCGATTGCTGGAACCAGCACTGGTGGGATCAGCCAGTAGAGACCATCGAACAATCCTGTCGTTCCAGCCAGGGCACCAAAAATGCGGGGACCGAGGTCACGAGCAGGATTGATGGAATAGCCAGAAGGACCACCAAGGGAAAGACCAACTGCCAAAACAGCGAAACCAACGATGAATGGACCGAAGTTATCTTTGAGACCCATGTTCTTCATATCGCCACTAGCAGCAATACCCCATATCAGGACAAAGGTGCCAAAGAGTTCTGCAATGATAGCGGTTACCATGCTATATGTGCCAGTTGGACCAGAACTAGCGGTACCCCACCAGGCTTGACCGAAGATTGAGCCGGGTCCGGTTGACCAGACATTGGGCATTCCAGCAGCCACGAGACCGTCGCGATAGATGAAGTAAACGGCAGCAGCACCGAGGAAGGCACCGATCATCTGAGCAACGATGAAGGGCAGAACTTTCTTCCAGGGGAAGCCACGGCGGACAGCCAAACCAAGGGTAACAGCAGGGTTCAGGTGAGCACCAGAGATACCACCAGAAACGTAAACAGCAATAATGACTGCAAACGCCCAACCGATGGTAATGGTGTTCCAGTTATAAGCGGTACCAGCAACACGAGGTGCCAGACCAACGTTAGCGACAACACCATCACCAAGCAGAATCAAGATGAAGGTGCCGAACACTTCGCCAATAAACTCTTTCATAGTACGATTTTCCATGAATATTTCTCCTTTTTATAGTTATATTGAAAAATTATGATATTTCCAGAAAAAACATTATTTTATCAGATCGATATGCACCTCCGATTCTGGTTATTTTCGCCGATTTTCAATTTCTTTCCGGGTATTCTTGGGAAATAAAAAACGCACCTGAATAAAGGGATTGTTCAGAACGATCCTCTCTAAATGACAGTTGCATTCTACGTAGGCTACTCACCTTAGTATCCTTTTATTCCCTAGAACCTAAAAGATTTGTCAAAATTGATATCGTTTTCTACTTACCTGATCGCCGACATTAACCAAGAATAACTATAACACAACTAATCTTATTTATTCAAAATTTTACAACTTTTTGTACAGAATGCCAGTATTTTTCGATAAAAAATCCGATTTTTTTGGCGTATACGTAGTATAATACCTCAAAATAAAAAAAACACAATCATAAACTTTGACAAAATGACGGCTTTTTTTTGGAAATAAACGACCTTCACAGCTTAACCTTTGTGTAAAGGTGCTTTGCGACCATCATCTGATCCTGGAAAAAGATACCATAGAGGTATTATAAATTTTGGTCATCTCGAAATTTAAAAAATGGAGGCAAGTGTGCAAGAAAAATACGATTTTATAGTGATTGGAGCGGGGGTTGTTGGTTGTATGATAGCCCGCTGGCTCTCCCGTTACGAAGGCAGAGTTCTTGTAATCGAAAAGCAAGCCGATGTTGGAATGGGGACTACTGCCGCCAATACTGCTATTGTTCATGCGGGTTATGACCCGGTACCCGGTTCGCTTAAGGCGCGAATGAATGTAAAAGGCAATGCCATGTGGGATCAGCTAAAGGCAGAACTAAACTTCGCTTTTGTACGCAGCGGTGATTATGTAGTTGCCATCGGTGAAGAGGAACTCCCCGCTTTGGATACTTTGATGGTGCAAGGCAGAAAAAACGGCGTTCCCGGCATGATGATTATCAATGGTGCAGAGATGCGTGCCCGTGAGAAGAACATTAATCCGAATGTAAGTGGCGCGCTTTGGGCTTCCACCGGTGGTATCTGCGATTGTTTCCAGGTGAATGTAGCTGCCGGTGAAAGTGCTTCTATGAACGGCGTCGAATTTCGATTTAACACCGCCTTTGAAGATTTCATTATGGAGGGTGACCGCATCATTGGCATCAAGACCAATCAAGGCGATTTCCTCTCGCGTTGGGTGGTCAATGCTGCCGGACTTTATTCAGATGTGGTAATGCACAAAGCGGGTGTACGTCCTGAATTCAAGATACAACCACGCAAAGGTGAGTATTTTGTTTTTGATCGGGCCGACATTCAAATTGATAATGTGCTTTTCCCTGTACCATCGGATGCTGGTAAAGGAATCATGGTAACAAACACAGTCCATGGCAATACCATTATCGGACCGAATGCCCAAATTATTGATGACAAAGAAGATACATCAACCACCATACCAGGCATGGATGAAATTTGGGAAGGTTCACAAAAACTGATACCTTCACTGGACAGGCGTCACGTCATTGCCACATTCGCTGGTTTGAGAGCAATGGGCAATGGTCCTTGCAAGACACCTGGTGTTAACTACAACAAAGACTACATCATCGAAATTCCGGAAAACGTGCGTGGATTTGTGAATCTAGGTGGAATCGAATCACCAGGCTTGGCTTCTTCCCCCGCTATAGCCGAAGAAGTCATTGATCTCCTCAAAGATGCAGGGGAAGACCTTCGTGAAAAGAAAGATTGGGAACCAATTCGACCAGCCAGACCACGCTATCGCGATATGTCACATAAGGACCGCCAACTGCTTGTGGAAATGGATCCGCAATTTGGTCGGGTTATCTGCCGCTGTGAAAATGTTACTGAGGGAGAGATCTTAGCGGAGATTCATGCACCCATCCCAGCCCTGACCTACGATGCTATCAAGAGGCGTACCTGGTTAGGGACTGGTAGATGCCAAGGTGGATTCGATATGCCCCGTGTCGTCGCAATTCTTTCAAGAGAACTTGGTGTCTCACCTATGGAAATCACTAAACGAGGTCATAGTTCTGAATATCTTGTACGGAAGACTAAAGATTTGGAGATCGCTGATGATAATTAAGAAGCAGTATGATGTAGTTGTGATTGGCGCAGGACCTGGTGGTCTAGCCGCCGCTATTGAAGCAAAAAAGGGTGGCGCGGATGATGTTCTGGTCATTGAACGCGATGTGGAATTGGGTGGTATTCTGCTGCAGTGTATCCACAACGGCTTCGGTCTGCAAACCTTCAAAGAAGATCTGCCCGGTCCGGAATATGCTCAGCGTTACATTAATGAAGCTAAATCTTTGGGCATCTCTTTCCTGATGGATACCATGGTCATGGATGTAACTTCGCAACGAAAACTCTATCTTTCCAGCCGGGATTTTGGTTATGTCGAAGTAGATGCCCACGCCATTGTTTTGGCTATGGGCTGCCGCGAACGTACCCGCGCCCAGGTGCGACTCCCAGGCTATCGCCCTAACGGCGTCTTCACAGCCGGCACCGCCCAGCGTTGGGTGAATGTGGAAGGATATATGCCTGGTGAGAAGTTTGTCATTTTGGGCTCTGGTGACATCGGCATGATCATGGCACGCCGTCTGACCTTTGAGGGCGCGCATGTTGAAAGGGTTCTTGAAATTCAATCTTACCTGTCGGGCTTGAGCCGAAACTACGTTCAGTGTCTGGAAGACTGGGGCATCCCTCTGCAGCTTAACCATACAATCAAAAAGATCATAGGTAAAAACAGGGTTGAAGCAATTGAATCCGTTGCAGTAGACGAAAAGTGGAATTTCATTCCCGGCACTGAGGAAATTATTCCCTGTGATACCCTGCTGCTCTCGGTTGGTTTGATCCCTGAAAACGAACTTTCCAAGAAAGCTGGCGTTGCTCTGGATCCCGTCACTGGTGGTCCATTCGTTGACGAACATTTTCAGACCAATGTTCCGGGTATTTTCGCCGCAGGCAACGTGGTGCATGTTTATGACCTGGTTGATTGGGTGTCACTGGCAGGTGTTGAAGCCGGACGAAGTGCCGCAGAATTTGCCCTTGCTGAAAAAGAGCGTTCTGCCCGATACATTCCACTTGTTCCTGGCAAAAACGTACGCTATATTGTTCCACACAAATTGGATAAAAAAGCCCTGGAAAAAGGTGATATCAGCCTTCAAATGCGTGTTACCAAACCAATTGAGGAAGATGTCTGGTTGGAAGTGCATGGAGAAAAAAATAGCATTGTACGACGTTCAGAGCGTTATGTGCGTCCTGGTGAGATGGTCACGATTGTGCTCAAGCCCAGAATGGCAGCCGAAGTCGAAAAAGCTGGCAGATTGACCGTTGATATTTATCCTAAATCGGAGGCATAAGATGGAAGAAAAGAATTTTATCTGCACTGCTTGCCCCATGGGCTGTAAATTGATTGTACGTATGGAAGGTAACGAAGTAGTCAAGATTTTGGGTCACCGCTGCCGTAAAGGCGAGACCTATGGACGCCAGGAAGCTATTGCTCCTCAGCGGATGGTTGCGAGCACGGTCAGAATCGCTAACGGTATCCATCCCTTACTGCCAGTTTATACCAAAGGTTCTATTCCAAAACGAAAGATCTTCGAAGTGTTGGAAAAGATCCGCGCAATCGAGGTGCCCGCCCCGGTCAAAGCCGAGGATGTCATCATCGCAAATGTTATTGGCACGGGCGTGGATGTCATCGCCAGCCGCGATATGCCGGAGAAGTAAAGATTCTGCTTTGTTAGTATTGATCTATTTGATGGCGGATTGGAAGTAAACAAAGAGCTTTGTGGGATTTTGTGTTTAGTACTTCCAATCTCGCCCTTGCGTGTTAAGCTCAACACATTACGCCTTGAAACTTGTGATAGGCTAACAACCAAACTTCGTTTCTTGGATAGCTGGCATAATTATGCTAATCGCAAGACGAAGTGCCAAGGGCGAGATTGAGGGCACCGTAAACAATAGGATGGTCGAGCGTATCGTGCCCTCAATCCGCCGACAGTGGTGATGAGGGAAATAAAACTCGATTCGAACTACCTTCTCCGAAAAAAAACCCACCTGTTACGGGTGGGTTTTGTCGTTTCATGTGACTAATTTTCGCAATACTCAGCCTTGTTGGGCTGCCAGCTCCTCAGCCATCTTGATGCCGCCGCTGGTGCCGATGCGGGTTGCGCCGGCTTCGATCATCGCTTGCGCGTCTGCCAGGCTGCGGATGCCGCCAGACGCTTTAACGCCCATTTCCGGCCCCACCACACTGCGCATCAGGCGAATATCTTCAATAGTCGCGCCGCCGGTCGAAAAGCCGGTTGAGGTCTTCACAAAATCTGCTCCAGCTTCCTTGGCGATCAGGCAGGCGGTGACCTTTTCTTCGTCCGTGAGCAGGCATGTCTCCAAAATGACCTTTACAATCGCGCCCATCTTGTGTGCCACCCGCACCACTTCGCGGATATCGTTGGCTACTGCTGCCAGGTTGCCTGACTTCAGCTCGCCGATGTTGATAACCATATCTATTTCAGCTGCTCCGTCTTTGATCGATTGTTTAACATCAAAAACTTTCGCTTTGGTGGACATTGCCCCTAGAGGGAAGCCAATTGTGGCTCCGACTTTAACACTCGAACCTGCCAGAGCGGCTTTGCAGTATGCCACCCAGTAGCTGTTGACGCAAACCGCGCCAAAGTGGTATTTCAGGGCTTGCTCGCAAAGAATCTCCACTTGCTCAGCCGTCGCATCCGGCTTGAGGAGGGTGTGATCAATGATGCTGACCAGAGGGATGGTGTGATCAGGGGTGGTGCAATCTGTGCAGGCTTCAACCTTCTGAACGCGCCCTTTTTTGTCGAAATAGGTGGTCATAGTTTGCCCGTGGGAGGTGAGTGTCTTTTGAAAAGCGTAAATGGATTTGAAATCGTTGGTGGTCATGGTGTACTCCTTGGATTTTTCCGGTTCCCCCCTGACCGGTTTGATTAATTTTACCCCCTATAGGATGCTCTATGTGGCTGTTGGATAGGGTTGGGTGATTGATGTCAAGAATTTCAGCATTTTGTCAGTGCGGTTTCCAAGACAATCTGAACTCTTGCCAAACCGCGGCTTAATCCCCAATCTGTCATTGCGAGGAACGAAGCAATCTAAAATCTTGACCCCCCTTTAAACCACGTTTTCACCATTAAGTGTTGTGGTAGGTTGGCAATTTAGATTGCTTCGCAAAATCAGCTCGCAATGACAGATTAAAAGATGAGCAACCATAGGTTTGGTCATCCTGTCCGAAGAGTATCCGTTTGTAGATCCGAGGATGCCACTTCCTCCAACAGTACGAAGGGCGGGATGCGCCTCGTTTGCGCACTCCGCCGAAAACAAGGTTCTGATGGAGATGGATGTGTGGTTTCTCTCGCAAGAGCATAGAGGTTTAATTACATTACGTGACTCTACTGCAAAAACCCGAACTTTAACAAGCAAACACCCATTTTTGAACTCCGAAATAGTTCGAAAGGGCGCG